>Ga0102588_1001140_pt1 | contig 21765 bp, 15 predicted proteins | sample AraplaMF_Col_mMS_FD_76854 | JGI IMG/M metagenome (GOLD analysis project Ga0102588, IMG submission 76854) | Arabidopsis root microbial communities from the University of North Carolina, USA - plate scrape MF_Col_mMS (SPADES assembly) (version 2) | ecosystem: Host-associated > Plants > Roots >...
AGGGACGTCATCATGCCAGAACCCATCGATCGTCTGGAAGAAAGTCCTCTTGCCGAGATCCTGCCCCCGGCGAGACTCTCGAACCGCGGAACCGTCCTCTGCGATTGCTGCCGTCAAAGAAAGAGCATGTGCGACTTCGACGAGGATGGTTTCGGCATCTGTTCAGAATGTTTCTGCTCCGACGTAGCCCCGATGGATCTCATGGCTCGGTTCCGAGACGACTAGCTGATTCTTCCGAGCGCGTACCTACGCTGAGATAAGCCGTGTTCTTCATCGCAGCTGGTCATTGCTCCTGATTGAGCAATCAAGGGCTCGGTGCGCCAGCGTACTCAAATGCGTGCGACCTTCCTAAAAGCTGCCCTATCGCGTAGAAATGTCGTCATCATCAGCATACGGAGATCGTTGGCGCTGAAGGCTAAGTGTTTGTGGGTGCACCCCTCGACCCGAAAATGAACGGGTATATCGTGCTTTACTTCCGAAATCGTTCTGGTCGAGCAAAACTTCAAGAATTGGCCCGACGTTATGTGACAGCAGACCAGGGGACGGAGCGGCTTGCCGAACGCGCGCTCCAGGTCCTCTCCGATAATCCTTCGCTCCTCGATGAGCGCGACGATAACAGGGCAATGATTGCGCTCGTTCACAAGCTTGCTCAGGAACAGCTCCAAATAACTGGCGTCCTGTCGCGATGCGCGAACGGGGACGCCACTTAAGAGCCCTGAACGAACCCTCATCTACCGTGCGGGTGCAGCGGTCCAAGTTTGCGTTGGCACGATATGAGCAAAAAAAGAGGGACGCCATGGGTGTTGCAACGACAAATTTCGAAGACACCATGTATGGCATCGAAGCGAATCTGTTGGTTCTGCGAGCTGCCTCAGCTTTGACGGCTGCAGGTATTCCGATAACGCGCCGAAGTATTGAAGAATATATGGGCCGATATTTTTCGAGGGATCTGGTAGACAAGCACCGGGTCGAGATTAATTTCATTATTGTTGACATCCTGGCGAGTGTTAAAGACCTCGACAAAGGATTCGCCTGGAATATGGATGGCTGACGCTATGAATGGTCGCTGCCCGCGTCATTCGGCGTCTCGCCTGTTTTGGTCAGCACATGTGACGATGCCTATATCCGCTCGACAATCGAAGTGTCGCCGGTCTCCTCATGATAACGAGGCATCGGAGACGAGCAGCTTTGCGCGCGATCATTCCTAAGCGTGCCGCTGATCCTGGGGCTGCATGCTATTTTGCGGCCTGAGCTGACTTGTATCCGGTGCGGGTGTCCTGGATGCTTTCAGTCTTTCTCTCAGCAACAATAGCAATATCCCGGATGCAATGAAGCCCTGTAGGGACAAGTAGGCGCAGAAGATCCACCAGAACATGTTTCACCCATCTTCAAACTCGGCAAATGTGAGATAGGACAGCGGATGTTGAGAAAAACAGGGACCAAAGTCTGATGCTGTGGCCGGAAACGGATGGCGATCACGGAGCGTGGTCAGGGCGGTGAGTCAAGCAGAATGGAGCTCACTGCTAGCGCACAGTGATGATAGCAAGCGAACAGCACGGCTTTGTTGCCTGCAGACAATGCCGACCGAAAAAGTGCAGAACGGCCACGGCGATGGCTCCTGCAACTCAACGCACCATGACCCAGTCGCAAACGGTTCGGCCGGACGCGACCACTAAGCAGAAGTTGTCACGACAGTCCTTTCAGGGCGCTGGAGAACGCCGCTAGGCCGATCGACGCCTGCGTCGCCGCAGGCCCCTGCCTCAACGTAACGGATATCGCTCGCCTTGCGATTCGCGCGAAAGGCTCAGCGCCAAGCTAAGCCGTTCATCGTCGAGACAAGGCAGAGCAGGAAGTTGGAGTGCACCGCTCGCAAATATTCGGTCTGGGGCGATCTGGATCTGTTGCAGAAAAACTTCGTGGTGCGCGCGGTAGGGCGTGTTATCGCATCTCACTCACGGAAATCAGGGCATAGCGCCTCCCTTATTGCCATCCGAGATTCCCGGCGACTCATCACTACTCACCAAGCGCCGTCATCCGCGTCAAAGGCACATTCCCTTTCCGCTTCAGCCGGCTGTCGCAGAATAATGCTCCCATCAGGAAGGCAAGTGTTGGAACCACTTGGCGCGGCGCCACCAAATCTTCCGGAGCCGTGCACGTTGTACAACGTTGAATATCGTCGCGAATCACGGCTTGGACATTGCGATGCAGGTCACTCTATATCGTCTGAACAACCAGCGGAGCCGATCGAGCCTTGCAAGCGATCGTTGCTTGCCACCTCTTAACAGGAACGAGCGTACTAGATCCCTTGTGGCAGATAACGCTACGTTTTGGTTCGACTTTCGGATGTCGTCAGCATGTGTATCGGAAGCGATAATCTCCGCGTTCAAAACATTATAACCTGGGAACAGCGTTATCACCTCCTCCGGTGTGGGGCGATAAAGCGTGTCAATTGGATCAAGATGATAAGGGTAATCAAAAGGCACCGTAACAATCATGAGGCCGCCCGGAGCAAGGAGACTATCGCAAATTTGGGCGAAGCCGGCTACGTCCACAACATGCTCGAAAATATTGCAGACCATAACTGTCTTGGCGCCTACGGCGCCTAAGCGCCGTTGTACGTCTTTGTCAAAAATATCCCCCGCAATGTCCACGCCGTCGGCGCCGAAAAGGTCGGAAGTTACGATAGTAACTCCGCGGTGCTCCAAGCGCTGATGGATATACTTGGCGATGTGGGGCTTAGTTATCTCTCTAAAAGTTCTGGATGTAGTTCCCAATTCCAATACCGGAGAGATTTCATCAGCTTTTTGACTTGATAGTACTTTCCCCACCCACTCCGCTTCTTGTGATCTCACTGTTTCTTGCCTCAATCAGAGATTGATAAGGTCATGATAGTGCCGCCTTCTAACATAAGGTACTGCCACAGCGCCACTTCAATACAGCGTGTGTGAACCAGGTTGATCAATCGAATGCAAGAATTCCAGCCGTCACCCCACACTGGAGATTTTGCGATTTCGAATACAATTACCATCACGAGACACATAATTTGTAGGGAGTAGAGCGAATGCAAGGCGGACTACCTAGGCGACGAAATCAGCATCAGTTTAGAAGTCAATCGCGACCCACAGGTGAGACGAGTTTGTATTGCCGTAGCAAGAGGTGTTTACTGCAAATATCGGAAATCCTGCCCAAACTTTATTTTTGGGCCGGCGGTGAGCATCACGGTAAACTTTCAGCTCTGTCAATCATGACACAGATTTAGGCATTCAGGGCACATATCACCGACCGACGCCGCACCCCTGATGCTGCCTCTCCATGTGTTTTACTAATATCTAAAAAAATTTTTGGTTGCAAATCAAAAATTTCCGGTTGAGTGCCTTCTAGAATCCATATAAAAGTATTCTTGAATACTTTTTTTGGAATAGAAAAATTGAGCGATAGAGTATTTAGCAACTTGATCGTCTTGATTGCGTCGCGGCTTGCGACAATAGTCGTTTCAATACTGTCTATTGCTATCCTCGCGCGCTTTGTGAGCCCAGAAGGCTTTGGATATCTCGCGTCGACAACTATAACTTTGGGACTTGCCAATGCCCTCTTCGACGGCGCGTTCGGTATAGGACTTGTTCGCAGGGTGAACGTCGATAGGAGCCACATCAGTTCAACACTTGGTGCTGCGATCGCTTTGGCTCTACTGATAGTCGGACTGCTGAACGTTTTTGCTCCGACAATAGAGGGCTTTTACCGCTTCGCCGGACTAGGAAAGGTTATACAATTTTCCTCGGCGCTCGTAGTATTCAAAGCAATCTTCGCGGTATCCGACGCGATCCTGCAAAGAGAGCGGCAGTATAAGCGGATCGGAATGATAGCGCTCGTTTCGAATGTGGGTGGACAATTACTGATATCCGTGCCGTTAGCGATCGCAGGTTTTGACTACTGGGCACTGGTGACGGGCCTGCTAGCAACTGGCGCCATCGAGGCATCGCTCTCAAACTATTACGCCAGGGTAGGATTAAGTCTAAGATTCGATAGATCCTCGCTCGATGAGTTTCGTGATGGTGGCGGGCTTTTTGGACTGACCCAACTGCTCAGCTGGGCATCGTTGTCGGGGTCTAATATCGTTGCCGGATATACATTGGGCGCGACAGCACTTGGCCTTTACTCACGGTCTTGGAAGCTGCTCGATGTCGTAGTCTCAGCGACAGGAACGCCGATGCAAAAGGTGTTTATGCCGGTGTTTGCCAGCCTCCGACATGATCAGGATAGGGCAAGAATTGAGTTTCTTAGCGCGATGGGCACGCTATTGCCATCGTTCGCGATCATCGGAACCCTTGTGGCCCTACATTCAAACTTCATCGTGATAGTCCTTCTCGGGAAGGACTGGCTGCAGGCGGTAAACGTTGTAAGTGTTCTCTTTTCGGTCCTATTTGCCAGACTGTCCTATAAACTCTGTGAAGGAGTGATAGTCGGATTTGGAAAAGCCCGCGTCTCAGCAACTCTCCAAACGATTTACGGTTTAACCATGGTTACCGGTACATGGGCGGGCTCAAGGTACGGTGTGGTCGGGATCGCTTGGGGCGCCTCCATCGCCATATTGGTATTCTATTGTCTCACTTTATTCTTCGCGGCACAGCTTTTGGCGTGCGGGTTCATCGACATCCTGAAGTTGCATATGCATGCAATAATCTTTCCCATCGCCGCGCTTGTCACACATCTGACGCTTGAACGAGCCATCCCCTCCGATGTTCATGTGTGGCAAGAACTCCTCTTCTGTACGACGGAGGGAGGCGTGTTGACGGCAATATTCATCCTGTTGCCCGGAACTGTCATAGGACCGGAACTGGCGCGCATCCGACGGAAGGTTTTCGCTAAGGCTCAGAGGTTACGGGCCTGAACCGGCGTGTGGTCTGGTATAGCAACGCCGAGCGGCTCAATGCGCGCCCTCGCTGGTCTTTGACACCAATCATAACGACATCTTCGGTGATGATGACGATGGCTGAAGCGAGTTCCGAATCTGGCGCACCGCAACCAGAAAGGCGTTGGGGGAGGCGGTGAATTGCTGACTTCTTTGGAGAAGAAGTCACGCTCATAAACCTAGTGCCGACTTGACGAGACAACGAACGGTCGCAACCATGTTGCGACGGCTGTAAGTCTTTTTCGCAGTGACACAGGTCTATCTGCGTGCTCCTTGCAACGAGATCTCGCACCGTGCCCGAGCCGCCCGTCGACGTGGCCGTTTTCCGAAAGCGCCCGCGACTACGCCGTGATCATCACCGGCGGACCGTTGTCGAAAAGAAGAAGCCCGTGAATTAGCAGTCAGCCATTGCGATCGTCGACGCGAACCTGGACCTCTGCAGTTGACATCTTGCCCATTCGTCCGGTGCGCTCCAGAATTGAACCCAGCCCAGCATCGATCGCGGTCAGCCGCGTCAACCGGCGTCGTGACCTTTCGTCCTGCTTGGGACACTCTACGCGTGAAGGGATGATTTGCTCATCGAACTTGGGTCGGTTCAATATCGAGGCATCTGCAGCATGGGCCGCGCTTGCTCCGAGAGGAAGACACAATTGTATGCGACGTCGACCCACTTGAAATGCAAGTCCGAGCAAAAATCGAGGGTCGTTTCGAAAAATTGCCCATAGGGTCATAAGTGACAGATATGTATTTCCGGCTCGCTTGAACTCCTGAAATGCGTACTTTTGCGTCGCGCCGGTCGCGCTCTTGGCTGCGTATCGGGGAAGCTGCGGATTGGCGGCCAATGAACGCCTGATTACCTCCAAAGCACCACGAGCCATTTGAGCGTGATTTGAAGACATGTTGCCGCGGTACCGCCTATATCCAATCAGGCGTTCAGGGATGACTTCTATACAGTAGTGCGCGGCCAGCCTCAGTTCGAAGTCGAAATCTTCGCACCCTCCAATTCCTGCTGCTGCAAAGGAGCCATCAAACCCACCGATCTCAAGCGCGACCTCCCGGCGGACAAGAAGCGTGCTACCATTGCCGACATATTTGAAGGTCAGATGACGTGCGAAAATATACCCTCTTGCGGTGTTGGATCGCCCAGGAGCGATGATCTCATCGTCAGAATTGATGACGTAATGCAGCGCATAGACCGCGGCCCATTGCGGGGACAGGCAAATGAGTGCGTTCACCTGCTTCTCGATTTTCGTCGGATGCCAAAGATCGTCCGCGTCAAGGAATGCCACAAATTCCCCCGATGATGCAGCAATCCCGGTGTTTCTTGCGGCGGAAACGCCACGGTTTGATGTCGATAGGAGCCGGATCCGTCGATCCCCCTGAGCCATTTGCTCGACCAGTTTTGCCGTACTATCTGTAGAGCCATCATTGACGACGATGATCTCTAATGTTTCGTAGGTCTGGCGCGCGGCGGATCGGAGGGTCCGTTCAATATAGACCGAAGCATTGAAGGCCGGGATGATCACCGACACCAGCGGCCGATGCGAATAAGATGCGTCAGCTTGATCAGAATTGCAGAGCATTCCAAACTTTCACCAGGCCAGAGGAAATGGTGCTTTTCTCGAACGATCGGGAAACGGATTGGCTCCTTGCCCTGCTTTAACGTACAAAAGCGCCTCCCAGCAGACAGGTCTGTAGTCAGTTGCGTTCTAACGTCGTCGCGGGGGACGCGACACGGACTTTGGTCTGAGTCGACTTCTTGCGGGGGCGATTTAAAAAGGCCGGCAGCATCATCGCTTGCTATCGGGCATGGGCTAGGTAACCTTACCTGCTAACCTTCCACGCAAGTTAATGTTGCAGTCGCGAAAATGAATGGCATTTTCCGGCCATAGTTTCAGGAGGACGTGATGGCGGAATTGATACCGATGCAGGTTGCTGAGCGCTTGGAACGCGAATGGCGCATGGTCGAGCCCAAACCCGAAGACAAGAAGCCGAGAGGGCAGGAGCGAACCAATATAGAGGATCCGAAGCGGGTAAAGACCGACCAATTCGATTGATGCACGGGATTAGGGGTTGGTCGTGTGCCGTTCTGAGCGCCTACTTCGAAACGCTTCGCAACTGGACGATGGTTTGCCGGTGACAAGGTTAGACTTACCAAACGGCACCTGTTCCAATAATCCGGCGAGGGCCGTCTCACTCGAAATCCGTGGCCTTATTAGCGCATGGACGATTGCAAACTCGAAAAGAGAAAATACTCCCAAGTGTGAGTAACTTAAACGGCCTGTACGAGGCGAGGACCGCTTCAATCTGGGGGCATATCATCGCAAAACCATTGCGATTTGCCATTTCGCAGAGCAAATAATTATGAGGCGCTGTGTCCTAAGCCATATTGCTGCCCTGCAGCAATTGTTTATCATGATCGGATGCTGACACAAACAATAGCGCGCCTGGCTGCTTGGGCCTGCCTCGCCTTTATCATCTTCGTCACGGTCGGTCCGATCGGTTTGCGCCCCGCCGATTTATTACCAGTAAACTGGGATCGGGCGTTGGCTTTCGCTCTTATGGCAGCACTTTTCGTCGTCGCTTACCCGGGATATGCCTTTTCTTGCGGAACACTGATAATAGCTGCTGCCGGAGCCTTTGAGCTGCTTCAACTCTTGTCGCCATCTCGACATGCTCATTTTGACGATGCGGTAGTGAAAGCCGCTGGCGCCGTTCTAGGTTTCCTCACCGGCTGGACGGTTAATCGGGCAAGGGACTTGATTATCGCCCTAACATAGCAACGACATGCCATAGGCGGTGGAGATGGTGGGAGTGCCGTCAAAAGTGTGCGCAGATGACCGCACTCCCCTTTCGCCCTCGGGGTAGAGAGCGATCAGCGTAGGTGTCGCCACTTATTGCTGACGTGGGTTCAGCAGTGGAGGGTCTCCGACACCCTCTAATGTGAAGTCTCGACCAGCGCAACGTGTAACATTGCTTGCCGCGCCGGCAAAACCCTCTGGCATAGACCAAAAACTTGGGCACTCACTTTCCTCATCCTTCCACGGCTTCGAAGGTAGCCCCTGCAACGGCGCAGCGGAACTGCCCGCGTTTTCTGCAGCCAGGATGACGCCCCGAAGCAAACAACCTAAGCGCATCCAGTTGAAATGGCTCGATGACGTGCTCAATGCTCTTTCTAAAAGGGCGAGTTTGCCGCCGCATAGCTGGGCGATAGTCTACTACATCTGCTCGGCTGCACTCGATGCGCCGCTAGGGGCAGGTTTCCACTGCGACGGCGCTGATGAGCTGATGAGTTGTAAGGAACGGACACATTGCGAGTTAGGATAGCCGCGGGCTAGCCCTTTTTAGCGAGTAGGCGCGTTCGGGCGATTTTTCTAATCTGAATGGGCAGCAGCATCCTGAAAGGGGGCCCGCCGTCTTCTGAGAGGGCGGGCCCTTCGCGTGCCCCAGCGAGGAGTAGGTAAGCCAAAATGGCTACTTGCGAGAACAAGGCTCGCCTTTGCAGAATGTCGCGCCGGTTCCTTACCTCTGGCGACCAGCGACTCCACTCTCAATCCGCCCGCCACAAGTTTGGATCCGGCACCCTCTTGAAGCCGAGAGAGCGAGATTTGTTGCTTAGGGCGGACGAAACCGACTTGGTTCACAACATCCAAAAAGCGCTACAGAGCTTATCTGAGCAGCCCTCGCTGCTCGATGGCCCTTATGTTGACGAAACTCTGTTTCGCATCGTTCACGAAAGTGCCCGACCATGAACCAGAGTCGGCTGTCGTTCGGCGGCTGAGTGGATACACTATATGTTATTAAGGTCGCGTCGAAAACGAGCTCACCACCGATGGTGCGCGCTAGGGGTTGATCTCGATCGCGGCATCGGCCAGTTTAGCGCTCAACGACATCGCAGGACATTCTTATCATATGCCACGCGTTTCGCTTTCGCATGACCGCCGCATTGCACTGTTGACCGAATACTTGGCTGGAGCGCGTATCGATTTTTTGGCCGCCAAATATCGCGTCCATCGATCATATCCCCGGCATCTTTTTCGGAGATATTCGGCGAGAGGCCTGTTTCGAGGATGATCGGCAATAGGGAGCCCGAAATCTCGATCGGAAGGCCAAGGATGATGAGGTTTTTGGCGGATCAGATACCATAAGATATCGTTTCCCGTCAGGTTGCAGGTGAATTGTTAGGGGCCGACACCATGGCATAAACGGTTTGCCCGAACCTAGCAGTGTGAGCCACTCAGTTCTAAACCGTTCAATTTCAGGCAGATATCCAACCGCAGGCCACAGGACCTCGAGGCGTCCAGCACTTTGCACGTCAACTCGGTTCTTTAAACCGTACGCCTACTCCACCGCCATTTCGAGTGATAAATTCAATTCCGGCGCCCTGTAAGGTCATCTGGATCAATTTTAAATTTGCGACCGTAATTGTTGGCGGGCCGTCGTCCGCCTCTGCTCGCCGTATCGTTGACAGGCCAACGCAGGCTGCCTCAGCAAGATCCTCCGCCGTCCATCGGAGCAAAGCCCTCGCCGCCCGAATTTGAGCCCCGGTGATTTCACTCATAATTTTCGATTTCTCATTGAAACTTTTTGGTTCATATGCAATATTTTTGTTCAAGTCGGCCGCATCGGTGTTTGAGCCACCAAATGCGGCCTGACCACAACCTAAGCTGTCAGGAGCTCGGATCATGGCTGATTCCGACAATAGCAGAACTTTGTCTGCCGTCACGTTGGCTGTAATGAATTGTGCGGTGGCAGTGTAGGGATCTTCGTCATGGAACTACGCCAGCTATCCTACTTCGTCGCCGTGGCCGAGGAGCTGCATTTCGGTCGTGCGGCAGCCAAGGTGAACATCACACAGTCAGGCCTATCGGATGCGATCCTGGCCCTGGAGAAGGAGCTCGGCGTGCAGCTGTTGCTGCGCACGACCAGGCGGGTGGAACTGACGCGGGCAGGGGCCTCCTTCTACGAGCGCTCGGTCAGGATGATCAGCGAGCTGGAGCTGTCGAAGGAGATCGTCCGCTCGATCGCCGGCAAGACGTCTCGCAGGATCGCGATCGGTACGGTCTACCCGGCAACGATCGGCGTGCTGCCATCCTTTCTGTCGCGCATCGGCAGGAAGTATCCCGATATCCGCATGCATATCGAAAGCGGCACCACCGATGACATCATCCGCCATATCGAGGCAGGCCGCATCAATCTCGGCTTCATCCGACCGGTGGAGAATATCGGCTCGCTCCGCTTCTTCTCGATTGCCCATGAGCGCTATCTGCTGGCCGTGGCTAAGGAAAGCGCGCTGTCTGCGAGAAGCGAGATCGATCTTGAAGATCTGCGCTCCGAGAAGATCATCTCGTTTTCCCGCCACAACCGTTCCTACAGCGAACAGTATTTCGCCGAGAAGTTCGAGGAGTACGATCTGACCGACAATGTCGCCTACACCTGTGACGACACTTTCTCGCTGGTGTCGCTGGTTTCAGCCGGTCTTGGTATCGGTTTCGTGCCGGAATGGACGCAGGATCTGCCGAACCGCGGCTTTGAGCTGAAGAAAGTGAGGGGCGTCGATTTCAAGATCGGGCTCGGTGTCGCCTGGAACCGGGAGGACCCGACCGCTGCCCGCGACGACATCATCGATATTGCCCGGTCGCTGGTGCGGCCGGGCAGGTGACTCTGTCGTAGTGGATTGCGAGGAACGACCCAGGGCGCTAAGCGGAACTTGAGCGCGGAGCGGTCGGTGCCGTGTCGCGTCGTTTAGCCTTCGATCCATGGCGCCCGAGAGCTTCACCACCCTTTGTTTTGCGGGTGATCTAACCTACCTGAACCCTTAGGTTGCCTTGAGAGCCGCGCGGGCAGGATCGGCTAAATATTAAATCGCGCTGTGGATGGCGCGAAAGCCTGGCAAGTTTCAGGCACCTACTTGTCACGTCGATACCATCAACGTTGTCGATCATTCGCGACGCTTATAAATCCGAACATTTGATTATTGGGAGTCATCCCTTTTTTAAGTTTCGGATCGATGAGACGCACTAACGTTTCTCGATTCACTATCTCCCCATCGGCTACCCAGAACGCGATTCATCGATAGCTGAGTCAGTAGTAAGCCTCAAGGAGCCATAATGACGCTGGCACTGCCTACCATCCCAAAGCCGATCGGTTTTGGAGTCATTCTGAGAACGGAAATTCGAAGGCACGGCGACACGATACGTGCGCTATCCGCCGCCTTGAAAGAAGGTGGCGCATCAATATCGACGGCGCAACTGAGTCAATGGTGCCGCGATCGAAACTTCCCCTCGAAAACCAGAAGCATACGGGCATTGTACATGATCGAGGCGCGTTACGGGTTGCCTCATGGCCACCTCGTACAGAAATTGTATTCTTTGACGGGCTATGTCTCCTGCTACGCCATCCGGGACGTGCCGCATCAGCGAAGGACCTTGTTCGCTTGGCACTTGCCCGACAATTTCCTCGTGCTTCCTGCTATGAAACAAGCCGAGATCAAGGCTTGGATTGCACAAAACGTTTTTTATGGCTTGACGGAATTTCGAAAGTATCAAGCAAAGGCAGTCAAACACTCCTTCAAAATGAAATTTCTAGTTCCTGATGGTCAGGGATTGTGGCAGCCTCAGAAGCGGCGTTCCTCCGTTTCCGCTGATCACTTTGGTCGACCACCGCGTCAACTCGCAGAAGAGATTGATGCTCTAATTTCATTCAAAACCGCAACGCTGCCACCGGAGGGCAAAGACCGTCTGGGTCGATGGAACGCGGCGAGCGCAGAAACCGCGAGGAGAAATCTCGGATTGTTTTTTGGCGCATTGGCTTCGTCTCCGGATGGCCGAGTTGGGGGTTTCGGCGCTTCCGTGGAAGATCTTACAATTGCTATCCTAGTCTTTCCGGCGGTGTGGGACTGGTACGTGATGTGGCGCGAAAAGCGACGTGGCTTCTACACCGCCTATGAGCGCAGCATGGTTTCTTTTGCAAAAAGCCTGGTTCGCAATGGAACGGGATGGCTGAGGCAGAACCGATGGCTTGCTTCTCGTTTGAAGCCGATTGCGGGCCTGATATCGGCTGCCGATATCCGCAAGGCGCAATGTGCCTGGGATGATGTATGCGATGCAATGCAATTGCACGCTTATCGTCGGGGCCGCGCATTGTTAGATGTCGAGCAGGTCCACCGTAGTTCCTTCGAAGCTATCGAAACCATCCTCGCTACCGACAACCCGATAAGAGAGTACCGCAAAATTACAAAGGAAATCATCACGCATGTTCAGAGAGGGGGATTGAGCGCATATGAGGAGGCACAAGCAGTCCGCGCTTTCCTCATGATGCAGTTTGGTCTCCATCTCGGATTGCGGCAGAAAAACCTTCGTGAACTTCTCGTCGCTACATCAGACCGTCCGACATCTGTCTTGTCACTTGTTCAAAAGCGTCGAGGGGAGTTGCGGTGGCGATCAGACACGGCAAGGTGGGAAGTTCTCGTGCCCGCGATAGCGTTCAAGAACGGCCATTCGCGCTTTTTCGATGGCGGAAAACCTTACCTTTGCGTTCTCCCGGATGTCGATGACCTCTATGCTTTCATCGCCGCTTATTTGAAAGAACATCGTCCATTGCTCGTTGGAGCTCACAACGATCCCGGTACTTTCTTTGTAAAGGGAAACATCAAAAGGAAGGGTCGCCTCGATTATGATCAGGCGTCATTCTACACTGATTGGCGCGAGGCAGTCGCAAAATATGGCATATACAATCCCTACACCGATAAGGGTGCGATAAAAGGACTGCTGCCGCATGGGCCACATTGTATTCGAGACGTCCTGGCAACATACGTATTGAAGAAGACAGGATCCATCGAGCTCGCCGCGCTTGCAATCCACGACTCTGTTCCAATGATCCAAAAATATTACGGCCGCTTTCTCCCTTCAGAAAAGACAGCACTCGTTATGAAGACAATAGGCGAGGCATGGCGCGATTAGGAAGCCGCGGCGCCAGGAATGTCGGACGCAGAGCCCCATGCTTAGCAATCATATTGCGAACAATACAATATGGTTAACGCGATCATAACTTTGGCGGATTCTACTGTAAATCAGGCCCTACTTTTGAAGGGAATCACTATACCATCGAAGTAATGTTTTCTACTTCCAGGCGAGGAGGATGAAATGGCCCAAGCTACTAGGATTACTGACGTTATCGATTCATTCGGGATCGACACACATATCGACTACACCGACGGGAAATATTCCAATATCGCGGAAGTTGTTAAAGCCCTGGGCTACCTTGGTCTCGACACAGTTCGAGATCATGCCCCTACCCCTGTCTCCGACCCCTACGGTCAAGGTCATCTTGGGGATGCGGCCGATGCGGGTGTCAAATTCGTTTTTGTTTCCGGGCGAGATGACACTCCCGCCACCGTCGTCCAGCGGCTGCATGCTTTCGTCGAAGCGCATCCGGGTTCGATCGTCGGCATCGAAGGCCCGAACGAGGTCAACAACTGGCCGGTGGCTTATAAAGGTCTGTCGGGAGAGGCTGCGGCAGTTGCCTACCAGAAGGACCTGTTCAATGCAGTCAATGCCGATCCGCTGTTGAAGGATATTCCGGTTCTCGGTTTTACCGGTTACACGGTTGCCTCTTCCAACGATTACACGACGATCCACACCTATGCGAAAGAGGGCGACCAGCCCTTCTCCTGGCTCTCGCGTGAATCCGGCAACCAGATGCAGGCCGATCCCGGCAAGCCGCTTACCATCACCGAGATCGGCTATCACACGTCGCTGACCGCCGATACCAACGGCGGATGGGAAGGCGTCGACGAGACGACGCAGGCAAAACTGCTTCTCAACACTCTGATGGACGGCGCCTTTCTGGGATCCAAGGGAACCTTCATCTACCAGCTTCTCGATGCCTATTCGGATCCGCAGGGTTCCGATCAGGAAAAGCATTTCGGGCTGTTTCGCCTGGATTACACGCCGAAACCGGCAGCAATGGCGATCCACAATCTGACCGAAATTCTCGAAGACGACGGCGCGACCCAGGCGAGCTTCAATCCGGGCACGCTCAATTATTCCATCAACGGACTGCCTTCCACGGCGCGCAGCTACCTGACGGAGAAATCCGATGGAAGCTACCAGATCATCATCTGGAACGAGCCGGATATATGGAACCAGACGACCGACAAGGCGATCCAGGCGGCTGCGACCAACGTCAGCGTCAACCTGGGCGGAGCTTTCGGGACCGTGCAGGTCTACGACCCGCTGGCGGGCGATACGCCGGTCAAAAGCTTCAGCAACATATCCTCGCTCAACCTGGACGTTGTCGACCATCCCATCATTATCAACATAGCCGCAGGTAGCGGCGCCCGTCCGGAGCCAAACCACTTTTATGGGGGCACCGGGATCGACACGTTTACGGTTACCTCCCCGACCGACATCGTCGATGAAAGCCGCGGCGGCGGAACCGATACCGTCATGTCGTCGATCACCTTCAGTCTGGCGGACAGAGTGCATGCGATCGGCCCTATCGAGAAGCTTACACTTACAGGCAATGCGCCGATCAACGCGACTGGCAACGGGCTCAACAATGTCCTTGTCGGCAATACAGCAAATAACGTTCTCGACGGAGGCACCGGAATAGATCACATGCAAGGTGGAGCCGGCGACGACACCTATATCGTTGACAACACCAACGACATTGTGATCGAAGCTGGCGGCTCCGGCAATGACACCGTTAAATCCTACGTCACGCTCAGTCTGGCCGACAAGAATCACGTGACTGGAACTGTTGAAAACCTGACCCTGTTGGGCACGGCAAATACGAATGCGACAGGCAACAGCGCGGGCAATATCATAACCGGCAATTCCGGGAACAATATCCTCACTGGGGGCGACGGAAACGACCAGCTGGTAGGCGGCAACGGCAACGATATCCTGAACGGCGGAGCTGGAGCCGACCACTTCGTCTTCGACTTCAAACCCAGCGCTTACAACATCGACAAGGTCGAGGATTTCTCGGAAAGTGCCGGCGACAAGATCGTTCTCGACCACAACGTCTTCACGGCCATCGATCCCGCAAATTTCTTCGCGGGAAACCTCGTCGTCGGCACCAAGGCTTTGGATACGAATGACCGATTGGTCTACGACCAGCCAACCGGAAAGCTTTTCTACGATGCGGACGGGAACGGGCAAGACGCGGCCATACAGATTGCGACGCTTTCCAATCTGACGACGCTTCATTACGACGATTTTCTGTTCCTTTGAGATCAGGCCTACCGCCGTAAGCAGCGAATTAGGCAAATCCTCTTCCGAGTTCAGGCGCGATATCGATCTCAATCGACGAGCTAGTTCGCTGCGACCCGGTCAGAACTTGACGTTCGACAGCGGGTGGCAACTATCGAGTCTCGCTCGCGCCTGCGAAGACTAGGAAATGGAGGAGGACTACGGCTCGAGGACAATGACACGACTCACACCGTCGTTGGTAGGCAAACTTTTGGCAAATGGTATTTGATATCGATTAAAATTGGTCCGAATTTGGTAAGCTGTTTGAAATGCTACAAGCCATAGAGTCTCCGGATCATCTCTTGGAGGTTTGGTATGGCGTTGGACGAAATCACCTGGACGAACCAGTATGCTGGCACCTCGTTGAATCTTTCAACCTACAATATTTCCTTTCAAGACGAATTCGATACTCTCAGCGTGGCTCCGAATGGGAAGACCCAAGCTACCTGGTATTCAGGCGTTCATAGTCCCTTTGGGGTCGCATCATTCACCAGCGGGGCGACGCCGTACGATCCTTTCTCGGTTGCGGACGGCGCGCTCCATATAAAAATGCAGCAAATTGACGGCAAGTGGCAATCAGGGATCCTCCAGTCCGTCAACGCCGACGGCTTGGGATTTGCGCAATCCTACGGATATTTCGAGGTGAGGGCGTCATTTCCAAGCGGCATCGGCGCTTGGCCTGCGTTCTGGCTATTGTCTGAGGGGGCAGAAGATAAGCCGAGGGTCGAAGTCGATACCGTCGAAGCATACGCGGCAGATCCGGACGGTCACCATACAGCCCTTCACTTCAGGCCGGGCGAAGATACGCCGGATGTACCGGAACATATATGGGCATCCGAATATACCGGAATGCCAACCTCGCTCTTTGATAGCGGCTATCACACCTATGGCACGATGATCACCCCCGATTGGATCATCACCTACATGGATGGGGTGGAACTGGCCAGAACCGCCGCAAACGAATATACAAGCGGGCCATATTATATGCTGGTCGATTTGGCAATGACAACGTCCGAAGGCGCGGACCCGAGCCACGTTTATGATATGCAAGTCGACTATGTCAGAGCCTATGCTGATCCGCGATACACTGCACAATACGTCGTCGGCACCACCGGATCCGATTATCTGACCGGAACGCCCTTCGACGATCGGATCGACGGCCGTGAAGGCGGGGATCGAATGAGTGGAGGGAACGGAAACGATACCTATTATGTCGATAATGCCGCAGATATGGTTTACGAAACATTCGATGGCGGAAACGATCAGGTTATCAGTTCCGTGAGCTTCGACATGAGAGGCCAATATCTGGAAAAGCTAACGCTTACAGGAACGGCTGATCTCAACGCTATCGGCACCAAGTATGACAATACGATCATTGGAAACGCAGGCAACAATTCGATCAATGGCGGTGCGGGCGCCGATTGGATGGCTGGCGGCGTCGGGAACGACACTTATTTCGTCGACAATATCAAAGACCAGGTCATCGAGCGTTCCGGTGAAGGCATCGATACCGTTTATACGACGGTCAGCTTTGACATGCGCGGTCAATATATCGAAGCCGTCGTGGTGGATGGCAATGCCGCCGCTTCAATCGTCGGAAACTCGCTAGACAATACGATAACGGGAAACCAGGCCGCCAATACGATCGACGGATCCTCGGGCGCCGATGTTATGATCGGTGGGGACGGCAATGACATCTATTACATCGACAATCCTGGGGATGTTGTCGTCGAATCGGCGTCGGCAGGCACCGACACGATTTACACCACGATCGGCATCTCCACGCCAATCGACAACGTCGAGATTTATCGGTTGCTCGGCGGAGAAAATCTTGGGCTCAGGGGATCCGACGGGAATCAAAAGCTCTACGGAAACACCGGCAACAACACGCTCGACGGTGGGGCAGGCGCAGATTGGCTGGAGGGCGGCAAGGGCAACGACATCTATTTTGTCGATCAGGGAGATGTCGTCGTCGAAAGGCAAAATGAAGGAACCGACTTGGTCTACAGTACCGCGTCCTTTTCACTTGCGGGACAGTATTTGGAAAAGCTGATTTTGACGGGAAGCGGGAACATCGACGGACAGGGTAACGGATACGACAACACGATTAACGGCAATGCCGGAAATAACACCTTGAGTGGCGGTGGCGGCAGCGACATCCTTCGCGGCGGTTTTGGAAATGATATCCTGATCGGTGATGAGAAGGGAATGAAGTACGCCGATACCTTCGTGTTCGACCAAACTCCGAGCTCAACAAACGTTGACACGATTTTGGACTTCCAGTCGGGCTCGGACAAAATTCAGCTGGCCACAGGGGTATTCAAGGGCCTTGCGGGCTGGTGGAGCGAAATCCCTTTCGAGATCGGCAACGAGAGCACCCATGCTGCAGCAAGCATCGTTTACGACGACACGACAGGCAAGTTATACTATGATGCAGATGGCTCCGGCTCCAGTGGCAAGATCCAGTTCGCAGAGCTTAGCGGCAGCCCGCACCTATCGTGGCAGGATTTTATCCTTGTCTGAAGCTGCATTAGTTTTCACAGAGCGACAGACACTGACGCGAGGAGGTTATGCTGAATATCGAATAGCCGGTTTGGGTCGTCCATAGCGTAAGCTATATCCAGCCATCGCGCGTTTCAGCCGCAATCTTTGTCGCCTGGCTCGGATGGCTCGCTTCTCAAAGTTTGTCGGTGGCTTATCGTCATGCCTTCGGAACACGAACTCGATTGGCTCCAGATTAAGATCGATTGTAGAAAACGTCTCTGTCGTCGAGATCCCGTGGATGCAGTCGCCTGGCCATTTCGTCAGTGTCCCAGTCTTACTTTTTTGGCGGACGAATGCGGGCGGTGCTCATGTCATTTTTTGACCCGAGATAGATTGAAATCAAGCCAGACCGCAAAAGACCTGTTGATTGCTAAACTATACCCTGAGTACCCCAAGCTTTCGCAAATTCTTGCCCTGTTTCGCAGATAGCGTTTGAACCGGGCGTATAACGGAGCTTCGACTTTTGAACGAACTAGACACCTCGCCGGCTCGAAAGGGCGAGAACAACGTCGCGACAGTCGCAATCGTACGCAGCCGCAGCGGCTTGATCGCCGTCGCCGTCGCAAGCGCGCTGGTCAATCTTCTTTATCTCACCAGCTCATTTTTCATGCTGCAGGTCTACGACCGAATAATCCCGAGCCGTAGTATCTCATCTCTGGTCGCTCTCGCGCTGCTAGCGCTTTTGCTTTACGCCTTCCAGGGCGCTTTCGATATCGTGCGCGGGCGCATTCTCGTGCGCATATCGGGGGTCTTCGACGAAATCATGAACCGCCGCGTCTTTAGGGCGACTCTAAAGGCGCCCCTCAAAGGCAAGGTGGCCGGTGACGGGCTTTTGGTGTTGCGGGACTTCGATCAGGTTCGCAGCTTCCTTTCTAGCCCCGGTCCGTCGGCCTTTTTCGATTTGCCCTGGGTGCCGCTCTATGTCGTGATCTGCTTCCTCTTTCATCCCGTCATCGGCATCATTGCCGTCTGCGGCGCGCTTATCCTGATTGTGCTGACGTTTCTAACCAATCGCAGTTCGCAGACTTCCGCCCGGCTAGCCTACGAACTGGCGGCTGAACGCTATGCGCTGGCAGGTGCTGCGCAGCGAAATGCTGAAGTTGTCCAGGCCATGGGAATGGCCGACGACCTTTCCGACAGCTGGTCAGCTTGCAACGACAGTTATCGCGATATCCAGTGTCGCAATGCCGATACCGTCAACGGCTACTCCATCGTCTCGAAGATCTTCCGCATGGGCCTACAATCGGGCGTGCTTGCAGCGGGCGCCGTGCTGGTCATCGAAAACATGGCGTCTGGCGGCATAATCATCGCAGCGTCAATTCTGACATCGAGGGCGCTCGCACCTGTCGAACAGGCGATTGCCAATTGGAAGGGGTTCGTCGCGGCGCAACAATCCTGGAACAGGCTGCGGCAGACGCTAGCTCTTCTGCCTGAGGCCGTCTCGCCGCTTGCTCTGCCTGCGCCTTCCAGCGAACTTGCCGTCGAGGCGGTTTCGAGCGGGCCGCCTGGTAAATCGCAGCTGATTATCCAGGGCGTCAGTTTTACCCTGAAGGCCGGCAGCGCGCTTGGCGTGATCGGCCCGAGTGCCTCGGGCAAGTCCTCGCTGGTGCGTGCGCTCGTCGGCCTTTGGCCCGTGTATCGGGGATCTGTGCGCATCGATGGCGCAGCGCTCGACCAATGGGACGACGTCTCGCTTGGACGCCACGTAGGCTACTTGCCGCAGGACGTCGAACTCTTTGCCGGCACCGTAGCGCAGAACATCGCTCGCTTCGACAGGAAGACCAATGCGGAGGATATCATTGCCGCTGCGCGCATTGCCGGCGTACATGACCTGATCCTGCGCTTGCCTAAGGGCTACGAAACGGACATTGGGCCGGGCGGCTCCATGCTGTCGGCAGGCCAACGCCAGCGCATTGCCCTTGCCCGTGCACTCTATCGCGATCCTTTTCTCGTCGTTCTTGACGAACCAAACTCCAATTTGGACATTGATGGCGAGACGGCGCTCGCCGGCGCAATTGCAAGCGTTCGCCAGCGCGGTGGCATCGTCATCGTGGTCGCCCATCGGCCGAGCACGCTTTCCAGCGTCGATCTGGTTCTGGCGATGCGCGACGGCCAGGCGTCGGCCTTCGGAGCGAAAGACGTGGTGCTTGCCAAGGTCATCCGGAGCGATAGCCTCAGCGACCAGCCGCGGCATGCCGCTCTAAAGGTGGTCGCTGAGGCTCTGGAGCAGGGCCGATGATCAAGCAATCGCAACGCTCGCTAAATCGCCACATCCTCGCCGTCTGGGCGCTATCGGTCGCGCTTGTTGGCGGGATCGGCGGTTGGGCAGCCTCGACGGCGTTGTCCAATGCGGTGGTTGGCCAGGGCACGGTCATTATCGACCAGAACGTGAAGAAGATTCAGCATCTTACGGGGGGCATCGTCGCCGAGCTGATGGCGCGGGAAGGGGCACATGTAGAGGCCGGCGATGTCCTACTGCGTCTCGACAGCACCTCGGTGAGGGCCAACCTTGCCATTATCAACGGCAATCTCGCCCAGCTTTATGTGCGCCGCGCCCGGCTGCAGGCCGAACGTGTCGGAGCGGAATTCTCTCCCGGCGATATTGGATCAGATGGCATGGATGTCACCGCAGGCAAGAACCTCATCGACGGCGAGGTCCAACTCTTCGATGCACGGCGGTCTTCGCTCATCGGCATGCGCAAGCAGTTGGAGGAGCGCAAGGAGCAGCTCGCCGAGGAGATAAAGGGCGATACGCTTCAGCTTGCATCCATCGAAGAAGCCAGCCGGCTCGTTGATCAGGAGTATGATGCAGCCAGGAAGCTCTATGACCAGCAGATCGTCACCATGCAGCGGGTCAACGGCCTAAAGCGGCAGCGCGTCGAACTCGACGGAAATCGCGGTGAGCGCCTGTCGTCGCGCGCGCAGGCCGAAGGCAAGATCGCGGAAATCAACCTTCAGATCCTGCAGCTTGATGAGGATCGGAGAACCGAGAACTCAAAGGACTTGACGGACATCGAGGCCAAGATATCGGAGATGCAGGAGCGCCGCATCGCAGCCGTCGATCAGTTGAACCGACTGGAGCTTCGTTCGCCGATGAACGGTCGCATCTATCAGCTTACGGTCCATACCGTGGGTGGCGTCGTCAATCCCGGTGAAGTGCTGATGCTTCTGGCGCCGGATCAGCGCGACCTGACGGTCGAGGCGAAAATCGCCACTCGCGATATCGATCAGCTCGCGCTCGGTCAGAAAGTCGACATCCGCTTCAGCGCGTTCGACCAGCGAACGACACCGGAAGTGCAAGGAGATGTCGTATCGATTTCGCCTGATGTCGTGACGGAACAGCGAAACGGCGCCGAATACTATCCCGTCCGCATCAAGCCAGAGCCGGCAAGCCTGTCAAGTCTCTCGAATATGGCGCTCTACCCAGGCATGCCCGCGGAAGTCTTCATCAAGGTCGCGGATAGATCGGTCATTTCGTACATGACAAAACCGCTGATGGACCAGATTAGCCACACATTCCGCGAACAGTGAGTGTTGTCAAAGATCCCAACTTACTTGGGGCGACAGATAAATTGGACGACGAAGCAATATGATTGCGTCAGCTTGCGAAAAACTTTTCGGACCAGGAAGCAAAGCATGAACAAGCTCTCACGGGAGCTCGGCGCCCTGTTTATTCGAATGTGCGGGATGTGAGCCGCCACCACATTGGCGCAACCTTTGCAAACGACAGGCTTGTCGAGGATGAAGATAGCTCACTCAGACAGGAAGCTATTTCTGGCCAACAATATTTGCGCGAGGTCCGAGCATTCGCAACGGCGGAACTCGACCGCATCTTCACGGTCGAGCCTATCCGCAGCCTGGCAGCACCTGCCTCGCTCAGCGCGATACAATGACCAATCGGCTAGACATAGGCCAGCTGCGATCAGCACCCGGTAATGAAATAGCGCATAATTAAGCCTTTTTGGACAGCTTGCCGATCGGGAAGTAGTCGAAGCCCTGCTTGCTGACGTCGACGGCCGAGTAGATATTGCGTAGATCGACGATAACTGGCCGCTT
>Ga0102588_1001143_pt1 | contig 21710 bp, 26 predicted proteins | sample AraplaMF_Col_mMS_FD_76854 | JGI IMG/M metagenome (GOLD analysis project Ga0102588, IMG submission 76854) | Arabidopsis root microbial communities from the University of North Carolina, USA - plate scrape MF_Col_mMS (SPADES assembly) (version 2) | ecosystem: Host-associated > Plants > Roots >...
GGGGGGGGCGGGGCGGGAGCGGGCAGACCGCCAGTCGGGGGGGGCACCCCGTGGGGGGACGCGCGCGGGCGGGCGAGGGGGTGCTCGCGGCAACCCCCCTTCCCCCCGCCAGCGGGCTTCCCACAAGATCCTTGAGGCGGGCTACTTGGCCTCGGCGCGCCTGACAAGCACTGGCCCGGCGTTGCCCGCGAAAATGGCGCGGTTGCGGCCAGCCATCTTCGCGGCATACATCGCGCCATCGGCGCGCTCGACCACCGACTCCACGGTATCCGCGGGCGTACGCATGGCGAGACCGATGGAGACCGTCAGCGTCGCGCCGGACGCGTTGACGTCGAGGCGGTGCACGCGGCGGCAGAGCCGCGTGGCGATCTGCATCGCGTTGTCCTTGTCCACGCCCTGCAGCAGCGCCACGAACTCTTCGCCGCCGAAGCGGGCGAGCAGATCGGAGGGGCGCAGCTCGTGGCGTAGCGCGCCCGCCACGGCCACCAGCGCGCGATCGCCCGCGGCGTGGCCGTGCCTGTCGTTCAGCGCCTTGAAGTGATCGAGGTCGAAGAACAGCAAGGCCACCGGTCGCGACATGCCCTCTTCGAACACTGCTGTGGCGGCGTCCGTCCATGCGCGGCGGTTGAGCAGGCCGGTCAATGGATCGACATCGGCAAGTTCGCGGGCGCGGTCGCGATCGTGGCGGATGGTCAGGGCGCGATCGGACAGGCCGATGGACAGCACGATGGCCTCGAACGCGCCGACGGCGATCGCCGCATCCGGCAACCACGGCGCGCTCGCGAGCATGCCCTGCTGCTGGGCACCGCAGAGCGCCGTGAGAATCAGCAGCGGCGTCCAGCCGACGAGGAAGAACCACGCATGGCGCGAGCCACGCGCCGCGGCGATGGCGCCTGCGACCAGCATGAGCACAGCGCCCAGGAGCACCAGTGGCTGCAGCAGCAGCTGCGCCATGTCGACGAGGAACGCGATGCCCGTGGCGCGCATGACCACGAGCAGCGGCATCACGAGCGCGAAGGCCAGCACCGGCGTCCGCAGCAGTGGCACGAACTCGTCGATGCGCGCGAAACGCAGCACGAAGAGCGCGGCGAACGACACGGAGAGCGCGGTCGCGGCCACGCCGAGCACGTCGGCCATGCCGGCGAGCGACTGCATCTCGAGCGGATGGAACACGAAGCCCGAGCGCAGGCCCTGGATCAGGGCGTAGCAGACCAGATAGGCGGCGTACCACCCGAAGGTCATGTCGCGCAGGATCAGCGTGAAGCACAAGGCCATCAGGGCCATCGTCAGCATCACGGCGAAGCAGCCCGTGGCGAACACCATCCAGCTGCCGTCGTCGCGCAGGTAGTCGGGCCACGAGTCGATGGCGATGGTCACGGCGCCCGGGGGTGCCGTGCCGGCGTCGAACTTCAGCAACAACGGGCGTGACGCGGGGGTGGCACCCGGCACGCTGAAGATCAGCCGGCCGTGGCCGTGCAAGGGCGGTCCGAAGTCGTCGAGCGACGTCGACGCGATGAGCCGGTCGCCGTCGTAGAGCGAGACGTTACCGAAACCCGGATGGCGCACGCTGACCACACGCTCGCCAGCGCTCCAGGGCGGCATGCTGCGCAGCACGACCCAGGTACCGCCCGGCGCGTTCGGCAGGGTCTGCATCTGCGTGGGGTCGAAGGAGGGCAGGGGCCGTTCGTTGGCCTCGCGCAGGATCGCGGCCGGCGTGTCGCCCGGGCGGACTTCACGCCAGTTCGCCGTGATCGTTTCGGCGCTCGTGACACCGGCGACCAGCAGGCAGCAGAGGGTCATCGCCTTGAAAAGGCGAATCGTCCAGCCGCTGTACCGGTTGCCTGCCCGCATGCCGATTCCCGCAGATCGCGAAGGCGCGCCCTCGTGAGGACGCGCGACGTGGATTCGGAAGCGTTTCCAGGAAGAAAGCCCGTCTCCCCCAACTACTGCGCCCCCATTCTGCCCGCTCCGGCCCGTCTTGTCGCCTTGGCCGTTAGGGCTAGGCGCGAGGCCTACGGGGTAGCGGCGAGGCCTCCGAAGCGCTCCAGCAGCTGGGTCTGCGCGTCCCGTATCGGCTGGCCGGCGGCCGGCTGGAGCAGGGTGTAGGTGCCATCGGCCTGTTGCACCCACGCCGAATGGTTGTCGGCGAGGTACAGGTCCAGCTCCCGGCGCACGCGTTGGCGCAGCTTCTTGCCCTCGATGGGGAAGCAGGTCTCGACGCGGCGCTCCAGGTTGCGCTCCATGAGGTCCGCGCTGGCGAGGAAGAGGTCGGCCTCGCCGTCGTTGTGGAACCAGTAGACGCGGCTGTGCTCGAGGAACCGGCCCACCACGGAGCGCACCCGGATGTTCTGCGAGACGCCGGGCACGCCGGCGCGCAGGCAGCACATGCCGCGCACGATCAGGTCGATCTTCACGCCGGCCTGGCTGGCCCGGTACAGGGCGCGGATCAGCTTGGGGTCGGTGACCGCGTTGAGCTTGAAGACGATCTCGGCCTTCTTGCCCGCCGCGGCGTGGGCGGCTTCACGCGCGATGAGGTCGAGCAGGCCCTTCTTCAGCGTGAACGGCGCATAGAGCATGCGCTTCATCTTCAGCGCCTTGCCCATGCCGGTCAGCAGGCGGAACAGGCGATGCACGTCGTCGCACAGGGCCTCGTCGGACGTGAGCAGGCTGTAATCGGTGTACAGGCGCGCATTGCCGGAGTGGTAATTGCCCGTACCGAGGTGCGCGTAGCTCACGAGCTTGCCGTTCTCACGGCGCTGCACGAGCATCAGTTTCGCGTGCGTCTTCACGCCGACCACGCCATAGGTGACGACCGCGCCGGCCTGCTGCAGGCGCGAGGCGAGGCTCAGGTTGGATTCTTCGTCGAAGCGCGCCCGCAGTTCCACGACGGCGGTGACTTCCTTGCCCGCGCGCGCGGCCTCCACCAGCGCGTCGACGATCTCGGAGTTGGCGCCGCTGCGATACAGCGTCTGCTTGATCGTCAGCACCTGCGGATCCTTCGCGGCCTGGCGCAGGAAATCCACGACGGGCGAGAACGATTCGAACGGGTGATAGAGCAGGATGTCCTGCTTGCCGATCACCGAGAACATGTCTTCGGCATCGGCGAGCGCCTTCGGCAGCGCGGGTACGAAGGCGGGGAACTGCAGCCGTGCGTACGCCGGTTGCAGCGTCATTTCGAACAGACGCGCGAGGTTCACCGGGCCGTTCACTTCGTAGAGCGAATCGGCTTCGAGCGAGTACTGCTTCAGCAGGTAGTCGACGAGCGGCTTCGGGCAGTTATCGGCCACCTCGAGACGCACGGCGTCGCCGTAGCGGCGCGAGAACAGCTCGCCGCGCAGCGTGCGCGCGAGATCCTCGACGTCTTCGGGGTCGATCGTGAGATCGGCGTTGCGGGTGAGGCGGAACTGGTAGGAGCCCAGCACGCGCATGCCCGGGAACAGGTCGTCGGCGTGTGCGTGGATGATCGACGAGAGCAGCACGTAGTTGTCGCCGCCCTCGCTCACCTCGTCGGGCAGGCGGATCAGGCGCGGCAGGATGCGCGGCGCCGGCACGATGGCCAGCCCGGAATCGCGGCCGAACGCATCGGTGCCTTCGAGCTGCACGATGAAGTTCAGGCTCTTGTTCACCAGACGCGGGAACGGGTGCGTGGGATCGAGGCCGATCGGCGTGACCAGCGGCGCGACTTCATGGCGGAAGTAGCGGCGCACCCACACCTTCTGCTTGTGCGTCCACTGGTTGCGACGCACGATGCGGATGCCTTCCTCGGCGAGGGCAGGCAGGATCCTGTCGTTGAGGATCGCGTATTGCCGTTCGATCTGGCGGTGCGCCACCTCGGCGATCTCGGCGAGCACGCGGCGCGGCGGGATACCGTCGGCGCCGATCACCTCGTGATCGAACGCGATCTGCTGCTTGAGGCCCGCGACGCGGATCTCGAAGAACTCGTCCATGTTGGACGAGAAGATCAGCAGGAACTTGAGGCGCTCGATCAGCGGCTTCGATTCATCCAGCGCCTGGTCGAGCACGCGGATGTTGAACTGCAGCTGCGCGAGCTCGCGATGGACGTAGAGGCTGGGGTCGTTGAGATCGACCTCGGGGACATCCGGCGGGGCGACAGGGCGCGGCGTCGCCGTTCTGGCCGTTGCGGTCGATTCGGTGGGTGGCGTCATCGTGTCCAGGGCTGCGTCCTCGTCGCGTGTCGCGACGCCCCCATGGTACGCCGCCGGGACGGAAGCGTATGACGGTGCTGTTACAGGCTCGTGACCCGGGCAAAAGGTAGTAGGAGCGCGCCTTGCGCGCGACAGCTTTTCGCCGTATGCCGCAGGGCCTGTTGCGCACGGCTCCAACGGCGTCGCGCGCGAGGCGCGCTCCTACGGGCCTCGTCGCGGCCTCAGACCACCAGCGGTTCGGGCTCCAGCGTCACGCCGAACTTCGCGTGCACGCCGGCGATGACTTTCTGCGCGAACGCCCATAGCTGCGGGCCCGTGGCCTTGCCGTGGTTCACCAGCACGAGCGCATGGCGATTCGACATGCCTGCGTCGCCATCGCGCTCGCCCTTGAAACCCGCGGCCTCGATCAGCCAGCCAGCGGAGATCTTCGCCGTGCCACCCGCGTGCGGCCACACGGGAACGCCAGGGTGCGCGAGCGCGAGCGCCTCGGCCTTCGCCGCGGGCACGATGGGATTCTTGAAGAAGCTGCCCGCGTTGCCGATGACGGCGGGGTCGGGAAGCTTGCGCGAACGCAGGCGCACGACCGCCTCGGCGACGTGATAGGGCGTGGCGCGCGAAACGCCCATCTTCTCGACTTCCTCGCGAATGCCCGCGTAGTCGAGCGACAGCGGCCGCTCGCGCGGTAGCGCGAAGGTCACGGCCACGACGATCCAGCGGCCGGCCTGCTGCTTGAAGCTGGAGTCGCGATACGAGAACGCGCACGCGGCCCTGTCGAGCACCACGAACTCGCCCTTGTGCGTATCCCACGCCTCGACCGTGTCGATGAACTCCGAGACCTCGACACCGTAGGCGCCGATGTTCTGGATGGGCGACGCACCGACCGTGCCCGGGATCAGGATCAGGTTTTCGAGGCCCGCGTAGCCCTGCCCGAGCGACCAGCGCACGAAGTCGTCCCAGCGTTCGCCGGCGGCGACGCGGATCAGCACGCGATCGTCGCGCTGAAATGTCTCGACACCGCGCGTGGCCATCGCCAGCACCGTGCCGTCGAAATCGCCCTTGATGAGCAGGTTGCTGCCCTCGCCGAGCACCAGCACCTTGCCGCTCTTCACGGCCGGGTAGGCGAGCAGCTCGGGGAGTTTCACCGGATCGCGCACCTCGGCCAGCAGTTTCGCGCGCGCATCGACGCGCAACGTGTTGCGCTGACCCAGCGGAGCGTCGCTGGCGAGCGAGAAGCCACCCATGTCGACCGGAGCATTGTTCATGCCACGATCCCGCGACGACGGATTTCGGTGACGGCCTCGGCGACGAGTTTCGGGCCGCGATAGACGAGCCCGGAATAGACCTGCACGAGTGTCGCGCCGGCCTCCATCTTCTGCGCGGCGGTGTCGCCGTCGACGATGCCGCCGACGCCGACGATCGGCAGCCTGTCACCGACGCGCGCGCGCATGGCGCGCAGCACGGCGGTGGATTTGGCGAACAGCGGACGACCGGAAAGGCCGCCCGTCTCGCCCGCATGCGGGTGACCGGTGACATGGCCGCGGTCGATGGTGGTGTTGGTGCAGATGACGCCGTCGATGCCGGAGGCGAGCAGCACCTCGGCGATCGCGTCGAGTTCGGCTTCGGTGAGGTCGGGCGCGATTTTCAGCAGCATCGGCTTGCGCTTGCCGTGCCGTGCGGCGAGCCGCTCCTGCGCGTCGCGCAGCGTGCCGATGAAGCGGCGCAGCGTTTCCTCTTCCTGCAGGTCGCGCAGCCCCTGCGTGTTGGGCGAGGAGATGTTCACCGTGATGTAGCTCGCCAGCGGATACGCCTTCTCGAGGCACAGCAGGTAATCGTCGACGGCGCGCTCGTTCGGCGTGTCCTTGTTCTTGCCGATGTTGATGCCGAGCACGCCACGGAACGTGGCCTTTTCCACATTGCGCACCAGCGCGTCGATACCGCCGTTGTTGAAGCCGAGACGGTTGATCACGGCCTCGTGCTCGGGCAGGCGGAACATGCGCGGCTTGTCGTTGCCCGCCTGCGGACGCGGCGTCACCGTGCCGATCTCGACGAACCCGAAGCCCATCGCGGCGAGTCCGTCGAGGTGGTCGCCGTTCTTGTCCAGCCCGGCGGCGAGGCCGACGGGGTTCGGGAAATCGATGCCGAACGCGCGCACCGGCAGGTCCGCCGGTGGCTTCGCGACGAGCCCGGACAGGCCGCTGCGCTGCGCGACGTCGGAGGCGTAGAGCGTGAGGCCGTGCGCGGTTTCGGCGTCGAGTGCGAAGAGCAGGGGGCGGATCAGGTCGTACATCAGGTACCCGGATGACCCGCGAAGATGCGGGTGTCGTATTCGAAATCGACCGTGCCGCCATCCTGCGTCGCGTCGAACAGCGAGCGCAGCGCGGCGAGCATCGGCTCGTGATTGGTATGGCCCGGCTTCGGTGCGTACGACGACGACATCAGCCGGCCGAGCAGGGCGTCGTGATCGAGCTTCTGCGCGTGCGGAAACGACGCCATGCCGCGATAACCATGGCCGAACCAGCGCGCCATCGCTTCGTCGTCGGCATAACGTTCGGCGACGCTCACGTAGTCGACGCCATAGTCGTGCAGCAGGCGCTCGTAGCCTTCGAGGAACGGCGTGCCGGTGAGACGGCGCGAGTTCCAGAACACCGCGACGAGGCCACGCGCCGAAAGCACGCGCCGGAACTCGGCGCGCACTTTGTCGGTGTCGAACCAGTGGAACGCCTGCGCGGCGATCACCAGGTCCGTCGACGCATCGGCGAGGCCGGTCGCCTCGGCGGAACCCTCGATCGCCGCGAATCGCTTTTCGTCGGCAAGCCAGCGCCGCGATGCGTCGCGCATCGCGGCGTTGGGTTCGACCGCGGTGACGCGGTGCCCGGCATCGAGAAACAGCTTGCTCGAAATGCCGGTACCGGCGCCGATGTCGGCGACGGTCCAGTCGGACCTCACGCCGAGGCCATGCAACCAACCGACCAGCGCGACCGGGTAATCCGGGCGATAGCGGACATAGTCCTCGACGCGGTCGGAGAATCGTTCCGTGGAGCGCAGGTCGGTCATGGCGTCACTTCGGCGGTCAGAAGTCGAACTTGATGCCCTGGGCCAGCGGCAGCGCGTCGGAGTAGTTGATGGTGTTGGTCTGGCGGCGCATGTAGACCTTCCATGCGTCGGAACCCGACTCACGACCGCCGCCGGTTTCCTTCTCGCCACCGAACGCGCCACCGATCTCGGCGCCCGACGTGCCGATGTTGACATTGGCGATACCGCAATCCGAACCCGCGGCGGAGAGATACTGCTCCGCGCCCTTCAGGTCCTGCGTGAAGATGGCCGACGAAAGGCCCTGCGGCACGGCGTTCTGTTCCGCGATGGCTTCGTCGAGGGTGTCGAACGGCATCACGTAGAGAATCGGCGCGAACGTTTCCGTCTGCACCACCGTATCGGAATTCTTCAGGCCCGTGACGATCGTCGGCAGCACGAAGTTGCCCTTGCGGTCGGTGAGCGCCTTGCCGCCCGTGCGCACGGTGCCGCCGGCGGCCTTGGCCTGCTCGATCGCGGCAAGGTAACCCTGCACGGCTTCCGGGCTGTTGAGCGGACCCATCAGCGTGGTGGCCAGCGTGGGATCGCCGATCTTCTGCTCGACCTGGCCATAGGCCTTCACCAGCGTGTCGACGACCGCGTCGTGGATCGAGGAATGCACCAGCACGCGGCGCGTGCTCGTGCAGCGCTGGCCCGCCGTGCCGACGGCGCCGAAGACGATCGCCGGGATGGCGAGCTTCAGATCGGCCGACTTGTCGAGGATGATGGCGTTGTTGCCGCCAAGCTCCAGCAGGCTGCGGCCCATGCGCTTCGCGACGCGTTCGCCGACGATGCGGCCGATCTTCGTCGAACCGGTGAAGCTGATCAGCGGGATGCGCTTGTCGTCGACGAAACGCTCGGCCAGTTCCGTGCCGGCGTCGTTGAAGAGGAAGAAGATGTCCGGAAAACCGGCTTCCTTCAGTGCTTCGTTGCAGATCTTCATCGTCGCGATGGCCGAGAGCGGGGTCTTCGGCGACGGCTTCCAGATGCAGATGTCGCCGCAGATCGCCGCGAGGAATGCATTCCACGCCCAGACGGCGACCGGGAAGTTGAACGCGCTGACGATGCCGACGATGCCGACCGGATGCCACTGCTCGTACATGCGGTGGCCCGGACGCTCGGAATGCATGGTGTTGCCGTAGAGCATTCGGCTCTGTCCCACCGCGAAATCGGCGATGTCGATCATCTCCTGCACTTCGCCGTCGCCTTCCGGTTTGATCTTGCCCATCTCGAGTGCGACCAGCGAACCCAGGGCATCCTTGTGCTTGCGCAGCGCTTCGCCGCACAGGCGAACGGCTTCGCCGCGACGCGGGGCGGGGGTGGTACGCCAGACGGCGAAGGCTTCCTGCGCACGCTGCACGATGGTCTCGTAATCGGCGGCGCTGGACGCCTGCACGGTGGCGATGACCTCGCCGGTAGCCGGATTGACGGGGCTCAGCGTACCGGCGTCCGTCGTGTCGGCCCACTTGCCGCGGCCGAGGTAGGTGCCCGACTCGGTGCCGTTGAGACCGAGCGCTTCGAGAATCTTGGCTGACATGATGCTTTCCTATGACGGCGCCCCGGCGGAATGCCCGCGCGCACGGGTAAAACCGCGATTCTAGCAAACACCCCCTTCACGTCCCGTTGTGCGGCGCGGGACGGACGTCGTCGGGGTGTCTTCGCCGGCACCCGATAAGCCGACGGTGCGAAGACGCGCGCAAGTGCAGGCTAGGCCTCAGGTTGTTCAGCGTGGAAACCCGTCATGAGCCGGATTTACGAAGTGCCTTTCCTGCCCGACGAGCGCCAGATGTGGCCTCTTTCGCTGGATGGCAGGGTGCTGGAGCGGTATCCCTCGCGGTTCGAGGCCCTGCGGGCCGCGGTGAACCGCGCCGCCGCCGACGGCCCCGACGCCAGCATCGGCGTGGAGGGAGCCGACGGGGTATGGCGGCCGTTCGGCAGCGACATCAAGCGGCCGATCCGGATTCCCCCGATGCGTCGGCGGGATGCCGCCGGTAGTCGATCGTCAGCGGCCCGATAACGCGAGGAGCTGCTTCATGGCGTCATCGCGCGCCGCGACGATTCACTTGCCTGCGCGTCTGACCTGATCGGGGTTATGCGTCGCCATCAGCTGGAGGCGTAGCCGCGCCGCGCCACGGGAGACCCCAGGGTACTCCACCAGATTCGCCACGACGCCGTGGGCGGGCAGGGCGCGGATGACGAGTCTCGCAAGGCGCTCGTCGCCGACGAAGACCGGCACGATCGGCGACCGGTTCCCCATGCAGGTGAAGCGTGCCTCGGATAGCGCGGCGCGTAGTTGCGTCGATCGCGCGGCCAGGGCATGCCGGCGTCCCGCCCCCTCGGGTGCACGAACGATGGTCAGCGCGGCGAGCGCGACGGCCGCCTGCAATGGCGAGAGCGCGTTGGAAAACACGTGGGTGCTGGCGAAGAAGGGCAGGAAAGCCTTCGCGGCGGTGGGCTGCGTGAGCACGAAACCGCCGTTGGTGGCGAACGTCTTCGAGAAACTTCCGACGAGCAGATCGACCTTCCCCACCATGTTCTGGGCGCCGAGCATGCCTCGTCCATCGCTGCCGACGGCACCGAGATCGTGCGCGACATCCACCAGCAACGTCGCACCGTAAGCCGTACAGATCTTCTGCCAGGCCGCGATATCGGGCGTGTCGGAATCCATGGAAAAAAGCGATTCGGTGACCACGAGGATCGCATTGCGCGTGTCGCCGGACCGGATAGCCGCCAGGGCGTGCTCCAGCGATGCGAGGTCCAGATGGAGGGTGCGACGGATGTTGCGCGTCGCGGCGGACGCACCCTGCTGGAGGCAGGCGTGGGCACGTTCGTCGAGCACGACATGGTCGTCCGGGCGTACCAGGCCCTGTATCGCGCCGTAACCGGCAGCCCACCCCGTGGGAAACAGCACCGCATGCGCCATGTGCATGAAGTCGCATAAGGCCGCCTCGAGAGCCAGCGTGAGGCGAGAGGCTCCGAGCAGCACCGCGGAGCCGCCACTGTGCACGCCATGGGCTTACATCGCGTTGCGCGCGGCCTCCACGATCGCGGCATGCGACGACAGGCCAAGATAATCCTGCGACGCGAGATTCACGCCCGAGAAGGGTGTGCCGTCGTCGTAACGCACCGCGCATTCCGCGACGGCGGCGGTCTGGGTGGATTTTCCAAAGCTCCACAGCGATAACGCCCGTCGCGCTTGCTGCCAGTCCAGATACGGCTGCGTTCGCCCCAGCAGATCCGGGCCCGACGGTGTCGCGAAATCCTTCATGCTTCCCGTCAGCGCCGCATCGATGCGCCGCGATGCCCCGTCGTCCATGTCGGCTCTCCTTCGGGGTTCCTTCCCCGCGTGAAAGTGTGTGTCGATACGGACGACGCGTCCACGCCGAGTGCAACGCGAATCCGGCGGATCGGCGTCGATTGGACGCTCTCCCGCGCGATTCGGTAAACTTCGCGGCGCAACGCCCAAGGCCCCGTAGCTCAGCTGGATAGAGCGTCCCCCTCCTAAGGGGAAGGTCGCCCGTTCGAATCGGGCCGGGGTCACCATCTAAAGCCATTCCTTGGCAGGCCGAATTCCATATTCCGCCACACAACCACGCCGTTTCGCTTCGTACAGCGCGGCCATGTCCTCGGCTTCGTAGAAGCGAACGGTGACGCTGCGCACGCCGCGGGGCGCCTTAACCTTCTCCAGCGGATTCACGCCGATCTCTTACCATTCGACGCCACGGCGGAATGCAGCCTTCAGCCTGCGCATCTCCTTCGCCACCGTCTCCGGCGCCGCGCGGTCGACCTTGAGCCGGTCGCGCTTGTAGCCCTCCATCTCGGTCGCGCGCAGCGTTTCGATAGGCCGATGGCCGTACTTAGCGATGAACCGCTTCATCTCGCTGCGGGCTTGCCGGCGGTCGTCGGGTGCTCGCCCTCGTACCGGTCCAGATACCATTCGAGGTACGCCTTGACGGTGGGCAGGCGTGCGAGGATCCGCACGCCATGCGTCAGTTCGGCTTCTTTCGCGGCACGAATTCTCTCCGCCTCTCGCCCGTCAACCTCCCCAATGGAGATGCGGACCTGGCGGCCGTTTTCGCGCCAAGTGAGGTAGGCGCGCGTCCTGCGCTAGTAGATCGTTGCCAAGGTTCCGCCCCGTGAATTGCTGCGTAGAGTTCAGCGCGTTCGTACAACTGCTTGCCCATGAAGCGCCGCGGCGTGAGGCCGTAGGCGAGGGCGTGCTCCCGGAACTGGCTGACCGACGCGCCGCAGTATTGCTCGGACTCGTTGACGGTGAGCCAGTCCTTTCCGGACAGGTTTAGGTCTTCAGCCACCCCCCATCGGGCACCTCCTTATTTCGATGCACGAGCCCGTGGCAATGCCGGCATAGCCAGCGAACTTCCAGTGGGCGCGAGTAATCCTCGTGATGCCCTGCAACCGGCTTGTCCTCCCCACATGCCTCGCATGCTGCCGGCTTCATGAGGTCGCCGCGCTTGACGGCAGAATTTACGGCGTTACGAGCGGCCACCTTATCAGGTGACTTATCCCGTTTCCTTGCGCTGGCCTTGCGATCCGAGGCTCTGAATCGTTCCGGTTCGGAGCTTCGAGCGCGGCGCATGTAGGCCGCGTTCGTCTCGCGGGAGCGATCCTTGTCACGCGTGCGAATGCTGGCCGCCGTGTGGCACTGGCGACATACCGAGGAGATTCCTGAGGCGGTCTTGCCATCCTCATAGAAATCTTCGGATGGACGGTATCGAATGCACGTCCCGCACCTCCAGTATTCTATGCCTTCCAGCACTACAGGCTTCTTCCGGCGGGTGCCATTCGCGACGAGCGTCGCGGTTCGTTTCGCGATCTGTTCTGAGCTGAATCTCTTGCCTTTGGGCCAAGGCATCAGGCAATCCTCCGAAATGATATGCACCACACCCACGGGTTGTTGGCCACCTCGTGCCGGGCTTCGCCAGGTCGTCCCACATCATCCGGAAGCCGTTGACTTAACGCGGAGTCAGCCGCACGACGTCGTCCTCGCATAGGAAGTGCGGCGCGGCACCCTCGGCTTCGGAGCCGTCCTCGGTAATGTCCTGCAGCCGCTCCACGCGGACCGCGGTCACCTCAAGCCAGATGCGTGCCGCCCACTTCGGGATGTGGATGGCCGGGCGCCAGATGATTTGCTCGCCCTCGAGGTCCTCGTAGCAATCGGCCCGGTAATGGAACTCGCGCTCGTCGATGGGCTCGTTCGGGTGCTCGAAATAGTTGCCGAAGTAGGTCTCGAGCACGTAAAGGCGGTCACCGATGTGGCCGAAGGGTCATAGGCCGTTGCCCGGGTCTGCAACGTACGCGGGGTGACCATGTCTTCGGCGAGCCATTCGAGGGCCGTGCCCTGACGACCCACCGCGTCACGGTCTTGCGGCCTTCGGGGAGGGCGCGCACCATCGGCGCCGAAAAGAGATTCGGAAGCTCACGCATGCTCGCGCTCCTCTTTCCACGTCCGTCCACTCCGGGGACCTATCAGCGGGGGCTGGACATGAACCTTCTGTTCGGCATCGGCCTGATCGGTGTCCTTTTGCTGGCGGGGATCGGCTGGGCCATTGATCGCTGGCGCAAGCGCCACGAGCTAGGCAAGCATGCGGCCGTGCACCGTGTGCGCCAGCGAGGCCGCGGCAGTGAGTGATTCCAACGAAGGCAAACTCGAATACCTTGTCCCTCGCTTGCGTACCGCCATCACTATCTTTGGCATCGTCTTCTTCGGTGAACTAATCGTCAACGATGACGCGGTGGCCGAGGAAGACGCAGTCGCGATACGCAGCATCGGTCCCTTTCCCGATGCCGAGCAGGCATGGGCTTCGGCTATGCGACAGTATTGGACGCAGTACGGCGAGTGATGGCGGCGGGGTACGTGATAGATCATCATGGCGCCATAAATCTGGATGGGGAGTTACGCATGAACAGCTCCGAGTGGGCAGCATGGGTACAGGCGGTTTTCAGCGTGATTGCGATACTGGCTGCCGCGGGCATCGCCTTCTGGCAGCGAAAGGGAGAACTGGCGGATCGTCGTGCAGACGATCTTTTGCGTGCGAGGGATGCTGCTATCGCTGTTGCCCCGGCGCTTATCTCTTGGGACAACTCGATGGATTCCTGGCGACCCGTCCTTGCTTCGGGCGAGCCACATGCGATTTGGGGGCCCCTTGCAGCAATCGCAGAGGATCGCTACTCGCTCAAACTCAGCGATAGTATCGAGCACCTGGCGGGAAACTTCCGGGTGTTGGGTCCCGCTGCACATGCCATGCAGACCGCATACGTGAGGAATGCGGAGCTCGTCGCTAACAGGCAAAAAATTCGCCAGTATTGGGCGTGGGTGAACCTCAACGGCAAGGAGGCACTGAACGAGGATTTGCGTAAGGGATTCGAGGCTCTTGTTCGCTCGTCCGCTGATTCGGTACGAAAGGCTAAGGAAGAAGTTCTGGCGCTGCGTGACAGCTGAGATGGTCACGAGTGCACCTCCGGCGCGGCGGCTAGCAGGTGCATGGAGCGGGCGCCGTCAATTGACGTGCGCCAAGTGCCAATTCGTCCATCGTCGATAGCGGACCGATCCAGCCAGCCCCGCACGTCGTCGTCGGTCGGTACGCATCCGTCACCTCGACAGGCGTGGCGACAGCCGGGCGCGCAACGGCAAGGGCGCGAAGTAGGTCCGCCGTTGCAATCGTGGCGGAGTCGAAAACGAACGTGTCGCACCGCTTCGTGGTGAACTTCAGGCCGCCGTCGATCGCTCGATCACCACCCCATCGCCCACCGCCTAATCGGGCTTCGGCTGGAACTCGTTCGGGGACTTCGAGGCGATGTCTTTGAAGACTGCATCGCCCCTCGGCTGATCGTCAGGCTCAGACGCCTTGTAACCGTCGGCTCCGTACGTCTCGACGGTGCCAAGCATGTGACGGCCCCACGGAAGCTTAGAAAGGTGCTCGATACTCAGATCACTCCCAAGATCGACGTATCCACCGTTGCCGATGTCGAGGTAGGCGACAGGCTCGGCGGCTTGCTGCGCCTCGCGGTCTTCGAGGACCTGCACACGGCGCTGCAGTCCGCGTGCGTCGCGCTGGGTGATGGGCTTCCGGTCATGTCCATTTCTCTTTGCGCAGCTCGGCGCGCTTCGCCTCGGACTCGGCCTTGGTGGGAACGCGGTAGATCGGCAGTCCGTCGCCAAGGAACGCCCAGCAGCCACGGAAGAGAACCTTCACGCCGTACTCAGTGCGGAACGTCTTATCAGCGTACGTCTGGAATGTCGCGAGCTGGGTCCTCATGCAGCCATCGCCATCTCTTCGGGCGCGCGGTCGAGGTTCGCCTCAGAGATCGCTCGAAGCGGCGGCGGGCTGACTGCGTTGCCCACCATTCGCACGCTCTTGCTGATGCTTAGCTTCCGGCCATCGGTCGGGACAGGCGGCCGAGGAAGCGCGCGCAGGGCTCCCCTGCCGACTACGTCGTGAGGGGCGCGAGGTGCTGGCCCAGCTCGAGCTGGATCTCATTAGTGAGATCCACCAGCGCGAGGACCAGTTCAATATCGCGCCGACGCAGAAGGCACTAGTGGTCGCGCCTGGGGAGGATGGCTACAAGGCGAAGGCGTTCCCTTGGGCCTCGTCCCGTCATGGGCGAAAGACCTGAAGCTCGGCGTGAAGACAATCAACGCTCGCGCCGAGACGGTCGTTACGAAGCCGTCGTTCCGGAACGCGTTCAAGAAACGCCGGTCCCTCGTGCCGGCGAGCGGGTACTTCGAATGGAAGGGCGTGTCGCCGAACAAGCAGCCGTACTTCATCCACGACCCCGCCGGCGACCTGCTGATGTTCGCCGGCCTGTGGGAGGGCTGGCGCCCTCCGCAGGACGAAGAATGGATGCACACCTTCACCATCATCACCGGCGAGCCTAGCAAGTTTTCGGTGACATCCACGATCGTCAGCCCGTCATTCTCCCGCCCGGCCTGTGGGAGGTATGGATGGACGGCTTGTCCGAGGATGCCAGCGCAACGCTGGCGCGGGCTCCTGAAGCCGGCCTCGTCTATCGCCCCATGCCGAAGGCCGTGGGCTCCCCGAAGAACAAAGGGCCGGAGCTGGTCCGTCCCATAGAAAACGGGGCCCCGTAGGGCCCCGTGCATCACTCAGCGCTATCCTTGTCGACCGGCGCCTCGTCTGGGACCCAGATCTTGAAGGCTTTTTTCCCCTTCGGAGGCCGTTCTACCACGCCCGTCACAGGGTTGCGGCGCCAGGCTCGGTAGATGAAGTGGCCGTCGCGGCCACCGCGAACGGCGTGCTCTACCTTAGGTTTCTCGCGATTTGACATCTCTGTAGCTCCAATGACGCGATTGGGGCGTACGGAGGAAGCCGGAAAGCAACATGCAATCGTCCGATTGCAATTAGCGTCGCTAATATGCATGATCGACTTCGCATGTTGGGTGGAAAAACGCTTACCGGCGGTCCCTCGTGCGCTGATTCGGCTCGCTTCGAATCCAAAAGGCGTTCGGTTGCACCCGAACGCCTTTTGCCTTTCTGGGTTCCCGTTTCCAAAACTTGCACTTTGCCGGGAACCTCCGCGAGCAAGATATACGCGTCGCAACTACCGTGCAACACAAGATGTGGGGTGCTGCGGAATGTGGACATGGCGTAAGCACAATCCCGCCCTTTTCTAAGCTAAATCGCTGGTTGCAACGCGAACCTCGCGCAACGCGCGCATCGCGTCCACATTTTTAAGACCGGCCGCGCGTATCGTCGCCGGCCATGCACAGCATCGCCAACATCGAGTGGAAACCCCCAGCTGTCCAATGCGCGGCGTGGTTTGCGCACGTCGATGGCATCAGCGTTGGCTATGTGACGCAGACCGCGCACGCGGATGGCCGGTGGCGCGCGGTGGTGACGCCTGACGTCGGCCGCGAGCTGGACTGCTACACGGCGACCGAGGACAAGGCGATCTACTTCGTCGAACGTTACCTTAGCTGCCACATGCCCGACGTGCGGGAGCCGGATCGCCGCCGGCGGAAGGTGCGCGAAACGGGAGGGGCGCTGCCACCGCGCAAGCCTAAAGGCGCCGAGGACCGTTCCTGAAGGCTCCCGCGCTAGAATCTTGGCTTCGGGAACGCGGGGTGGCTTGATGATCTACGAAATCGCGGATGGACGGGTTCATTTAGTGAGCAGCATCCACGTCATGCCGTCAGGCGCCGTCATTCCGGAAAGCTACTGGGACCTTCATCGCCTCGCTGATCGGGTGGTTTTCGAAACTGACCTTGAAGGCATGCACATGATCGATTGGGGTAGGGTCGGGTCACTCGATGCACGTAATACGCTGAAAGAGCTGATTCCATCGGATCTATACCGGTCGGCATCCGATAGGTGGAAGGAGTTCGGGATACCTGGCCGAATCGGTCGCCTCAGGCCGTGGTGTGCTGCGCTAACGCTCGAGCACGCTTTGATGGAACGAAACGGCTTCACCACGTCGAGGGGCGTAGATCAGCAACTGTGGGAGGTTACAGATCCTTCGAGAAGGCGCTGGCTTGAGTCGGCAGAGGACGGTCTAACACCTATCGCGCAGGCTCCGCGGGCCGAGCAGTTGCAGATGCTGCGTGTGATTGCGGCGACGCCGGAGATCGCATTACACCGCGTAAGGGAGCTTTACAGAGGCTGGCAACAGGCGGACGAGGCAGTGTCGATCGAAGCGCGGGAGTACATGCTCAAGGAAACACCATCCCACGTCACGGGGCTGGAAGGTCGGAATTTCGCATGGGCTCCGAACATATCGGATTACGTGTCGCAGGGTGGGCGGACCCTGGTAGTGATGGGGGAGCTGCATTTCGTGGGCGAGAACAGCGTCCCGAGGCTCTTGGAACGCGCAGGCACTTCGGTTATCAGAGTTGCTTAACCCGTCGAGTTGAGCACACCGTGAGCACACGGCAGCCCGCTAGCCGCACTTCTATGCCATAGGTGAGCCCCCTCCTAAGGGGAAGGTCGCCCGTTCGAATCGGGCCGGGGTCACCATCCTTGCGCCGCCGTGTCGCGGCTTCCTTCAAGGCACCGTCAGCCGTTTCCGCTACGATGTTCCGGTCATTCGCAACCGGAGATTACCCGTGGCCCGATCATTCGACGCCATTATCGTGGGGGCGGGGCAGGCGGGTCCCGCGCTGGCGAGTCGGCTCACGGGAGCGGGCAAGACCGTCGCCATCGTCGAGCGTCACCTCGTTGGCGGTACGTGCGTCAACACCGGATGCAAACCCACCAAGACCCTGGTTGCGAGCGCGTACGCCGCGCGGCTCGCGCAGCGCGGCGCCGAATACGGCGTCGGGGTCGGGCCTATCGCCATCGACATGCCGGTGATCGCGGCGCGTGCGCGCAAGGTCATCCTGGATTCGCGCAAGGGAAACGAGGACTGGCTGGCCGGCATGCCGGGGCTGACGCTGATCCGCGGGCATGCGCGTTTCACGGGGCCGCGCCAGCTCGAAGTGAACGGTGAAACGATCGAAGCCGCGCAGGTGTTCCTCAATGTGGGAGGGCGCGCGCGGGTTCCGGATTTTCCGGGTGTGGACGAGGTCGATTACCTCACCAACAGCACCATCATTCCGCTTGAATCGGTGCCCGAGCATCTCGTTGTGGTCGGCGGCAGCTACATCGGTCTCGAGTTCGCGCAGATGTACCGGCGGTTCGGTGCGAAGGTGACGGTGGTCGAGCAGGGTCAACGGCTGGTGCAGCGCGAAGACGAAGACGTATCCATCGAGATTCGCGCGTTCCTCGAACAGGAAGGTATCGAGATCCGCACGGGCGCGTGCTGCATCACCCTTCGCAAGGAAGATCATGGCGTCGCCGTCGGCGTCGAATGCACCGAGGGCGCGCCCGAAGTGGTGGGCTCGCACGTGCTGCTCGCCGTCGGGCGTGTGCCCAACACCGACGATCTCGGCCTCGACAAGGCAGGTGTGGAACGGGACGAGCACGGCTACATCGTCGTGGACGATCATCTCGCGACGACCGCCGAGGGCGTCTGGGCCATGGGCGACTGCAACGGCAAGGGCGCGTTCACGCACACGGCGTGGAACGACTACGAAATCGTCGCCGCGAACCTTCTCGACGGCGACGCGCGCAAGGTGAGCGACCGGATCCTGGGCTATGCGCTGTACGTGGATCCGCCGCTGGGACGCGTCGGCATGACGGAGACGCAGGCGCGCGCGAGCGGCCGGCCGTTGCTGGTATCGAAGCGCCCGATGGCGCGCGTGGGTCGCGCGGTGGAGAAGGGCGAGACCAACGGCTTCATGAAAATCGTGGCGGACGCCGAGACGAAGAAGATCCTCGGCGCGGCGATCCTGGGCACGAGCGGCGACGAAGCCATCCACGGCATCCTCGACATGATGAACGCCGACGCGTCGATCGGCACCCTGCAGTGGGCTGTGCCGATCCATCCCACGGTGTCGGAACTCATCCCCACCGTGATCGGCAACCTCAGACCTCCCGCATCACCATGAGGCGGGTCTCGGTCATGTCCTCGATGGCGTAACGCACGCCTTCGCGGCCGATGCCCGAGTGCTTGGCGCCGCCGTAGGGCATGTTGTCCACGCGGAAGCTGGGTACGTCGTTCACGATGACGCCGCCCTGCTCGAGTTCGTCCCAGGCGCGCATGGCGTGTCGCAGATCGTTGGTGAACACGCCTGCCTGCAGCCCGAAATCCGAGTCGTTGACGGTGGCGATCGCTTCGTCGAACGTCATGAAGCGCTGCAGCAGCGCGACGGGACCGAAGGCCTCCATGCGCTGGAGCTTCGCGTCGCGCGGCACGTTGTCCAGCAGTGTCGCGTCGAGCATGTTCCGTTTGCGCTGGCCGCCGCAGAGAACGCGCGCGCCGGCCTTCTTCGCTTCGGCGATCCATTCTTCGAGACGCTCTGCGGCGGCTTCGTCGATCATGGGGCCGAGAAACGTGGATTTCTTCTTCGGGTCGCCGGCCTTGAGTGCCTTCACCCGTGCGACGAGCCGGCGGCGCAGCGCGTCGTAAACATCGTCGTGCACGAGGATGCGCTGCACGCTGATGCAACTCTGGCCCGACTGGTAGAACGCGCCGAAGACGAGGCGGTCGGCGACCGCGTCGAGGCGATCGTGCTGGTCGGCGTCGACGATGCAGGCCGCGTTGCCGCCGAGTTCGAGGGTCACCTTCTTGTGGCCGGCGCGGGCCTTCAGGTCCCATCCGACGAGGCCGCCGGTGAACGACAGCAGCTTCAGGCGCGGATCGGTGACCAGCGGCTCCGCATGTTTTCCGTCGAGGGGAAGGATCGAAAAAGCGCCCTTGGGAAGATTCGTTTCGGCCAGCACTTCGCCGATGATCAGCGCGCCGAGCGGCGTGCGCTCCGACGGCTTCAGCACGAACGGGCAGCCAGCGGCGATGGCGGGGGCCACCTTGTGCGCCACGAGGTTGAGCGGGAAGTTGAACGGCGTGATGAAGCCGACGGGTCCGAGCGGAACGCGCCGCGTGTAGCCATGGTAGCCGGCGGATCGCTGCGACAGTTCCAGGTTCAGCGTATCGCCGTTGATGCGTACCGATTCCTCCGCCGCGATCTTGAAGGTTTCGATGAGGCGTCCGACTTCGCCGGCGGCGTCGTTGATCGGCTTGCCGGCTTCGACGCAGAGCGCGTAGGCCAGCTCGTCGTGGCGCTGGGTGAAGCGCTGCACGCAATGTTCGAGCACGGCCTGTCGTTCGTAGGGGCGGAAGCGCTTCATCGCCAGCGTCGCGTCGTGGGCCGCGCCGATGGCCTTGTCGAGCACCGGGGGATCGGGCAGGGCGACACGGGTCGCGACCTTGCCGGAGTACTTGTCGATCACGTCGAGCTTGCGATGCGACTTCACCGCCTTGTTGGCGAGGTAATAGGGGTAGCTCTTCTCGAGCATGGCTCTGCCTCGAAGTATCGCGGGAAAGCCCGAGTATAGGGCGCAGTCCGGGTATGCCGCGTCATTCGCCCGTTGCCCGCTGCCGCGGGATCGCCGATACGATCGGCTCCCACCCTTAGTCTTCGCGGACGACCCGGATCTGGCCTTCGCCCAGCATCACGCGCAGACGGTCGCCCACGGCGACGTCGCTGGCGCGTCGGACGACGGCGTCGCGCTGGTCGAAGACGATGGCGTAGCCGCGCTCCAGTGTCGCGAGCGGGCTCACCGCGTGCAACGTGCGCGCCTGTTCCGCAAGCCGCGAGCGGTCGCGCTCGATGCGCCGTGCCATGCTGTCCGCCAGCCGCTTGCGCAGCTCGGCGAGACGCAGGCCCGATGGCGTCAGCCGGAGGCGCGGATGTTGCGCGCCGAGGCGTGCCTGGAGGCGTTCGAGGCGCGCGCGGCGCAGCCGGTTCGACTGGTCGATGCCGAGTTCGAGGCGTCGGCGCAGCGACACGAGGCGCTGGGCGTCGCGTGCGAGGCGTGCCTGCGGGCGTTGCGCGTTCAGGCGAGTCTGCACGTGATCGGTTCGTTGCGCAGCCGCCTGCAGCCGCCGCGACATCACGGTAGCCATCCGCTGGCGCAGTCGATCGAGGCGGCGTTCGAGGTCGTTGCGATCCGGCACGAGCAGTTCGGCGGCCGCGGAGGGCGTCGCCGCCCGCAGGTCCGCCACGAAATCGGCGATGGTGAAGTCGACCTCGTGACCGACGGCCGAGACCACCGGCACCGCGCTCGCATGGATGGCGCGCGCGACCGACTCGTCGTTGAACGCCCAGAGATCTTCGAGCGATCCGCCGCCGCGCGTCACGAGCAGCACGTCGTAGCGGCCGCTCGCCGACGCGCTGCGCACCATGGCGGCGATGAGCGGTGGTGCTTCGCGGCCCTGCACCGGCACAGGCAACACATCCACCTCGGCCAGCGGGCAGCGTCGACCGAGCACGCTGAGCACGTCGCGCACCGCGGCGCCGGAGGGGGAGGTGATGACACCGATGCGTGCGGGGAACGCGGGCAGTTCGCGTTTGCGGTCGCTATCGAAGATGCCTTCGGCGCCGAGGCGTGCCTTGAGTTGCTCGAACTCGCGTTGCAGCGCGCCTTCGCCGGCGGGTTCCATGTGGTCGGCGACCAGCTGGAATTCGCCGCGCGCTTCGTACAGGCCGACCTTCGCGCGCATCAGCACGTGCATCCCATCGGCGGGCCGGAAGCGAAGACGCGAGGCCGCCGTGCGGAACATGGCGCAACGCACCTGCGCGTTGGCGTCCTTCAGCGTGAAGTAGACATGCCCGGATGCCGGCCTGGCGACATTCGACAGTTCGCCTTCGATCCAGACGCCCATGGGCAGGGCGTCTTCCAGCAGGTCGCGCACCAGCCGGTTCAGGCCGGACGGCGTGAAAATCTCGCGGCGCGCGCTGTCATCGGAGGCGGACATGGACCGGAGAGGTTAGCACGCCGGGAAGGAATATCGACGGGGCGGTGACTTAGCGGGCATTCCTGATCGCCCCGTTAAGAGTGAGTTCGTGGGCCTGGTGGGAGCCAGCCTGCTGGCGAAGGGTGCTCGCGGCAAGCACCC
>Ga0102588_1001146_pt1 | contig 21555 bp, 19 predicted proteins | sample AraplaMF_Col_mMS_FD_76854 | JGI IMG/M metagenome (GOLD analysis project Ga0102588, IMG submission 76854) | Arabidopsis root microbial communities from the University of North Carolina, USA - plate scrape MF_Col_mMS (SPADES assembly) (version 2) | ecosystem: Host-associated > Plants > Roots >...
TTCACGGGCATCGCTATGCCCGCTTTCGAAGTCTCACCCGCGTCGCATGCCAGTGCCTGCTGGCTGCAGCCGCCCAAAACATCAAGAAGATCGCCATGGCGCTCACCAAGCCACCCAGACCAGCCATGGCATGAGGGCCAGAGGCCGCCAACTTCGCCCCGCCTCAGAACCCAACTAAAACAACCAACGTCCAAAAAACAAACCCGCCGAAAATATCGACGGGTTCGTCAGCAGTCTGGATCGCGGCGGGCATTGGCCTGCCGCGATTTTCGTTATTCCCGGCCGCTCCTGAGGCGCTGATGGCAATTGTATGATTTTTGCTTGAGAAAACCTTTTCTCACTTGACGCTTCGGTTGGGAAAAGCTTTTCTCATCTGCAAATGGGGAGAAGCGCGGTGAACGTCGCGGGAGGAAAAAGAGGCCGGATTACCATCCACGACGTCGCGGCGGCGGCGGGGGTCAGTATTTCCACCGCCTCGAAGGCGCTGAACGAAACCGGTCGGATGAGCGTCGAAACCCGGGAGCGGGTAAAGCGCATTGCCGGCGAGGTCGGTTTCCGCCCGAATGCGCTCGCCCGGGGCCTCTTGAGCAAGCGCAGTTTCACTATCGGGCTGCTGACCAACGATACCTACGGGCGCTTCACGCTGCCGGTCATGGCCGGTATTTCCGAAGCGCTCGTCGATCACGGCGTGTCGGTTTTTCTCTGCGCCATCGAAGACGATCCGGCGCTCGGTCAGACCCATGTCGATGCCATGCTGGAAAAGCAGGTGGATGGCATTATCGCCACCGGCAAGCGATTGGACCGGCAGCTTCCGGTCGATCTGTCGAACCTGCATGTCCCCGTGGTCTACGCCTTCACCGAAGGGACGCCGACGAGCGTCACCTTCCGCTCCGACGACGCGCAGGGTGCGCGATTGGCGGTGGAGTGGCTGGTGAAGATGGGCCGTCGACGGATCGCGCATATCACGGGGCCGGAGGATTTCTTCTCGGTTCGCGAGCGCGCGGGTGCCTACCGCAATGTTATCGGCGGGGAGGAGATCGTCATGTTCGGCCGGTGGGCGGAAGCCTGGGGCCACGAGGCCGTCGCGCAGATATGGAGCCGTCAGGACGAAAAGCCGGACGCGATCTTCTGCGGAAACGATCAGATCGCGCGTGGTGCTGTCGATGCGCTGCGCGAGCGCGGTATTCGGGTGCCGGAAGATGTTTCCGTAGTCGGATTCGACAATTGGGAGATTGTCGCCGGCCAGACGCGGCCACCGCTCACTTCCGTCGACATGGAGTTGAAGGAGCTGGGGCGCCAGGCCGGATTGACGATTCTGGCGCTGGCCGAGGGACGCCCAGTGGAGCCGGGCGTCAGGAAATTGCCGTGCCGCCTCGTGGTGCGGCAGTCATGCGGGGCCCAAAGCCCCAGGAGATGAGGAACCGGCGCGGAGGAGTGCGCCAATTTGGGAGGAGTGCCATGATTAAGCGTCTGTTGGCTGCGACAAGCGTTGCCACCCTATGCCTGGTGTCCGGAGCATCGGCCGCCGAGAAAGTCGAAATGTGGGTTCGTTCCGGTATCGGCGAATCCTTCAAGAAGGTTGTCGAAGCCTACAACTCCAGCCACGAGAACCAGGTCGTCGCGACCGAGGTGCCGTTCTCGGAGCTTGTCCAGAAATACGCCACCGCCATCGCTGGCGGCCAGGCGCCGGATGCGTTGTCGATGGACCTCATCTATAACCCGGCCTTTGCTGCTGCGGGACAGCTGGAAGACCTGACAGACTGGGCAAAGAAGCTGCCTTATTTCAATTCGCTGTCGCCGTCGCACGTCCGCCTCGGCACCTATCAGGACCGCGTCTACGGCCTGCCGCTGTCGGTCGAAACCTCGGTCTTCGCCTGGAACAAGGACCTCTACAAGAAGGCGGGACTTGATCCTGAAAAGGCGCCCGCGACCTGGGAGGAAATCACCGCTAACGCCGAGAAGATCCGCAGGGTCGGTGACGATACCTACGGTTTCTATTTCTCCGGCGGCGGCTGCGGCGGCTGCATGATCTTCACGTTCACGCCGCTCACCTGGGGTGCAGGTGCCGATATCCTGTCGGCCGACGGCAAGACGGCGACGCTCGACACCCCGCAGATGCGCAAGGCGGTCGATTATTATCGCGACATGGTGAAGAAGGACCTCGTCCCGGCAAGTGCCGCCAGCGACAACGGTGCCAACTTCCTGAGCTTCACCAACGGCAAGATTGGCCAGCAGAGCCTTGGCGCCTTCGCGATCGGCACGCTGGTGACCGAGCATCCCGACATCAACTTCGGCGTGACGCTCATCCCGGGCGTTGACGGCAATCCGTCCTCCTTTGCCGGCGGTGACAACTTCGTCATCACCAAGGGCACCAAGAAGATCGACGCCGTGAAGGAATTCCTCGAATATATCTATTCGATGGACGGCCAGAAGATCATGGCGAAGTACGGCAGCCTGCCGACCCGTGGTGATATCGCCGACAAGGTGCTCGAGGGCCTCGATCCGAGGTTGCAGGTCGGCCTGAAGGCCATCTCGGTCGCCAAGACACCCTACACGCTGCAGTTCAACGATCTGATCAACAGCGCCAACGGTCCCTGGGCGACCTTTACCAATGCGGCCATCTTCGGTGACGACGTCGAGGGCGCCTTCAAGAATGCACAGTCGGAGATGCAGTCGATCATCGACAGCGGCCAATAATCTCCCAGAGGCCGTGGCCGGAGGGTGTGGCAGTCCTCCGGCCGACTTTACTAGGAATGATGCGGAGTGTTTCGATGACCGTGACGGGTCGAAAGCAGACAACATGTGTGCGCAGACGTGCCCCACGACCGGAATGGACGGGCCTCCTCTATATCGCTCCGGCGATGCTTCTGGTGATCATGTTCTTCGTGCTGCCGGTCGGATTTACCGCCTGGATGAGCCTTCACAACTGGCCGCTGATGGGCGCCCAGCGGTGGATCGGCTTCAACAACTACTTCCGCATGTTCAATGACGGCCGCTTCGTCGCGGCGCTGAACTTCACCGCCTACTATACGGTCATCGTGACGATCCTTATCTTCGCGGTCGCCTTTCCGCTTGCTCTTTTCGTCGAGCGACAGCGGGCCTTCGTCAGCACCTATCGCACCGTCATCTTCCTGCCCGTCGTCGTCGGTCTGGCCTCTGCATCGCTGCTTTGGGTGTGGCTGGCCAATGTTGACAGCGGTTTCATCGGTCCTGCCTTGAAGGCGCTCGGACTTGTCGAGAAGAGCCCCAATCTGCTTGCCACCTTCGACAGCGCATTCCTGACGATCTGCGTCATGGTCGTGTGGAAGATAGCCGGCTTTACAATGATCATCCTGCTGACCGGGCTGCAGGCGATCCCGACCGATCTGACGGAGGCGGCCGTCGTCGATGGCGCCAATTGGTGGCAGCGCTTCCGCTTTCTGACGCTGCCGTTGATGCGCAGGACGATCGCGCTCGCGCTGATCATCTCCGTGACCGGCTCGATCCTCGCCTTCGATCAGTTCTACATCATGACCTCAGGCGGGCCGCAAAACCGAATGATCTCTGTCGTCTACTATATCTTCAACCAGTCCTTCGTGTCCTTCAATCTCGGGTACGGCGCGGCGCTGTCGATTGCGCTTCTGGCCATTCTCGTGGTCATCAGTGTCGTGCAGCTTTGGCTGCTGCGTGTCGGGGAGGAGCGCTGATGAGCCTCGTCACCGGTCGCAAGAAAAGCCGTGTAATCCGTGGGCAGGCCGCCTATCACGGCACCGGTATAGCCATCGCCATCTTCTTTCTCGCTCCCTTTGTCATCACACTGCTGGCCTCACTCCGGCATGGCACGGAGGCGCGGCTGCCACCGCTGCCGCCATGGCCGACGAATGGTATCAGCTTCGATTCCTATCGCTCGCTCGACAGTTTCGGTGCCGGCATCTGGCAGCACACGCTCAATTCGCTCATCGTGTCGGTTGCGACCGTGGTGCTGACCGTGGTGATCAGCCTGCTCGCCGGTTACGGTTTCTCGCGCTATCGCTTTCCGATGAAGAATGTCTTCTTCATCCTGATCATCGCGACGCTGATGATCCCCTTCCAGTCGATCCTCACGCCACTCTTCATCATCCTCGCCAGGCTCGGGCTCAACAACTCGCTCTTCGGCCTGACGCTGGTCTACGTGACGCTGCAGCTGCCGTTCTCGGTGTTCATGATGCGCAACGCCTTTGACGCGGTGCCGAAGGAGATCGAGGAGGCCGCGCGTATCGACGGGGCCCATGACCTGAAGATGCTCGTGCTGGTTCTGCTGCCGCTTGTGCTGCCGGGCGTCGCGACCGTGGCGATCTTTGCCTTCCTCAATGCCTGGAACGAATTTCTGGCCGCGCTCGTGCTGCTCTCCAGCAACGAGAAATACACGCTGCCCGTCCTGATGATGGCGGTGCGCGCCGGCCGTCTCGGGGCGATCAACTGGGGCGCCGTGCAGGCAGGTGTCGCCGTCATGACGATCCCCTGCCTCATCGTTTTCCTGCTTCTGCAACGCTACTACATGCGCGGGCTGATGGCCGGCGCGGTGAAATGACTTCTGAAGAAAGATGGATCAAGCCATGAACAAGTTGAAAAGAGACCGCCAGTTTCGCCCGCTTCCCGTGCCGGATGTCGATGTGCACGGGCTGTTCGGGGAGCGCCAGGACGCGATCTGCGACACCACCGCTGAAACGCTGCTCGACCGTTGCGTCGCGGCGGGTATGCTGCAGGCGATCGACGTCACCAAGCCGAGCCCCGGCGTCGTGATCCCCATCGGTCCCTGGGGCGGCTCGACGCAGATGTTCTGGGATAGCGACCTCGGCAAATCGATCGAGACGGTGGCCTATTCGCTCTATCGCCGGGCCAATCCGGAGCTCGAAGCCCGGGTCGACGCCATCGTCGACATGTATGAGAAACTGCAGGACAAGGACGGCTATGTGAATGCCTGGTTCCAGCGGGTTCAGCCCGAGCGTCGCTGGACCAACCTGCGTGACCACCACGAACTCTATTGCGCCGGCCACTTGATGGAAGGCGCCGTCGCCTACTATCAGGCCACCGGCAAGCGCAAGCTGCTCGACATCATGTGCCGCTTTGCCGATTACATGATTACTGTCTTCGGTCATGGCCCGGGCAAGATTCCCGGCTATTGCGGCCACGAGGAAGTCGAGCTGGCACTGGTCAAGCTTGCCCGCGCGACCGGCGAGAAGAAGTATCTGGACCTTGCCAAGTTCTTCGTCGATGAGCGCGGAACCGAGCCGCACTTCTTCACCGACGAGGCGAACCGCGACGGCCGCAGTGCAGCGGACTTTCACCAGAAGACCTATGAGTACGGCCAAGCTCATCAGCCGGTTCGCGAGCAGAAAAAGGTCGTCGGCCACGCCGTTCGTGCCATGTACCTCTATTCCGGCATGGCCGACATCGCGACGGAATACAACGATGACAGCCTGACCGGCGCCCTAGAAACCTTGTGGGATGATCTGACGACCAAGCAGATGTATGTCACCGGCGGCATCGGGCCGGCGGCCGCCAATGAGGGCTTCACCGACTATTATGACCTGCCGAACGAAAGCGCCTATGCCGAGACCTGCGCTTCCGTCGGTCTGGTGTTCTGGGCAAACCGCATGCTCGGCCGCGGCCCGAACCGGCGCTATGCGGATATCATGGAGCAGGCACTCTACAACGGCGCGATGGCCGGGCTCTCGCTCGACGGCAAGACGTTCTTCTACGAGAACCCGCTGGAAAGTGCCGGCAAGCATCATCGCTGGGTCTGGCACCATTGCCCCTGCTGCCCGCCGAACATTGCCCGCCTGCTCGCCTCTATCGGTTCCTACATGTATGGCGTCGCGGATGACGAGATCGCCGTCCACCTCTATGGCGAAGGACGCGCGCGGTTCAAGATCGCGGATGCCAATGTCGAGATGACGCAAAAGACCCGCTATCCCTGGCACGGGGCCGTCCACTTCGACATCAAGACGAGCAAGCAGGCACGCTTTGCGGTTTCGCTGCGCATCCCGGAATGGGCAAAGGGGACGACACTTGCCGTCAACGGTGAGACAATCGATCTCGGCTCGGTCGAACTCGATGGTTACGCCCGCATCGAACGCGAATGGCGCGATGGCGACAAGATCGACCTGAACATTCCGCTCGAAGCACGCGCTCTCTGGGCAAACCCGCTGGTGCGCCAGGATGCCGGACGGACTGCCCTGATGCGTGGCCCGCTCGTCTATTGCGTCGAGGCGACGGATAACGGCGCAGGCCTGAACGGAATCAGGCTCGGCGAGGATATATCCGCGAAGACGGCTGAGATCGCCGAACTCGGTGGTGCGGTGGCTCTCGATATCGCTGTGACCAAGGATGAGTCGGATTGGGGTGCGACGCTCTATCGGACCAAGCCGCCGGCAGCCGGAACGGGTACGGCCCGCTTTGTGCCTTACCATCTGTGGGACAACCGCGCGCCCGGCGAAATGCTCGTCTGGATCCGCTCCGCCACCTAAGCCGGCTAGGGATGTCAGGTCGCCGGCTTAAACGCCGGCGACCATGGGCTGTGATCGGACTTCCACTCGGATCATGCGGACCCAATTGCGGCCAATGGCAAGGCCGGTGGCATCTGATGCCGCGGCGTGCGCGGAGGCAAGCGCCGCGTAGCGTTCATGCCAGCCCGGCTCCATCTGTTCGATCGATTCCGCAAACTCGCCCTTCCAGCTATCGATGACAGATGCGCTGGCCTCGAAATGGAACTGAGTGCCGTAGGCCGCGCGCCCGATACGAAACGCCTGGTTCTGAGTAAGCTCGCTGACGGCAAGACGGGTCGCACCCTGCGGCAGCGTGAAGGTGTCGCTGTGCCACTGGAATGTCGTGAAATCCGCCTCGAGGCCGGAGAGCAACGGATCCGCGTGCCCATCCTCGGACTTGCTGACCGAGTGCCAGCCAAACTCCAGTCCGGCATTCAGCTGGTTCTCCGCACCGTAGGCGCGCGCCAGGATCTGCGCCCCAAGACAGATGCCGAGCACCGCCTTGTCGGCCTCGGCGAAGTCGCGCATGAGCTGTGCAAGTCCTGGCAGGTAGGGATAGTTCGCGTCGTCGATCGCATTCTGCTCGCCGCCGAGCACCACCAGGGCGTCATGATCGGCAATGCCTGCCGGTAGCTTGCCGTCGATCCAGGGGTAGAAGTGCTCGATCTCGGCCTTGGCTTCCGCCATCGCCAGCCCCAGCGAGCCGAGCGGCGTGCTTTTCATGTTTTCGATGACGGCGACCCGCATCAGCATCTCCAGTACGATTTCTGGCTCCGAGAGGAACACCAAGCGCCCGGTGATTGCAATACGGATTGCGCCACGCCACGGCAGTTCTTAAATCGGAGTGACGAAAGGAAACCCCTGATATGAGCGACAAGAAAGCCCGCGTGATGATCCTCTACTGCACCCAATGCAACTGGCTGCTGCGCGCCGGCTGGATGGCGCAGGAACTTCTGCAGACCTTCACCGACAGTCTCGGCGAAGTGGCGCTCGTTCCCGGCACCGGCGGCAATTTCGAAATCCGGGTCGATGGCGACCTGATCTGGGAGCGCAAGCGCGATGGTGGCTTTCCCGGTCCGAAGGAGTTGAAGCAGCGCGTGCGCGACATCATCGAACCCGGCCGGGATCTCGGCCATGTCGATCGCACTTCGCTGGAAAGCTGAGCCTAGTCGTAAGGCGAATTGCAGGTCTTGTAGATACCCTGATAGGTCAGGAACCGATCAGTCTTCGGATTGTAGGTCCGGTACTGGTTACGGCACCAATCCACATGGAACTGTTGTCCCTGTGCCTTCGGCTGCACCGTGCGCACGGGCGGGGGATCGTAATAGAGCGGTCCGCGACCTCGCGCAGCCGGCCGATAGTAGGTCGGACCGGTGGCCGTCGGCGGCCGATAGTTCGGCTGCACATAGGACGGGCGGAACGATTGGACCGGCCCGAAAGTGAAGCAGCCGCGCGCGTCACACATCGTCGACCCAACACGGATGATGTCCGATGCGCCGGCGGCGGGCGGAGACACGCCGAGCGGCATCGCAAACGCCGTGTAGGGCAGCAGGGAGAAGAGCGCGATCAGGCAAAAATTACGAGAGCCGGCCATCAGACGATCCTTTCTGCTGTGTATATAGGACGCCTTTGCAGCAATCGCTATCGCGGCCGCCTCAGATTGCAACCGCGCTGGCGAAGAGTGGCATCAACGACTTTTTTGCTGCCTGTCAGGAAAACTTCAAAAACCCTGTTGACAGCAAGGGGCCGCCCCCGTACATGGCTCTCCGTCGCCCAGATGGCGGAATTGGTAGACGCGCAGGTTTCAGGTACCTGTGCCGCGAGGCGTGGAGGTTCGAGTCCTCTTCTGGGCACCATTTCCCTAAGAAATGCAAAGTGAAGGCCGATATAAAGTCTTCCCATTTCTTCCCCCAAAGACATTAGCAGCGCAGGTAAAGACGTCCGATCAGGCTGCTGATTGCGGTTGCGATCAGGACTTGGGCGCGCTGTCGACAGCGAGCCGTCGTTCGGACAATGCTGGGCGTAAAATCCGGCTGCACGGGCTCCCGGACACCCATAATGCTCAGTAGGGGCGACCGCCTGGGCAGCCCAACGGGTCAGCGGACCGGCTGATAGTGTCCGCGCAGCGGCACCTGCGTGCCGACGCTTTCCACGCCGTCACGATCGCAGACGTAGACGAGGGTTGGCAGCCCGCCGGTCCGGAAGATTTTGTCATATCCGCGGCGCAGCGGCCGCGTCTCCGTCCGGCAGCTATACTTTTCCTCGTCCTTTGGATCCGGCTGCGCCTTGACGCCCGGCAGGTTTGCATAGGGATAGATCGACTGGACCTGCGGCTCGCCGGCTCGCCGCCAATCCGCGGCAAAGCTCGCGCCGGGCGCCAAACTTGCGCCGGTTGCTGCCAAGGCTATCAACCACACTCTTGCGAACCGCATATCGCCGGATCCGTCGTATTACATCTTTATTGTCGATGTAGGCGCGGCGTCGGCTTCCATCAAGCGAGCGCTTCGCTCGCCGTCATCTCGAAAACGTGACTTCGTCGAAGGCGCCGCGCAAGTTCGGCCCACGGCGGGGATACGCGTCTTGACGACGCAAGCGGAACGGAGTTTTGCACGCTCTGCCGTAAGTTGATCGCGACGGGGAGGCGCCAGGAACCCGAAAGCTTCTGATGGCGTCTCTTGCAAATAGTTGCACGAATGAAGGCGCGGTGCTCTATCCGTGACTTTCGCTTTGATCTAAGCAGCCGGCCGACAGGCGGCGCGAGAAGGACGGAAACAGATGACGAGCTATGTATTGACGGTGACGTGCAAGTCGACGCGCGGGATCGTGGCGGCGATCGCGAACTACCTGGCCGATCAGGGCTGCAACATCGTCGATTCGTCGCAGTTCGACGATCTCGATACCGGCAAGTTCTTCACCCGTGTCAGCTTCATTTCAGAAGAAGGCGTCGGCCTTGCGGCACTCAAGGAAGGCTTCAAGCCGGTCGCAGAGAAATTCGACATGGAAGCCGAAATCCATGATGGCGCCAGCCGCATGAAGGTGCTTTTGATGGTGTCGCGCTTCGGCCACTGTTTGAACGACTTGCTCTACCGCTGGAAGATCGGTGCGCTGCCGATCGATATCGTCGGCGTGGTCTCCAATCACTTCGATTATCAGAAGGTCGTGGTGAACCACGATATTCCGTTCCACCACATCAAGGTGACGAAGGAAAACAAGCCGCAGGCCGAGGCTCAGCTCCTTGATCTCGTGGACCAGACCGGCACCGAACTGATTGTGCTCGCCCGCTACATGCAGGTCCTTTCCGATGCCATGTGCCGCAAGATGTCCGGCAAGATCATCAATATCCATCACTCCTTCCTGCCGAGCTTCAAGGGCGCCAACCCCTACAAGCAGGCCTATGAGCGCGGCGTGAAGCTCATTGGCGCCACGGCGCATTATGTGACGGCCGATCTCGATGAGGGGCCAATCATCGAGCAGGATACCGCCCGCATCACCCACGCTCAGAGCGCCGACGATTACGTCTCCATCGGCCGCGACGTGGAGAGCCAGGTGCTGGCACGCGCCATCCATGCGCATATCCATCGCCGCGTCTTCCTGAACGGCAACCGCACGATCGTATTTCCCGCAAGTCCGGGCAGCTACGCATCGGAACGCATGGGCTGATCGCCGCGGCGGCTTTGCCGTCGATCGACCGCGATCTCCTCGCTTGCCGGTGGCAAGGATTCGATTATCTGCGTAGTCTGCGAAATCGAATCATGCCGCGGGGGATGCCATGACTGACGAGACGCTTGCCGATCGCGCGACGTTGCCACGCCCTGACGTGACCGCTGCGGAAGCCGGCGACATCCTTCAGTCGCGTTATGGCTTGTCAGGAGCGATCAGCGAGCTCGGCAGCCAGCAGGATCGCAACTATCGCCTCGATACCGGCGAACGAAGCTACGTGCTCAAGATATGCCATGTGACCTATGAGACGGTGGAGCTCGAGGCGCAGAACGCAGCCATCCGCCATATCGGCACGAAAGAGGATGCGCCGCGCGTTCCTCACGTCATCCCATCGACGGATGGGCAGGACATCATCGCTGTCACCGTGCGCGACCAGACCTTTCAGGTTCGACTGCTGGAGTATCTTGAAGGCGAGGGGCTGACGCACCGCAAGCACCTGCCGAAAGAGTCGGTGGCGGCACTGGGAGCTCTCTGCGCCCGCCTGGCGCAGTCGCTGGCCGACTTCACGCATCCTGGTCTCGACCGCAGCCTGCAATGGGACCTGCGCCGCGCCGGTCCGGTCGCGGTCCAGTTGTTGTCGGCGATCACCGACAGCGCCGCACGTGATCGCATCGCCAAGACGATGGTGTCAGCCGTGAGGCGAATCCAGCCCCTGGCGCCGTCCTTGCGGCTACAGGCCGTGCACCATGACGTGACCGGCGACAACGTTGTCAGCCGTCGTGATGAGCGGGGCCATCTGGTCCCTGACGGCGTCATCGATTTCGGCGACATCATTCGCGGCTGGCTGATCGGCGATCTGGCGGTCACCTGCGCCTCGCTGCTACATCAGGCTGATGGCGATCCGCAGTACATTCTTCCTGCAGTGAAGGCATACCACGAGGTTTATCCGCTCACCGAGGAGGAGCTGCGCGCGCTCTGGCCGCTCGTCGTCGCCCGCGCGGTCATTCTGGTCGCCAGCAGCGAGCAGCAGATCTCGATCGATCCCGAGAACGACTATGTTCGCGGCAATCTCGAGCTCGAACGCCGCATATTCGATATGGCGGTATCCGTTCCATTCGAACTCATGGAAGTCGCGGTCCTGAAGGCGGTGGGCATCGAAACGGCCGCGGTTTCGATGGAGGACTGGCGTCCATTGTTGCCCGACATCGACCCGGCGACCATATCCTTCGTCGATCTCGGTGTCCAAAGCCCGCATTTCGCTGCGGGAAACTGGGCGCAGTCAGACATGGATTGGCGCCTGCTCGCGCGCGCGGCAGCCGAGACGGGCACTGCGGCCACGCGTTACGGCGAATACCGATTGTCGCGCTCGAAGCCTCGGAGCGCCACCCCATCCGCAACCTTCACGCTGCATTCCGACGTCTGTCTTGCGGGCGGCAGCACGGTTGCTGCTCCATTTGCGGGGAAGGTCATTCGGAAGGAGCACCATTTCGTTCTGGCAGGCGAGGGTGTCAGCCTTCATCTCGACGGAATTGAGCCGTCGCTTGAAAACGAAGCCGAGGTCGAGCCCGGGCAACCGCTCGGGACCATATCCGGTGAGAGCGGATCTCTCGGCGGGCTGCGCGTACAACTATCCACCTTGCCAGGCGTCGAACCGCCGCTGTTCTGCACTCCGCAGGAGGCCATGGCCTGGTCGGAACTATGTCCATCGCCGGCTTCCCTTCTGGGCGTTGGCGTCAATGCGCCGAAGCTGGCGTCGGCAGCGTTGTTCGCGCTCAGGCAGGCCCATCTCGCAAGGCCGCAGAAGAACTACTACGAAATACCGCCGCAAATGGAGCGCGGCTGGCAGGAGCATATGTTCGATGTCGAGGGCCGTGCCTATCTCGACATGCTGAACAACGTCACCATTCTGGGGCATGGCCACCCGCGCCTGGCGGAGGCGGTCAGCGAACAGTGGCTGCGGCTGAACACCAATTCACGCTTTCACTATGGCGCCATTGCGGAATTTTCCGAGCGCCTGACCTCCCTGGCGCCGGAAGGGCTGGATGCGGTGTTCCTCGTCAACAGCGGATCGGAAGCCAACGACCTCGCCCTGCGACTAGCTTGGGCGCACACGGGCGCCAAGCATATGCTCAGCCTTCTCGAAGCCTACCACGGCTGGTCGGTTGCGAGCGATGCGGTGTCCACCTCGATCGCCGACAATCCGGAGGCTTTGACGACGCGGCCCGACTGGGTGCACGCCGTCCTCTCGCCCAATACCTATCGTGGTGCGTTCCGCGGTTCGGAATCGACGATCGGCTACGTGGAGGCCGTCGTCGACGCCCTTGAAGCCGTCGATGCACGGGGCGAGGGGTTGGCCGGCTTCATCGCCGAGCCGGTCTACGGGAATGCCGGCGGAATATCGCTGCCGGACGGATACCTTGCCGCAGTCTACAGGCAGGTGCGGGCCCGCGGCGGCGTCTGCATCGCCGACGAAGTACAGGTGGGCTACGGTCGGCTTGGGCACCATTTCTGGGGCTTCGAGCAACAGGGCGTCGTCCCCGACATCATCACGGTAGCGAAAGGCATGGGCAATGGACATCCGCTCGGCGCTGTGATCACGACCAGGGCCATTGCCGATTCGCTGGAGAAGGAAGGTTATTTCTTCTCGTCCGCTGGCGGCAGTCCTGTCAGTTCTGTGGTGGGTATGACCGTCCTCGATATCATGGCCGATGAAGAACTGCAGGCGAATGCGCGCGATGTTGGCGATCATCTCAAGAGCCGTCTGGTCGCGCTGATCGACCGCTATCCGATCGTCGGCGCGGTGCACGGCATGGGACTTTACCTCGGGCTCGAACTCGTCCGCGACAGAACGACGCTGGAACCCGCGAGCGAAGAGACAGCGGCAATCTGCGGCCGCCTGCTCGATCTCGGGGTCTTGATGCAGCCGACCGGCGATCACCTCAATGTGTTGAAGATCAAGCCTCCCCTTTGCCTGACAGTGGAGAGCGCCGATTTCTTCGTCGACATGCTGGAAAAGGCGCTCTCCGAGGGGTGGTAGCCTGTTTTTTGCCCGCGTTAACCATTTCGGTCATTTCGAGGCTTTCCCGTTTTTTCATCAGATGCCCATTGCCGGAATCAGCGGGACTTCCTATCTCTGCGCCGTGATCGAAAGAGACCGTCGGACTGTCACGCGAATTGCACAAAGACTTGATAGAGTTCTTTCAGTCAATTCGAACTTAATGGAATGAAATTTTCCGAATGGTCGATATTTTGACACGTTTCGGAATATGTTTCTTGTAGGCTGCTAGCTATAGTCTACCAACAAAGTAGATTAATAGCGCGGCCGTCGCCGGTCTTGGAACACCAGGGCCTCAAACAAGCGCAACGCCAGAGAAAGGAACGAGACATGACTGACATCGACACTCTCGCCAATTTCCCTGGGCGATCTGTGCTTGGCAATGACCGTCCGGGCGCTCTCTCCCGCCCGAACTGTCGAATGTGACCTTCGTCCACCCTTAACGGAATCAGACAAGTCAATTCGCCATCGCCAGCGCATACCGCGCGGCAGGAGTTCTACGCATGAAAAAAGAAGTAATCGAATACGCAGGCGTTCCCGTCGGGATCGTCATCCCGGATGAGAACCGGTTGAAGTTCATCGCAGTGAAATTTCACGTTCACGATCTGGACGAGCAGCATTTCAGCTCGCCGGCTGAGGTGAAGCTCGCGATCCATGATCTGATGACCCGCCGACACCCGAAGCCTATCCATGCCTGAGGGCATGAAGCACGGCCCAACCAGCCCTGACAGATTTCAGACCGGTCTTGCCAAAGGTGAGGCCGGTCTTGTGTTTTGACCGCCATTGCGGTCCTATCGCGCTCTTGCTCAACAAGGGTGGCGCGCTTGCTCAATCTGATTACCGACATTGATGGCGTCTCGGTCGGAAACGCGACGGATCTGAGGCTCGGCTCAGGTGTGACCGCGATCGTCTTCGACGAACCGGCAACGGCCTCCGCTGTGGTTCTCGGAGGCGCGCCCGGCGGTCGTGACACGGCGCTTCTCGATCCGTCGATGACGGTCGGCGCAGTCGATGCCTTCGTGCTGTCAGGTGGCTCGGCCTTCGGCCTTGACGCGGCTGGCGGCGTTCAGGCGGGACTTCGGGAAGCCGGGCGAGGTTTTCCCGTCGGCGACGTGAAGGTGCCGATCGTTCCGCAGGCGATCCTGATGGACCTGCTGAACGGCGGCGACAAGGATTGGGGGCTGCAGTCGCCCTATCGCGACATGGGCTATCAAGCCTTCAAGACATCGGCGAAAGGGCCGTTTACCCTCGGTTCCGTCGGTGCGGGAGCCGGTGCCACAACCGCGACCGTCAAAGGTGGGCTCGGTTCGGCAAGTGGCGAGACCAGCACCGGCCTGCGGATTGGAGCGATCGTCGCCGTCAATGCGCTTGGCTCGGCGACAGTGGGCGAGGGGCCGCATTTCTGGTCGGCGCCGTTCGAGCAGGGCCGGGAGTTTGGCGGCCTCGGCTTGCCCGCGCCGATCTCACAAGCCGACATCCGCATGCGGCTAAAGGGCATGAACACGATAGCGACAACGATTGGCGCCATCGTTACCGACGCCGAATTGACCAAACAGGAGGCGCACCGTCTCGCGATCATGGCCCATGACGGTTTCGCCCGCGCCCTGCTGCCGGCGCACCTGCCTTTCGACGGCGACACTGTCTTTGCTGCCTCGACGGGCAGGAGGCCCCGACCGGATTTGCCCGCCTTTTTCGAACTCTGCCATCTCGCCACGATGGTCATGGCACGCGCCATTGCGCGGGGAGTCTTTGAGGCCACCGCACTGCCAGTCGCTGGCGCCCAGCAGGCTTGGCGAGACCGCTACCCTGATCGCGCAAGTTCGTCTAAACAAGGCGCCTAAATCGACGGAGACCCGAGTGACAAGTTGGCTCAGAAAGGTCATCGCCACGGCGGCGGGCAGACAGGGGAATAAATTGATGAAGGTTTCGCGTGCGCCGTCGGCGCTGTTGGCTCGGCGATTTTATCTCGGTGCGGCGGTTTCAGTTGGCCTCGTGCTGCTGGGGCAGACCCCCGCGGAAGCCGCCAAGACCACGCTGACCCTTGGCATGACGGTGGAGCCAACCGGCCTTGATCCGACGATCGCAGCCCCTGTCGCGATCGGCCAGGTCACCTGGCAGAACGTTTTCGAAGGCCTTGTAACGATTGACGAGACCGGGAAGATCCAGCCACAGCTCGCCAAGAGCTGGGAGGTTTCCCCGGACGGTCTAACCTATACGTTCAAGCTGCAGAGCGGCGTCAAATTCCATGATGGCGAGGCTTTCGATTCCGCTGCAGCGAAATTTGCGCTCGATCGCGCGCGCGGTGCTGACTCGGTAAACCCGCAAAAGCGCTTCTTCGCCTCGATCACTTCCATAGAGACACCGGACCCGGAAACGCTCGTCCTGCATCTCTCGGCTCCAACAGGCAGTCTCCTCTACTGGCTCGGCTGGCCGGCCTCGGTGATGGTCGGCCCGAAGTCTGCCGCCGGGGATAAGACGACGCCCGTTGGCACCGGCCCGTTCAAGTTCGTGAATTGGGCAAAGGGCGACAAGGTCGAGCTCGCAAGGAACGCCGACTATTGGAGCAAGGACGCCACGGCAAAGCTCGACAAGGTGACCTTCCGCTTCATCGCCGATCCGCAGGCCCAGGCCGCGGCCTTGAAGTCGGGCGATGTCGACGCCATTCCGGAATTCGCGGCGCCTGAGCTGATGAGTTCGTTTGACGGCGATGCGAAGCTTACGACCAAGATCGGCAATACCGAGCTGAAGGTTGTCGCCGGCATGAACAACGCGAAGAAGCCTTTCGACGACAAACGCGTCCGTCAGGCGTTGATGATGGCGATCGACCGGAAGACGGTCATTGACGGCGCCTGGTCGGGGCTAGGTACGGCGATCGGCAGCCACTACACGCCGAACGACCCCGGCTACGTCGATCTCACCGGCGCCCTGCCCTATGATCCCGAAAAGGCGAAGGCGCTGCTTGCCGAAGCCGGCTATCCTGATGGTTTCACCTTCACGATCAAGTCGCCGCAAATGGCTTATGCGCCACGTAGCGCGCAGGTCATGCAGGCGATGCTGGCTGAAATCGGCGTAACCATGAACATCGAACCGACGGAATTCCCGGCCAAGTGGGTGCAGGATGTCATGAAGGACCGCGCCTACGAAATGACGATCGTAGCGCACGCCGAACCGCTCGACATCGACATCTACGCCCGTGATCCGTACTACTTCAACTACAAGAATCCCGCGTTCAACGACCTGATGAAGAAGGTGCAGGAGACCTCGGATCCTGTAGCGCAAGCGAAGATCTTCGGCGACGCCCAGAAGATTCTGGCCGAGGATGTGCCGGCGCTCTATCTCTTCGTCATGCCCAAGCTGGGCGTCTGGGACAAGAAGCTGAAGGGTCTCTGGGAGAATGAACCCATTCCCTCGAACGTCCTTACGAACGTCTCCTGGGAAGACTGATTACGGGCTGATGATATGGTGAGGCGGCGGATCGTACCGGACGTGAAATGATAACGCTTCTGTCTCGTCGCCTTGTCGGTCTGATTGTCACGCTCGCTGTCGTCTCGCTGCTGATTTTTGCGGTGATGGATCTGCTGCCGGGCGATCAGGCCTCCATCATGCTGGGCACGTCAGCCGCACCGGAAACGCTCGCAAGCCTGCGTCACGAGCTTGGGCTCGATCAGCCGCTCCTGTGGCGCTATGGAGAATGGCTCGCTGGCGTATTCCGTGGAAACCTCGGCCAATCCTACACCTACGGTGTGCCCGTTGCCGGCCTGATTCTTGAGAGACTGGCGGTTACGCTTCCGCTGGCGCTGATGGCGATCATGCTTTCCGTCGCCATCGCGATCCCTCTCGGTGCCCTTGCGGCGGCGCATCGAGGCGGATTGCCTGACGCTGTCGCTTCGATATTTTCGCAGATGGGCATCGCCGTTGCGGGCTTCTGGGTGGCTCTACTGCTGATCATGCTGTTTTCGACGGCGCTCGGCTGGATGCCGGCCGGAGGTTTCCCGGGTTGGAACGCCGGCTTCCTGCCAGCCCTCAAAGCGCTTCTTATGCCCGCGGTGGCGCTCGCATTCCCGCAAGCGGCGGTCCTGACACGCGTCACGCGTTCTGCCGTTCTGGAAACCCTGCATGAGGATTTCACGAGGACAGCCCTTGCCAAGGGATTGTCGAAGCGGCGCGTCCTTTGGCGGCACTCGGTGCCGAACGCCCTCGTTCCCGTTCTGACGATCCTCGGCCTGCAGTTCACCTTCCTGGTTGCTGGCGCGGTTTTGGTCGAGAATGTCTTCAACCTTCCGGGCCTCGGTCGCCTTGCCTATCAGGCGCTGTCGCAGCGCGACATCATCGTCATGCAGGATGTCATCCTGCTCTTTGCCGGGCTCGTTATCGTCATGAACTTCATCGTCGATCTCTCCTATCTGGCGATCGACCCGCGCCTGCGGAAAGGCATTTGACATGGCGCCGATCGCCTCCAATCCAATAGGCCTCAAGCGCCGGCGATTTGACATTAGCCGGAGAATGAATTTGGTCGTCGGCGGCGGTGTCATCACCCTTCTTGTCGCCGTCGCGGTGCTGTCGCTGGTCTGGACGCCGCTGCCGCCAGCGAAGATGCAGATCATTCACAAGCTGCAGGCCCCTTTCGCGTTCGGCGTTCTCGGCACGGACCAATTCGGCCGAGATGTCCTCTCGATGCTGATGGTCGGCTGCTGGAATTCCCTTTCCATCGCCGTTGCCGCCGTGGCGATCGGCGGGACGCTCGGTTCGATCGCCGGTATCTCGGCCGCTGCCGTGCGGGGCGTGTTCGAAACGTTGCTGATGCGCGCCTGCGACGTCGTTTTCGCGCTGCCGCCGATTCTTTCGGCGATGATGCTGGGCGCCTTTCTCGGTCCGGGCCGGCTTACTGCGATCGTTGCCATTGCAACGTTCATGATTCCCGTCTTTGCCCGCGTCACGCTTGCCACGGCCCTCCAAGCCTGGAGCCGGGACTACGTGCTCGCTGCCCGCGCAATCGGAAACAGCCGCTTCGCGATCTCCGTCCGCCACGTGCTCCCGAACATCATGAGCCAGATCATTGTCCAAGTGACGATCCAGTTGGGCTTGGCCGTGCTGACGGAGGCCGGGCTCAGCTTCCTTGGCCTCGGGATCGCACCACCCGCCCCGACCTGGGGCCGTATGCTGGCCGACGCGCAAACCTACCTGCCGCTCGCGCCATGGCTGGCCATCCTGCCCGGCCTTGCCATCGCACTCTGCGTCTTCGGCTTCAACATGCTTGGCGATGGGCTGCGCGACATGCTCGACACGCGCGAGACGAGTGCCGTCAGTGTTCGAAACCACAGGTCCGGATGAGAGTGCCATGTCCGAAACCGACTTGACGATCCACGAATTGAGGCGGCGCTTCGCCGATCGAAGCCTGTCTCCGCTTGAATATTGGCTGGCGCTGGAACGACACATTGAAGCGTGGGAGCCTGCCATCTGCGCGCTCTATGCCTATGACCCGGAGGCGGCGCGCAAGCAGGCGCAAGCGTCAAGCGACCGATGGATGAGGGGAGCAACGCTTGGGCTCCTCGATGGCATCCCGGCGACGCTGAAGGAACTGATCGCTACCAAGGGGCAGCCGGTGCCGCTCGGGACCAAGGCGGTCGAACTGCAGCCTGCGACCGAGGATGCGCCGGCCGCGGCCAGGTTGCGCGAGGACGGCGCGGTGCTCTTTGCGAAGACGACCTGCCCCGATTACGGGATGCTTTCCTCGGGTCTTTCCAGCTTCCACCCCCTAAGCCGCAATCCTTGGGATACCACGCAGAATCCCGGAGGATCGAGCGCCGGGGCGTCCGCTGCGGCCGCTGCGGGCTATGGGCCCCTGCACATCGGTACCGACATCGGTGGTTCGGTGCGCTTGCCGGCAGGCTGGACAGGGATCTTCGGCTTCAAGCCGAGCCACGGTCGCATCCCGATCGATCCGTTCTATGTCGGCCGTTGCGCCGGACCGATGACACGTACCGTCGAAGACGCGGCCCACGCGATGGCGACGCTCTCGCGTCCGGACTGGCGCGATGGCACCAGCCTGCCTCCAGCGGATCTCGATTGGATGGATCTTGAGATCGATGTTCGCGGATTGAAGATTGGGCTGATGCTTGATGCCGGCTGTGGCCTCGCGGTCGAGGACGAGGTGCGGGCGGCCGTTGAGGCTGCCGGCCGACGTTTTGAGGAGGCCGGCGCGATTGTCATCCCTGTTCAGCCTGTTCTGACGCGGGAGATGCTGGACGGGTTGGATAGCTTCTGGCGTGCGCGCTTCTGGGGCGAAATCGAGAAGCTAAGCCGTGAGCGCAGAAACAGCATCCTCCCCTACATTTACGCCTGGGCCGAGGGCGGCGCTTCCGTCAGCGGCGTGGACGCCGTCAGGGGCTTCAATCAGACGATCGAGATGCGCAGGAGTTGCGGTAGACTGTTTACGAAGGTCGACGCCGTGATTTCGCCAACCAACCCTATCGTCTCCTATCCGGCCGAATGGGCTTCGCCGACGAACGATCCCGCGCGTCCCTTCGAGCACATCTGCTTCACGGTGCCGTGGAACTTGTCCGAGCAGCCCGCCGCCTCGATCAATTGCGGCTTTTCGCGATCAGGGATGCCGATCGGGCTGCAGATCGTCGGCCCCCGCTTCGATGACATGTTTGTCTTGAAGCTGTCGAAGGCTTTCGAAACGTGGACGGGCGGGATCAGGTCATGGCCGAAGCCGCCGGTCAGATGACCGAGCGGCGATAGCCTGTCGGTTGCTCGTAGAGCCAGCCGATGCGTTTGATGGCATCCTGGAGGTTTTCGCGAGCCACGGTCATTGTATGGCCGTTGGCGTGGATGATCGTTTCCGGATCTTCCAGGATGGCAACGTGCCCCTTCCAGAAGACCAGATCGCCTCGGCGCAGGTCGGCCCGGTCGATCGGCTCGCCAAGGCCCGCCGCCTGCATGTCGGTGTCGCGCGGCACGCTTCGTCCCGTCATCAGCATCGAGAGCTGAACGAGGCCCGAACAGTCGATGCCAAGTCCGGAGCGACCACCCCAGAGGTAGGGGGTCTCAAGAAACCGGCTTGCGACGTCGACATAGTCGCCACCTTGAGCTTCGCCGATCGGCCGCACGTGCTTTGCGAAGATCGCCGTGCCGTCTTCCAGCATCACATAGTGGTTGCCGCGTGTTTCTGCCTCACCGACAATCCGGACCCGGCTGCCCATGGATAGGATGGATTGGTACGGTTTGCGCAGCTCCGCCTCTTGATAGAGGAAAGTCCGCTGGACCGTGACGACATGTGTCGGCGCAACAAGCACGTCCGAAAGGGCGGTCTCCGGCAGATAGCCGACATAGTTGTCGCCGCTGGCCTTGACCCAGCACCATCCGTCGGCGCGATCGTAGACGGTGACCTCCTCTCCGAGGAGCAGTTCCGTATCGATTCCCTTGGCGAGATCGGGCACTGGCCGCAAACCGATGACCGGCACGGCTACCCGGGCCGGTGTGCCGGCAACGAAGCGCAGGGCTTCCACACGTCCTTCCAGCCCCGCCTCGGCGAGATCCGGTCGGTAGGCATGCAAGCGGCGATCAAGCATCGTCATTGTATCCCTTTCACGGCGTCAGGCGGCGACCTTGGTCGCGCACGAGATCGCCAAGCTTTTCCAGATAGAGCGCCCCTCCGACGGTACGCTTTATCACGACATTTCGCCGGTCGCGTTCGTCGCGCACACGGTCGACCAGACCCATTTCCCCCATCGTATCCAATGCCCGGGTGATGACAGGCTTGGTCACGTTGAGCGTCGCAGCTAGGCCGCGCACGGTATGCGGCGGCGGCACGAGATAGATATGCAGCAGGATCGCCATCTGGCGCAACGTCAAATCGCGATCATCGAGTCTGACCTGATCGAGCGTCACACCATGCCACAGGCCCAATGCCTGCGAAGCCGTCAGTGCGATCGGCATGGCTCCTCCGGAAACTCGTTACGCCCCGCGTTCCATTTTCCGGCACGTGGTCGCGCAACGCAATGGGGCGGCAAATCTGCCGCCCCAAAGGGTGAATAAAATTTTAACGATCGCGTTAACGCACACTTTGCCGGATGTGGTGATAGAGCGCACGAATGGCCTGCGCTTCGCCGCCGCCGGGGGAGTGCGGTCGTTCCGATGGCGCCCAGCCGTAGATATCGAAATGCGCCCAGCTCGTGGCGCTGGAGACGAAGCGCTTGAGGAACAGGGCAGCGGTGATTGCACCGGCCATGCCGCCCGCCGGCGCATTGGTGATGTCGGCAAACTTGGTGCGGATATCCTTTTCATAGCCGGCATAGAGCGGCAGTCGCCACAGGGGATCGTCCGTCTCAA
>Ga0102588_1001154_pt1 | contig 21471 bp, 18 predicted proteins | sample AraplaMF_Col_mMS_FD_76854 | JGI IMG/M metagenome (GOLD analysis project Ga0102588, IMG submission 76854) | Arabidopsis root microbial communities from the University of North Carolina, USA - plate scrape MF_Col_mMS (SPADES assembly) (version 2) | ecosystem: Host-associated > Plants > Roots >...
CAACTGACATTGCTGCGCCGTCATATGCTCGGCTTCGTATTCCAGGGGTTCAACCTGCTGCCGCGCACCTCGGCGTTGGAGAATGTCGAGTTGCCGCTGATCTATCGCGGCATGCATGCAAGCGAGCGCCACCGCAAGGCCAAGGAGGCGCTCGGGCTTGTGGGGCTTTCCGGGCGTGAGCATCACAAGACGCAGGAACTGTCCGGCGGCCAGCAGCAACGTGTCGCGATTGCCCGGGCGATCGTGACCGAGCCCTCGCTGCTTCTCGCGGATGAGCCAACCGGCAATCTGGACACGAAGACCAGCGTCGAGATCATGGACCTGATGACGCGACTGAACCGCGAACAGGGCATCACGATCGTCATGGTCACGCACGAGCCCGATATTGCTGCCTACGCTCAGCGCCTGCTGCGTTTCATAGACGGCAAGCTCGAGACCGAGGTCGAGCATCGCGGGAGGGCGGATCATGTTCTTTGAGACGCTGAAACTTGCGCTGCGTGCGATCAGCCGGAACATGCTTCGTTCCTTCCTCACGGTGCTCGGCGTGGTCATCGGGGTGGCGGCCGTCATCGCGTTGGTGACGATCGGCAACGGTACGACCGCCCAGGTTTCGGCCGAGCTTTCACGGCTCGGCACCAACATGCTGTTTGCGCGCCCGGGTCAGTTCGGTCCTGGTCGCCCAAGCTCGGAAGCACGCCGCTTCACGATCAAGGACGTCGACGCCCTTCGCGATCAGGTCAATGGCCTGCGCGCCGCGGCGCCGCTCAATCAGACGACCGCGACCGTCATCTACGGCGGGCAGAGCCACTCGACGACCGTGATGGGGACGAACAACGACTACTTCATCGCGCAGGACTGGGACATGGCGATCGGCCGCACCTTTGACGCGGCGGAAGAACGCGGACGCCCGCGCTGCATCCTCGGAGAAACGGTACGCTCGCAACTCTTCGGCGCCGCCGATCCCACAGGGCAGCAGATTCGCGTCGGCAAGGTTTCCTGCAGCATCATCGGTGTCCTTGCCAAGCGCGGGCAGTCCGGCATGGGCAACGATCAGGACGACGTCGTCGTCATGCCCGTCAAGGTCTATCAACGCCGGGTCGGCGGCAAAGCGAACGCCAATGTCCAGATGATCGTGATCTCGGCGCGCGACGGGGTGTCGACATCGAAAGTTCAGACCGAAACCGAAAACCTGCTTCGGGAGCGGCGCAAGATCGTGCCGGGGCGTGACGATGACTTCAGCGTCAATGACATGACGCAGATTGCTGACGCAATGACCGGTACCACGACACTGTTGACCAGCTTGCTCGGAGCGGTCGCCGCGATCAGCCTGCTTGTTGGCGGGATCGGCATCATGAACATCATGCTGGTGTCAGTGACCGAGCGCACTCGCGAGATCGGCATACGCCTGGCGATCGGCGCACTGGAAAGCCAGGTGCTGCTGCAGTTCCTTGTCGAGGCGGTGGCACTCTCCGTATTTGGTGGGATCGCAGGGATTTTGCTGGGGGTCAGCCTTGGTTATGGAGCAGTGACCGTGCTGAAGGTGCCGTTCGTGGTCAGCCCCACGATGATTGCTGTGGCGTTCGCGTTCTCCGCCGCGATAGGGATGGTCTTCGGTTACTTCCCCGCTCGCCGTGCGGCGCAGCTCAACCCGATCGACGCATTGAGGCACGAGTGAGCGGAGGCGCCTGGTTTCGGCCGGGCCGCTGCTCTGCATGCCTCATCGGATTAGGCGCGAGGCGCTGGCCAACGCTCTTGCGTCACCGCACGCTGCAAGGCCACTTGCCATTTCACCGTGATTGAGAAGACGCATCGCCGGAAGATCCAGGCGCTCCCGCGGCTTGCCGTTCGAAAGAACGCTGATATATCATTAACGTTACAGTCGCTTCGCAACACGCATACACTTTCTGGAGCCGAATACGCGGATGCAGAACTCACTCAGCCACCGTGCCTATCTCACCCTGGAACATGCGATCGTGACGCTGACGTTGCAGCCGGGCGCCTTGGTTACCGAGAAGCATCTGATCGACCTTGCCGGTCACGGACGCACGCCGGTGCGCGAAGCGATCCAGAAGCTGGCGTGGCAAGGGCTCATCGTGGTGAAGCCGCGTGTCGGGCTGCAGGTGGCCGAAATCAAGCCGACGGACCATGAGAACGTCATGCAGGTTCGCCGCGAGCTCGAGCCGATCGCTGCCGCCCTGGCAGCCGACTTTGCGACATCAGAGCAGCGCAGGGAACTGGGTGAATGTGCCCAGACGATGGAAATGTCCGCCGCGACCGGCGACTTGGCGGCATTCTTCGCCGCGGACAAGACCTTTGACGAAATCCTGGAAGAAGCCTGCCCGAACAGTTTCATAACATCGGCGCTCGGACCGGTTCAGACCCATTCCCGTCGGCTCTGGTCTGCATCCAGCAGTCCCGAGAGGATGGATCAATCCATCTCTCTGCACGTCGAGGTCGTACGGGCCATTCAGCAGGGCAGATCCCAGGACGCCAACCGGACGATGGGCGCCCTCATCAAGTATCTCAGTAGCCACAATTGAAAACGGCCCCATTCCGGGGCCGTGAACGCTTCTATCTTGGCTGATTTAGCCGACGAATGCCCGCTCGATAACGAACTCCGCCGGCTTGCTGTTTGCGCCCTCGTTGAGGCCAGCCTTTTCCAGCAGTTCCTTGGTATCTTTCAGCATCGCCGATGACCCGCAGATCATACCGCGATCGATTGATGGATCGAGCGGAGGAACGCCGAGATCGGTGAAAAGCTTGCCCTCCGAGATCAAATCCGTGATGCGGCCGCGATAGGCGAAGTCTTCGCGGGTGACCGTCGCGTAGTGGCGCAGCTTGTCGCCGACTATCTCCTGCAGAAGTTCGTCGTTCTTGATTTCCTCGACGAGATCGAAACCGTACTTCAGTTCCGCTACGTCGCGGGTCGTGTGCGTGAGGATGACTTCCTCGTACTTCTCGTAGGTTTCTGGATCGCGGATCAGGCTCGCGAAGGGGGCGATACCGGTGCCGGTCGAAAACATATAGAGACGACGGCCGGGCGTCAGCGCGTCAAGCACCAGCGTGCCCGTCGGCTTCTTGCGCATCAGAACCTGGTCGCCTGGCTTGATCGCCTGCAGATGCGAGGTCAGCGGACCATCCGGGACCTTGATCGAGAAAAACTCCAGCTCCTCCGCCCAAGCGGGGCTTGCGATCGAATAGGCGCGGAAAATCGGCTTGCCTTCGACCATCAGCCCGATCATCGCGAATTCGCCGGACCGGAAACGGAAACCCTGCGGGCGCGTCATCGTGAACCGGAACAAGCGGTCCGTATAATGCGTCACGCTAAGCACGGTTTCGGCATAGACTCCGGCCGGAATCGGGGAGGCGAAGTCTTCGGTCTTTGCAGGGGCGTTCATTTCGGTATCGGATCCCGTATTCATCGCACAATGTTTTCGATGCCAGCGAGATATTACAAATAGTGTCGAGATTAAAGGTATTCCATTCTTTCTCAAGCGACTTGCACGAAATATGCGTGTCATCGTCAGGATTCCTGCCCCTTGCGACGCTTCGTCGCTTTTGCGCTGGCGAAGCGAAGCAAAGGATGCATATTAAGCCAAAAACCGCGTCTGCCATGCGCGGACGCCATAGGCTGCTCGGGGAAACATGAAGATTTTCAATTACAAGCGCGTACCTTACGCGGAGATGCGCGCATTTTCCGTCCATATTCTGACGGCATCCGGATCTTTTCTCGCGTTCCTCGGCGTGGTCGCTGCTGCCGAGCACCGGTTCATCGACATGTTCTGGTGGCTCGGCCTTGCGCTTCTAGTTGACGGTATCGACGGACCGATTGCCCGCAAGGTGAGCGTCAAGGAGGTGCTGCCAAACTGGTCGGGCGATACGCTCGACAATATCATTGACTATGTCACCTATGTTCTATTGCCGGCCTTTGCCCTCTACCAGAGCGGCATGATCGGCGAACCATGGTCCTTCGTGGCGGCAGGCATGATCGTCGTATCGAGTGCAATTTACTACGCGGATACGGGAATGAAGACGGACGAGTACTTCTTCTCCGGCTTCCCAGTGGTTTGGAACATGATCGTCTTTACGCTTTTCGTCATCGATGCCAGCGCGATCACGGCACTTGTCGTCGTCATCGTTTCCGTCATCCTGACCTTCCTGCCGATCAATTTTCTCCATCCTGTCCGCGTCCAGCGCCTGCGACCGCTCAACCTCGGTGTCTTCTTCCTATGGTCGGCGCTCGGAATGTATGCGCTTCTGACGCATTTCGTGATCCCGCAATGGGCGCTTGTCCTCTTTATCCTTAGCGGTATCTACCTCTACTGCGTCGGCGCCGTGCTGCAGTTCTTCCCGGCGCTTGGACGTAGAGCCTAGGAGAAGACGATGGCAAAGACGCAGGCGGTCTCATTCAGCAGGACCGGTGGACCCGAGGTTCTTGAATATGTCGATATCGACCTGCCGCCGCCCGGCGCAGGCGAAGTGCAGATCAAGCATGCAGCCATCGGCCTTAACTTCATAGACGTCTACTTCCGGACAGGTCTCTACAAGGCGCCGCATATGCCTTTCGTGACGGGTAAGGAGGCGGCTGGCACTGTCATCGCTGTCGGGCCTGATGTAGAGGATTTCAAAATTGGCGATCGGGTCGCCTATGCCGGTGCGGATGGCGCATACAGCGTCGAGCGGAACGTCGAGACCAAGCACCTCGTCAAGGTGCCGGATGGAATTCCCCTGGAAACCGCAGCCTCGATGATGTTGAAGGGAATGACTGCGGAATACCTGCTCAACCGGACATACAAGGTTGGCCCGGATACGACGATCCTGTTTCACGCCGCCGCCGGTGGCGTCGGCCTCATCGCAGGCCAATGGGCCAAGGCGCTCGGGGCAACGGTGATCGGCACCGCGGGGTCAGATGGCAAGGTGCGTTTGGCACTCGAGCATGGCTACGACTACGTTATCAACTATAACACCGAGAATTTTGTAGAGCGCGTGCGCGAGATCGCCGGTGGGGCAGGGGTCCACGTCGCCTACGACTCGATTGGCCGCGACACGTTTCCGCAATCGCTCGACTGCCTGCGACGGTTCGGCATGTTCGTCTCGTTCGGCCAATCCTCGGGACCGATCGAGAACTTCACCCTTGCCATGCTCGCGCAGAAGGGATCGCTCTTTGCAACACGGCCCACGCTTTTCGCCTACATCGCAACACGCGAAGAGCTAACCAATTGTGCAAACGCGTTATTTGATGTTGTTTTGAGCAACAAAGTGCGTATCAATATCAACCAAACCTATCCATTGCGTGAAGTCGGTCGGGCTCACATGGATCTGGAGTCCAGAAGAACTACCGGAACTACGCTGCTGATCCCATAATGACCCGAATGGGCAGGGTCGGCAGAGAGAAATGAGGGGAACGTGTCGTTATCTGATGTGCCGGGTTCCGGCGCGTTATTGTCTGTCCAGCAACTGACGAAACTCTTCGGCAGCTTTGCTGCCTGCAACCACATCGACCTCGATATCGCCCACGGCGAAATCCATGCTCTCCTTGGTGAAAACGGCGCCGGCAAATCGACGCTCGTCAAGATGCTGTTCGGCGTACTCGAACCGACCGAGGGCCATATCCTGTGGGAGGGCCAGCCGGTTTCGATCGGTTCGCCGGGTGATGCCCGCAAGCTCGGTATCGGCATGGTCTTTCAACACTTCTCGCTCTTCGAGGCGTTGACGGTTGCTGAAAACATCGCGCTTTCCCTTGATGACAGCATTCCGATCGGCAGGATTGCGGAAGAAGCAAGGGCGCTCTCGCGCGCCTATGGATTGCCGCTCGACCCTCATGCCCACGTCGCCGATCTTTCCGTCGGCGAACGCCAGCGCATCGAGATCGTGCGTGCGCTGCTGCAAAACCCCAAACTCATTATCCTCGATGAGCCGACTTCGGTGCTGACGCCGCAGGAGGCCGACAAGCTTTTCGAAACACTCTTCAAGCTGAAGGCGGAGGGCAAATCGGTCCTCTACATCAGTCATCGGCTCGAGGAGGTTCAGCGCATCTGCGACCGGGCGACCGTGTTGCGCAACGGAAGCGTCACCGGCGCCTGTGATCCACGCCAGGAAACGCCTGCCTCGCTTGCCCGCATGATGGTTGGCAGCGACGTCGCAACCGTCACTCATCCCGATCGCGGCAACAAGGGCGACGTGCAGCTTTCCGTCAGCAATCTTTCCGTCTCCGCCCGCACGCCCTTTGCCATGCCCCTCAAGGACGTATCCCTGACGGTTCGGTCGGGCGAGATCCTGGCGATTGCGGGTGTCGCCGGCAACGGCCAGGGCGAACTTTTCGATGCGCTCTCTGGAGAGTATCCCGTGAGCTCGCCGGATGCGATCACCATCCGCAAGAAGGCGGTGGGCACCCAGGGTATCACGGCACGGCGTCTGCTTGGCGCCGGGTTCGTGCCGGAAGAACGCCATGGCCATGCGGCCGTCTCCGCCATGAAGCTTTCCGACAACCTTGTGCTGGCGCGAAGCCAATCCGACCGCAGGGGCTTCCTCGGTGGTTCTTTTCTCAAGGTGATCCGTCGCGGTGCCGTCAAGACCGCGACAAAGCGGATTGCCGACGCGATGGACGTGCGCAAGAGCGGAGAGGACCCTGCGGCAGGATCGCTTTCTGGCGGAAACCTGCAAAAGTTCATCGTTGGGCGTGAACTCGACCGACAACCGGCGGTTCTCGTTGTTAATCAGCCGACGTGGGGCGTCGACGCGGGAGCCGCGAGTCGCATTCGTCAGGCCCTCGTCGATCTGGCGCGCAACGGCTCGGCAGTCGTCGTCATCAGCCAGGATCTTGACGAAATATTTGAAGTCGCAACGGAGATTGCCGTGATTTCTGAGGGGCGACTTTCGCAACCTTTCCCGGCGGGAGAACTGTCTCGAGAGAAGATTGGCCTTCTGATGGGCGGCCTGCACGAAGGCAAGACCGCGTCGGAGACGGCCAATGCGCATTGAGCTCGAGAAGCGGCCGCAAGCGTCGAAGCTCTATGGTTTCGTCTCACCGTTACTGGCATTGGTGCTGACGCTGATTGCCGGCGGGATCATGTTCGCCATTTTGGGCAAGAACCCCGTCGAAGCGCTGGATGCCTTCTTCCTCGAACCCTTGCTGGAAGTCTGGTCGCTGCATGAGCTTGCCGTTAAGGCAGCGCCCCTGATCATGATCGGCGTCGGGTTGGCGGTCTGCTATCGTTCCAATAACTGGAATATCGGCGCCGAGGGTCAATTTACGATCGGCGCGATTACTGGCTCGATCCTGCCGATCGTGTTTACAGAATGGCACTCGCCTCTCGTGCTGCCCTTGATGCTTGTCATGGGTGCGATCGGCGGTGCGTTGTTTGCGGCCATTCCAGCGCTGCTGAAGGCGCATTTCAATACCAACGAAATCCTGACGAGCCTAATGCTTGTCTATATTGGGCAGCTGTTTCTGGATTGGCTGATCCGCGGCGCCTGGCGCAATCCGCAAGGCTTCAACTTTCCCGAAAGCGTGCCGTTTCCACCCGAAGCCACACTGCCGGCGATCTGGGAAGAGTCCGGCCGCGCCCATTGGGCATTCGTGTTCGCGATTGTCGCAGCGCTTCTCGCCTGGTTCATGCTGAAATACACGCTGAGAGGATTCGAGATCGTGGTGCTCGGCCAGTCCGAGCGGGCAGGGCGCTTCGCCGGCTTTTCGTCCAAGAAGATGATCTGGTTCAGCTTTCTGTTCTCGGGGGCACTTGCAGGACTTGCCGGCATCTCCGAAGTATCGGGATCGATCGGACACCTGCAGCCTGCGATTTCTCCAGGCTACGGCTTCACGGCGATCATTGTCGCGTTTCTCGGACGCCTGAACCCACTCGGCATCATCGCATCCGGCCTTGTGCTCGCGCTGACTTACCTCGGCGGCGAGGCGGCGCAGCTTTCGCTCGGCGTATCCGATAAGGTCACCCGCGTCTTCCAGGGCTTGCTGCTCTTCTTCGTGCTCTCCTGCGACACGCTCATCTACTACAAGATCCGTATCGTCTGGTTGCGGGTCCGGGGAGGCGTCGCGTGAGCATCTTCGAAGCTATTCTGCTGACCGTCATCACAGCGTCCACACCTCTCGTTATTGCAGCCTTGGGCGAACTCGTCGCCGAACGATCCGGTGTTCTAAACCTCGGCGTCGAGGGCATGATGATCATGGGGGCCGTCGCGGCCTTCGCCAGCGCTCAGATTTCGGGGTCTCCCTATATCGGGCTGCTGGGCGGCATTGTCGCCGGCGCACTGTTTTCACTGCTGTTCGGTTTCCTTACCCTCACGCTGGTCGCAAACCAGGTGGCGACTGGCCTGGCGTTGACGATCCTCGGCCTTGGGGTATCGGGAATGCTGGGTGAGGGCTATGTTGGCGTACCGGGCGTTCGCCTCGCGCCGATCGTCATTCCCTACCTCTCCGACATTCCGCTCATCGGATCCGTCCTGTTCAGGCAGGATCTGACATTCTACCTGTCGCTGGCTTTGCTCTTCGGCGTGAGCTGGTTCCTGTTCCGCAGCCGCACCGGCCTGAAACTGCGCGCGATCGGCGACAGTCACGGTTCAGCGCACGCTCTCGGCATCAGGGTCATCCGCACGCGCTACCTCGCCGTGATGTTCGGTGGTGCCTGCGCGGGGCTCGCCGGAGCGCAGCTTTCCCTAGTTTATACGCCGCAATGGGTGGAGAACATGTCTTCCGGCCGTGGCTGGATCACACTCGCCCTCGTCGTCTTCGCATCCTGGCGTCCATGGCGGGTTTTTGCCGGTGGCTACCTCTTCGGCGCGGTCACGATCCTGCAGCTTCATGCACAGGCTTTTGGCGTTGGAATTCCGGCCCAATTTCTGTCGATGCTCCCTTATGCTGCCACTATTGTGGTCCTTGTCATCATTTCTCATAATCGCCGTACGACGTTGATCAACACGCCTGCGTCGCTGGGAAAACCGTTCGTGCCGGAGCGCTAAACAGAAGAATGAGACGCGCTTCCGGAAATTACAAACTAAAAGGGGTTATCATGAAAAAACTCGCACTTGCATTTGCCGCATCAGCTGCTGCGGTCCTGAGCGTCGGTTCGTCCGCTCAGGCCGCTGACAAGACCAAGGTCTGCTTCGTCTACGTTGGGTCACACACGGACGGTGGTTATTCCCAGGCTCACGATCTCGGTCGCCAGCAGATCCAGAAGGAATTCGGCGATAAGATCGACACGCCTTACCTCGAAAACGTACCGGAAGGCCCCGACGCCGAGCGTGCGATCGAGCGTCTGGCGCGTTCGGGCTGCAAGCTGATCTTCACGACGTCCTTCGGCTTCATGGACGCCACCGTGAAGGTCGCCGCCAAGTTCCCGAACGTGAAGTTCGAACACGGCACCGGCTACAAGTCCGGCCCGAACCTCGCGACCTATAACTCGCGCTTCTACGAAGGCCGCTACATCCTCGGCCAGATCGCAGCCAAGACGTCGAAGAACCACGGTGCTGCTTACATCGCCTCATTCCCGATCCCCGAAGTGGTCATGGGCATCAACGCCTTCGAACAGGGTGCCCGCTCCATCGATCCCGACTTCAAGCTGAAGGTCATCTGGGTGAACACCTGGTTCGACCCGGGCAAGGAAGCCGATGCCGCAAAGGCCATGGTCGACCAGGGCGTCGACGTGCTGACGCAGCACACGGATACGACCGCTCCGATGCAGGTCGCCGAGGAACGCGGCATTCATGCCTTTGGCCAGGCCTCCGACATGATCGCAGCCGGCCCGAAGGCTCAGCTGACGGCAATCGTCGACACCTGGGGTAACTACTACTCCAAGCGCGTTCACGCGCTGCTCGACGGCACCTGGAAGTCCGAGCAGAGCTGGGACGGCCTCAAAGACGGCATCCTCAAGATGGCCGACTACACCAACATGCCTGACGATGTGAAGAAGATGGCTCAGGAAACGGAAGCCAAGATCAAGTCGGGCGAGCTGCATCCCTTCACCGGTCCGATCAACAAGCAGGACGGTACGCCGTGGCTGAAGGCGGGCGAGAAGGCTGACGACGGCACGCTGCTCGGTATGAACTTCTACGTCGAAGGCGTGGACGACAAGCTGCCGAAGTGATTTCGGCAAGCAATTAGCACGTGCGAAAAGGCGCTCGTTTTGGGCGCCTTTTTTTATTTGCACCGCATACCAGAAAGTGCATTTACAAAAGTAATACTATATGATTTTTTCTCGGTGTGCCGCGTGGAGGCGGCTTTGGGAGGATATAATGAAATTGAAGACTGCACTCTTGAGTGCTACGATTCTGGCTGCCTGCATGTTCGGTTCTGCATCGGCTGCGGAACTTGTCGTTGGCTTTTCGCAGATCGGTTCTGAATCGGGTTGGCGCGCTGCCGAAACCACCGTCACCAAGGAAGAAGCCAAGAAGCGTGGCGTTGACCTGAAGTTTGCTGACGCTCAGCAGAAGCAGGAAAACCAGATCAAGGCGATTCGCTCCTTCATCGCCCAGGGCGTCAACGCCATCTTCCTGGCGCCCGTCGTCGAGACCGGCTGGGACGCTGTCCTAAAGGAAGCAAAGGAAGCCGAAATCCCGGTAATCCTGCTCGACCGGACGATCAAGGCGCCTGATGACCTCTACCTGACCGCTGTCACTTCGGACCAGGTTCATGAGGGCAAGGTTGCCGGCGACTGGCTTGTAAAGACCGTCGGCGACAAGGATTGCAAGATCGTCGAGCTCCAGGGCACGACCGGTTCTTCCCCCGCCATTGCTCGTAAGAAGGGCTTCGAAGAGGCCATCGCCGGCAAGGCAAACTTCAAGATCGCTCGTAGCCAGACCGGTGACTTTACCCGCACCAAGGGCAAAGAAGTTATGGAAAGCTTCCTGAAGGCCGAAAACGGCGGCAAGGATATCTGCGCCCTCTACGCTCACAACGACGACATGGCCGTGGGCGGCATCCAGGCGATCAAGGAAGCCGGTCTGAAGCCGGGCAAGGACATTCTGGTCGTCTCGATCGACGCCGTGCCTGATATCTTCAAGGCTATGGCAGCCGGCGAAGCAAATGCGACCGTGGAACTCACGCCGAACATGGCTGGTCCCGCATTCGACGTCCTCGACGCATACCTGAAGGACAAGAAGGCTCCGGCGAAGTGGATCCAGACGGAATCCAAGCTCTACACGCCGGCTGACGACCCGACGAAGGTCTACGAGTCGAAGAAGAACCTCGGCTACTGATTTTTGACGCTGGAACCGCACCGGTCCATCATGGACCGGTGCGGAACTGCCGCCTGCCAATCAGGACCTCATGTCCTTCAATGCCGCGGCACCGCAAGGTCTATATCAGGAAAAGCCGCACTCATGATTCACGATTTTGAGACCGTTCTAGCCGCTTCCGGTATTTCTAAATTCTTCCCGGGCGCCATTGCGCTCGACAAGGTCGACTTCTCGCTGCGTAAGGGCGAGGTGCATGCGCTTCTCGGCGAAAATGGCGCAGGAAAGTCGACGCTGATCAAATGCATCACCGGTGCCTACCACCGCGACCAAGGCCGGCTCGTTCTCGACGGCGCTGAAATCAATCCGTCCGATACGCTCGCGGCCCAGAAACTGGGCATCGGGACTGTGTATCAGGAGGTCAATCTCCTCCCCAATCTGAGCGTCGCTGAGAACCTCTATCTCGGCCGCCAGCCGAAGCGCTTCGGCATGATTGATGTGCGCGCGATGAACCGACAGGCTCGGGCGCTGCTTGATCAGTATGGGATGGACATCGATGTGACCGCGCAGCTCGATCGGTTTTCAGTCGCCGTGCAACAGGTCGTGGCGATCGCGCGGGCTGTCGATTTATCCGGCAAAGTTCTCATCCTCGACGAGCCGACCGCAAGCCTCGACACGCAAGAAGTCGCGATGCTCTTTCGCATCGTGCGTGACTTGAAAGAACGAGGCCTTGGCATTGTCTTTATTACTCATTTTCTGGAACAGGTCTACGAAATCAGTGACCGCATCACGGTCCTTCGGAACGGCAAGCTGGTCGGCACCCGTGACACATCCGAACTGTCTCGCCAAAGCCTGATTTCAATGATGCTCGGCCATGAACTGGCAAAGGCCGAGGCCACCGCCCGGGCCCATTCCGTTGCTGCCGGTCCCGTCAAATATAGCTTCGAGGGTTATGGCAAACGCGGCAAGGTGAAGCCGTTCGATCTCGAGGTCCGCGTCGGCGAAGTGGTGGGCGTTGCCGGCTTGCTCGGGTCGGGACGCACGGAGACCGCCGAGTTGCTGTTCGGGATCGAGCAGGCCGACAGCGGAACCGCTAAGGTCGACGGCAGGCAGATTAGTCTGTCGAACCCGCGTGCTGCGATCCGCAACGGCTTCGGCTTTTGTCCGGAGGATCGCAAGACGGACGGGATCATCGGCGACCTTTCCATTCGCGAGAACATTGCGTTGGCGCTGCAATCGCGTAGAGGCTGGGCCCGACCGATTTCTCGCGCCGATCAGAACGCCTTGGCTGACCGCTACATCAGCGCACTCGATATCCGCACGACGGACAGGGAAAAGCCCATCCGTCTGCTGTCAGGCGGCAATCAGCAGAAAGCGATCCTTGCACGCTGGTTGGCCACCAATCCCGACTTTCTCATACTCGACGAACCGACCCGCGGCATCGACGTCGGAGCGCATGCCGAGATCATCCGCTTGATCGAAGATCTGTGCGCGAATGGCATGTCGCTGATCGTCATTTCTTCGGAATTGGAAGAGCTTATCGCCTATAGCTCACGTATTTTGGTGCTTCGTGACCGCGAACATGTCGCTGAACTGACAGGTGATAATGTCAGCACCGCGCGCATCGTCGACGCCATCGCAGCAGCCCAGAAAAAGACGGAGGACGCATGAAGTCGTCACTCAATGCCTTGTTGACCCGGCTTGCGCCGCAAATAATCGCGCTTGCGGTCATTCTCCTGTTGAATTTCATTATGTTCCCGCAGTTTTTTAATGTTATTGTTCAGAATGGCCGGCTTTACGGCAGCCTGATCGACGTACTGAACCGCGGCGCGCCGGTCGCTTTGTTGGCAATCGGGATGACCCTCGTGATTGCTACGAAGGGAATCGACCTCTCTGTCGGCGCAGTGATCGCGATCTGCGGCGCCGTTGCCGCATCGTCTATCGTGTCCGGCCATTCGCTTGCCTCGACGCTGCTGGTAACGATCGGCGTCGGACTGCTCTGCGGTGTATGGAACGGATTCCTGGTCGCCGTGCTCAACATCCAGCCGATCATCGCCACGCTTGTGCTGATGGTCGCCGGACGCGGGATCGCGCAGCTCGTCACCGAGGGTGTCATCATGACCTTCAACGATGAAGGGCTGATCGCGCTCGGCAGCGGCGCATTTGCCTTCTTACCCATGCCTGTCATCATCTGGCTGGTCATGGGGGGCCTGGTGATCCTCCTCGTGAGACGCACAGCGCTTGGCATGCTGATCGAAGCAACCGGTATCAATCGACGTGCAAGCACGTTGTCCGGTGTGCGTACGCCTGTGCTGCTGATGGCCGTCTATATGTTGAGCAGCCTTTGCGCGTCGATTGCCGGGATCATTGTCGCAGCCGATATCAAGGGCGCCGATGCGAACAATGCCGGTCTCTGGCTGGAACTCGACGCGATCCTGGCGGTCGTGGTCGGAGGCAACTCGCTGCTTGGAGGGCGTTTCAGCATTCTGGGTTCTCTGATCGGCGCAATGATCATTCAGGCGGTCAATACCGGCATTCTGCTCTCCGGCTTCCCGCCTGAGTTCAACCTGATCATCAAGGCGGTGATCGTCATCGTGATCCTCGTCATTCAGTCGCCTGCGGTCCAATCGGCCGCCGTGGTCCTGAGCCGGCGATCGAACCGCGTCACGGAAGGGCAGGTTCAATGAATTCGAAATATCTGCCGCTTCTGGCAACGGTTGTGATCTTCGTGCTGTCTTACGCGATCTGCACGCTGCAGTATCCCAATATTCTGTCGACCCGCGTGATCGGCAATCTTTTGACCGACAACGCCTTTCTCGGGATTGCAGCAGTCGGCATGACCTTTGTCATTATCTCCGGCGGCATCGACCTGTCAATTGGCTCTGTCATTGCGTTTACCGGTGTGTTCCTGGCAGTCGTCCTCCAGAACACGACCATCCATCCGCTCGTCGCGTTCGCATTGGTCCTGATCATCACGACCGTGTTCGGCGCCGTAATGGGTGCTATCATTCACTATCTGGAAATGCCGGCCTTTATCGTGACGCTCGCAGGCATGTTTCTTGCGCGTGGCATGGCTTTCGTTCTGTCGATCGACAGCATTCCGATCAATCACGACTATTACACCACGTTGACGAGCCTCTATTACAAGCTGCCAGGTGGGGGGCGTTTGACGCTGATCGGCGGCATCATGCTTCTGGTCTTTGTCGGCGGCATATTCCTGGCGCACCGCACCCGCTTCGGGACCAATGTCTACGCGCTAGGCGGCGGTTCGCAAACAGCGCAACTCATGGGCGTCCCCGTGGGCCGCACCACGATACAGATCTACGCATTATCCGGCTTTCTTGCTGGCCTATCCGGAATCGTTTTTTCGCTCTATACGTCAGCCGGTTATTCTCTGGCAGCAGTCGGCGTTGAGCTGGATGCGATCGCAGCAGTTGTCATTGGGGGGACGCTGTTGACCGGAGGGGCGGGATTCGTAGCGGGTACCTTCATCGGTATCCTGATACAAGGCCTCATTCAGACCTACATCACCTTCGACGGGACGCTGTCGAGCTGGTGGACGAAGATCTTGATCGGCCTATTGCTTTTTGCATTTATTCTAATGCAGAAGGTTATTCTCTTCCTTTCCAGTATGAATAAGAGGTATGCCTGAACGCGGAGGTATTCGTTGCGTAACAGATTGCTTGAGACCGGAAGAACAGCGCGCAAATCGCGAACGAGCCACGCCCAGGTCGTGGATGGCCTTGGCAGGGCGATTGTTGCCGGAACCTATCCTGTCGGAAGCATTCTGCCGGGCGATGCCGAACTCGCGCAGCACTTCAAGGTCTCGCGGACGGTCCTTCGGGAAACGATGAAGACGCTTGCCGCAAAAGGCATGATCATCGCCAAGGCCCGTGTCGGAACACGCGTGACGAAGAAAAACTTCTGGAACATGTTCGACAGCGAGATCATAGCTTGGCATTTCGACTGTGGCGTGACGGAAGAATTCCTGTTGCAGCTTTACGACATTCGGATGGCCTTCGAACCATTTGCCGCCGGTCTCGTAGCGGAGCGGGCGAGCAAGGAGGATATTGAAAATCTGCGCGCGCTAGCGACGGAGATGGCAGCCCCGGGTCATACCAGCGAAAGCCTCGCCTTGGCCGATCTGCATTTCCACCTCGCCATCGCCGATGCCTCTCACAACCCGTTCATGCGAACACTAGGGAGCTTGATCGAAGCTGCGTTGGTTGGGATGTTTCGTATCAGTACGCCCCCCTCGCAGAACGGCTTCTCAGATATTGCGGACACGCATATGCGCATCGTGGAGGCGATCGTTGCCGGCGACATCGATGGCGCTCGAAAAGCGATGGAGGCCGTGATTGTCGACGGCCGGGATCACGTCCGCGAGGCCTATGCGGCGATGAGCAGGGAATCCGCCTGACCCATTTTTGATCTTTGTCCTGCCTTTGTCTTGCTGCTATGAGGCAGCAAAGGCCGCACATAACGGATTCTCGGAGCACATCATGAAACGCACTTGCCTCGCCATCATTCTCGCTGCGGGTGATAGCACGCGAATGAAGTCGTCGAAATCGAAAGTGCTGCATCCAATCGCGAACCGCCCGATGATCGCCCATGTCGTGGATGCCGTGGCAAAAAGCGACATCTCATCGGTCGCGCTGGTCGTTGGGCGTGATGCCGACGAAGTGGCGAAGGCGGCCCAGGTCGAAGGTGTCAAAATCGAGACCTATCTGCAAAAGGAGCGGCTCGGCACCGGTCATGCGGTGTTGGCAGCGCACGACGCTATTGCTCGCGGATATGACGATATCATCGTGACCTACGGCGATGTGCCGTTGCAGACCGAAGGGCCACTCAAGGCAGCACGTCAGGGCCTTGCCGAGGGCAGCGATGTCGTAGTCATCGGTTTCCACACCGACAAGCCGACCGGCTACGGGCGGCTGCTCGTCAAGGACGGCGAACTGATCGCCATCCGTGAGGAACGAGATGCCGCCGATGCCGAGCGTGCCGTGAAATGGTGCAACAGCGGCCTGATGGCGATCAACGGCCGTAAGGCGCTCGAGCTCCTGTCTCGCATCGGCAACGCCAATGCCAAGGGCGAATACTATCTGACCGACTTGGTGGAAATCGCTCACTCCATTGGGGGCCGCGTTGCGGCTGTCGATGCTCCTGAAATTGAGATGACTGGCTGCAACAATCGCGCGGAGCTCGCCGTGATTGAGCGGCTCTGGCAAGAACGCCGACGCGACGAGATGATGATATCAGGCGTGACGATGATCGCGCCGGAGACTGTGTTTCTTTCCTACGATACAACCATCGGGCAGGACGCGCTGATCGAGCCGAATGTGGTATTCGGTCCCGGCGCGACGATCGACGGCGGCGCAATCATTCATGCCTTCTCACATATCGAAGGCGCGCATGTCAGTGCCGGCGCAATCGTTGGTCCCTTCGCCCGCTTGCGGCCCGGCGCCGACCTCGCCAACGGCTCGAAAGTCGGCAACTTCTGCGAAGTCAAGAATGGGAAGATCGGTGAGGGCGCCAAGGTCAATCACCTGACCTACATCGGCGACGCGAAGGTCGGAGCTGGCGCGAATATCGGTGCAGGCACGATCACCTGCAACTATGATGGCGTAAACAAACATCAGACGCTGATCGGCGCGAACACCTTTATTGGATCAAACTCCTCGCTTGTGGCGCCCGTCAGCATTGGCGACAGTGCCTACATAGCCGCTGGCAGTGTCATCACTGCGGATGTTCCTGCCGATGCGTTGGCCCTTGCCCGGGCGCACCAGGAGCTGAAGCCGGGCAGGGCTGCCGTGCTCCGCGAACGCGCATTCGCGATTAAGGCTGCAAAGAAGGCCAAACCATAGACTTCCGCGTAACGCGTGGAAACCGAAAGTGACCGCCGAGGCCATTGAGAAAAAAGACAAAATCGTTACGAGTGGCCTCTGAACAGAAGGCTTTGGGGGTGTTTATGTGCGGTATTGTTGGAATCGTTGGCAGCAGCCCGGTCGCGGGGCGTCTCGTGGATGCGTTGAAGCGGCTCGAGTACCGCGGCTATGACTCTGCGGGCGTTGCGACGATACATAACGGCGAGATGGCTCGTCGTCGCGCCGAGGGTAAACTCTTCAATCTCGAGAAGCGCCTGGACGGTGACCCTCTGCCGGGAACGATCGGCATTGCGCACACGCGCTGGGCTACACATGGCATTCCCAACGAGACCAACGCTCATCCGCATTTTGTCGAGGGCGTCGCGGTCGTCCATAACGGCATCATCGAGAACTTCTCCGAACTGCGTGAAGAGTTGATCGCCGAAGGGGCCGTCTTCGGGACGCAGACCGACACAGAAGTCGTCGCCCACCTTATGGCGAAGTATCTCCGTGACGGCCTCGAGCCGCGCGCCGCGATGCTCAAGATGCTGAACCGGGTAACCGGCGCATATGCTCTTGCGATCATGCTCCAAAGCGACCCGGGCACGCTCATGGCGGCACGGTCCGGGCCGCCGCTTGCCGTGGGTTATGGCTCCGGCGAAATGTTCCTCGGCTCGGATGCGATTGCGCTTTCCCCCTTCACCAACGAGATCACCTATCTCGTCGATGGCGATTGGGCCGTGCTTACGCGAAACGGCGCGACAATCCTCGACTTCGCAGGTAACGAGGTAAAGCGCGCCCGTCAGATATCACAGACGACCGCCTATGTGGTGGACAAGGGCAATCACCGCCACTTCATGGAAAAGGAAATCTATGAGCAGCCCGAGGTCATCTCGCATGCCCTCAGCCACTACGTGGATTTTTCCAGCAACACGATCAGCGACAGCATCAATGCGATCGATTTCAAGGCTACCACCAGCCTCGCGATCTCCGCGTGCGGAACCGCATATCTCGCGGGGCTTGTAGGCAAATACTGGTTCGAGCGTTACGCCCGTCTGCCCGTCGAGATCGACGTCGCCTCCGAGTTTCGTTATCGCGAGATGCCTCTGTCGCCTTCGCAGGCTGCGCTTTTCATCTCGCAGTCAGGCGAGACGGCGGACACGCTGGCGTCGCTTCGTTACTGCAAGGAGAGCGGGCTGAAGATTGGCGCAGTGGTCAACGTCAAGGAATCGACCATTGCCCGTGAGTCGGATGCAGTCTTCCCGATCATGGCAGGCCCGGAGATCGGCGTTGCCTCGACCAAAGCCTTCACCTGCCAGTTGGCCGTCCTTGCCGCGCTCGCACTCGGCGCAGGCAAGGCGAGGGGAACGATCGGCGCAGAGCAGGAAAGGGAGCTGGTCCGCCATCTCGCCGAAATGCCGCGCATCATGAGCCGCGTGCTGAACCTCATCCAGCCGCAGATGGAGAGCCTGTCGCGCGAACTTTCGAAGTGCCGGGATGTCCTCTATCTCGGTCGCGGCACGAGCTTCCCGCTTGCGATGGAAGGGGCGCTTAAGCTCAAGGAAATCTCCTATATCCATGCCGAAGGTTACGCCGCGGGCGAACTCAAGCACGGACCGATTGCGCTGATCGACGAAAACATGCCTGTTATCGTGATTGCGCCGTTTGATCGCTTCTTCGACAAGACTGTCTCGAATATGCAGGAAGTTGCCGCACGCGGCGGACGCATCATCTTCATAACCGATGAGGCGGGCGCGGCGGCATCGAAGTTGCCGACTATGGCGACGATCGCGCTTCCCGATGTCAACGAGATCATCGCGCCGATGATCTTCTCCCTGCCGATCCAGCTGCTTGCCTATCATACGGCCGTTTTCATGGGCACGGACGTCGATCAGCCGCGCAATCTGGCGAAGTCGGTCACGGTGGAGTGACCGTTTGTTCGCCTCCAGGAGGCTTGTATGGCTTGGTAGTTTCTGGCAGCTTTCTGATAGGAAAGCACGGGGGAGCTGATTTCTGATAGCCGGCCTGCTCAACGGAGTTATCAGTACGCGATGAAGGAAAAACTGCCCCGATTGCCTATAGCCACTCGCCTTAGGAACGACTTCCTGGCGGGACTGATTATTTGTGCGCCGGTCGCGATTACGCTTTGGCTGACGTGGTCGGTCGTGCGGTGGGCGGATAGCTGGGTCAAACCCTACCTACCGGCGCGCTATGACCCGGATAACTACCTTAACTTTGCGGTGCCAGGGTCCGGCCTGCTGATAGCACTCGTCGCGATCACGCTTATCGGATTCCTCGGCAAGAACCTCATCGGCCAGAGCATCGTTCAGTTCAGCGAATCGCTTGTTCGACGCGTGCCGCTGGTGCGGAGCATCTATCAGAGTGTGAAGCAGATTTTCGAGACGGTGCTGAAGGACAAGACGAACTCCTTCAAGAAGGTCGGCCTCATCGAATATCCCAGCCCCGGCCTCTGGGCGCTCGTTTTCATTTCGACGGATGCCAAAGGCGAGATCGCGACAAAGTTCAAGGCGATGGGTCAGGACATGGTCTGCGTGTTCCTGCCGCCGACCCCGGTGCCGACGGCCGGATTTCTGATCTTCACGCCGCGCGAAAAGATTGTGCCGCTCGACATGTCACCGGAGGACGCGGCGAAGCTCCTGATCTCCGGTGGTCTCGTCACGCCCGAAGAGCTTGCCGGGCGCATGAAAAAACAGGAGCGGACACGCAAGCCGCTGCCGGCGCCGATCGAAATGTAACTTCCGCTCGTGCTTGGCCCGTACGCGAGATCACGTCTGTTGGTTCCGCCATGTTGCCATGCGATGGCGGTTGAAGGATGACATACGCAATGCTTATCAGACCAGCCACCGCGGAAGACCGTTCCTCCATATGGACCATCATCGAGCCGACGATCCGCGCGGGGGAGACCTACACGCTCGATCGCGATATGAGCCAGACCGATGCCCTCACTTACTGGCTGGGGCCGGACAAAGAGACCTTCGTCGCCGAAGACGAAAGTGGCGAGATCCTCGGTACTTATTACCTCCGCGCCAACCAGGCAGGCGGTGGTGCACATGTCTGCAATTGTGGCTACATGACCGCTGCTGCCGCGGCGGGCAAGGGCGTAGCGCGACAGATGCACGAGCACTCGCTCGTCCGCGCCCGCGAGCGTGGTTTCCGGGCGATGCAGTTCAACTTCGTCGTCAGCGCCAACGAACGCGCCGTTCGTCTCTGGGAAACATTGGGCTTTGAGACGGTCGGCCGCTTGCCCGGCGCCTTCGAGCACCCGACAAAAGGCTACGTTGACGCTCTCGTGATGTTCCGGACGCTGTAAGACGGCTTCGGCGCGCTGTGGGCCGGGCTCGGCTCACCCTGCATGCAGGAAGCGGATCGCCTCGTCGCGGCGGAAAAGGTAGAGCAGGGAGCGTACTGCCTTGCCACGCTCGCTGGCGAGATCGGGGTCGTGCTCGATCAGGTAGGCCGCATCGCGGCGGGCGATTTCCAGCAGGTCGGCATGTGCCTCGAGGCTCGCGATGCGAAAGCCTGGGGTTCCCGACTGGCGCGTGCCGAGCAATTCGCCTTCGCCGCGCAGTTTCAGGTCTTCCTCAGCGATGCGAAATCCGTCTTCCGTTTCACGCATGATCGACAGGCGCGCATGACCAGTTTCGCCCAGTGGCCCCTTGTAGAGCAGGATGCAGGTCGAAGCCTCGTCACCGCGCCCTACGCGTCCGCGAAGCTGGTGAAGCTGCGCCAAGCCGAAGCGCTCGGCATGCTCGATCACCATGATCGTCGCATCGGGAACATCGACGCCGACTTCCACCACTGTTGTTGCGACTAGGAGGCGGATTTCGCTGTTCTTGAACGCCATCATTACGGCATCCTTCTCCGGGCCGCTCATGCGGCCGTGGATCAGGCCGATGGCGCCGCCGAGCGACGAAACGAGCGTTGCATGACGCTCCTCGACCGACATCAGGTCGCTCTCCTCGGACTCCTCTACAAGCGGGCATATCCAATAAGCTTTCTTGCCCTCCGCCAAGGCGCTCTTAAGGCGCCCGACGATCTCGCCGATACGTTCGGTCGGCACTGTGATTGTCTGGATCGGCTTCCGTCCGGCCGGCTTCTCCGTCAGCTTGGAGACGTCCATGTCGCCGAAGGCAGCCAACACCAGTGTGCGCGGTATCGGCGTCGCGGTCATGACGAGCATATGAGGTGTGATGCCCTTCGCCGTCAGCCGCAGGCGCTGGTGGACGCCGAAGCGGTGCTGCTCGTCGACGACAGCCAACATGAGGTTGCGGTAGTTGACGCTGTCCTGGAAGAGGGCGTGGGTGCCGATGACGATCTGCGCCTCTCCGGATGCGATCCTCTCGAGAATATCCTCACGTTCGCGGCCCTTGGTGCGGCCGGCAAGAACCTCGATTCCAAGGCC
>Ga0102588_1001183_pt1 | contig 20898 bp, 20 predicted proteins | sample AraplaMF_Col_mMS_FD_76854 | JGI IMG/M metagenome (GOLD analysis project Ga0102588, IMG submission 76854) | Arabidopsis root microbial communities from the University of North Carolina, USA - plate scrape MF_Col_mMS (SPADES assembly) (version 2) | ecosystem: Host-associated > Plants > Roots >...
CTGCCCGCTTCGGACACACCCACCTTCAGAACCACCAGCGGCTTGCCCGCCTTGCGGGCCATTGCCATGGCTTTGTGCAGCCTGGCGCCATCGCGGCAGGTCTCCATGCAGCAAAGGATGACCGAGGTGCCCGGATCCGTTGCCAGCGAGGCGATCGCATCGGCGATGTCGACATCGCACTCGTTGCCGGTGGTCAGCATCCGGCTGATGCCAAGGCCCCGCTCGGATGCGAGGCGCAGCGTGTAGCTGCCGAGATTGCCGCTCTGGGAGACGATGCCCACCGGGCCCGCGGCGGGGAAGGTATCTTCCAGCGCCACCGAAAAGGTCGCGATGCTCCTGTCCGGCACGCCGATCGCACCGAGGCAGTTCGGCCCAACGATGCGCATCCCGCTGCGCCTGGCCACCTGTGCGATCCGGGCCTGCAGCCTGCCGCCCTCCTCGCCCATCTCGGAGAAGCCGGCGGAGAGCACCACCGCCGCGCGCACGCCGCGCCCGGCGCAGTCCTCCACGGCGTCGAGCACACCCTCCGGCGGCACGGCGATCACGGCGAGCTCGGGCGCCTCCGGCAGGTCGGCGACGCTCGCATGAGCCTGCAGCGTCTGCACGACGCCGGCCTTGCGATTGACGGGGTAGATCCGGCCCGCATAGCCGTACTTGCGAAGGAACTGCAGCGGGCGTCCGCCGATCTTGGTGACATCGTCAGAGGCACCGAGTATCGCGATCGAGCGCGGACTGAACAGCGCCTCGAGGCCGCATCCCACTTCCACCAGCGCCTGCATCTCAGCGCCCCTTGTAGACAGGCGAGCGCTTCTCGAGGAAGGCGCGGCGCGCTTCCTGCGCATCCTCGGTCTTCGACAGCGCCATGGTGAAGTTCTGCTCGAAGCGGTAGCCATCGCGCTGCGGCATCAGATCCATCATGTTGGCCGCCTGCTTGGCATAGGCCATGGCCAGCGGCGCCTTCGCCGCGATCTCCTGCGCGAGCTGCAAGGCCACCGGCATCAGCTGGTCGGCCGGCACCACCTCGTCGAGTACGCCGCGGCGATACAGCTCTGCTGCCGACGCGCGCATGCCGGTGAAGAACAGGCGGCGTGTGAAGGAACGGCCAAACATGGTGCGCAGCATCGAGACGCCGCCGGCCAGGCCCACGTTGATCTCCGGCATGGCGAAGGTCGCGTCCTCGCTGGCCAGGAAGATATCGCACGCGGCCATGAGCCCGAAGCCGGCGCCGAGCGCCGGACCGTTGATGGCAGCGATCACCGGCTTGGCGCACTCGCGGATCGCATTGCCGGTCTCGCGCGTCAGGCGGTTGTGGCCGAGGAAGTCGCCGGCCTTGCCAGGGTCAGGCCGGTCCTTGAGGTCGGCACCGGCGCAGAAGTGCTTGCCGATCCCGGTGAGGATCGCAACCCGGATGTCGGTGCGCTCGGAGATTTCGTCGAAGGCTTCGATGAGGCCGCGACGCGTCTCGCGATCGAGCGCATTGACCGGCGGCTTGTCCAGGCGGACGACCGCGACATATTCGGAAACTTCAAGGCTGACGCTCATTGCGCACTCCTGGCGAGGTTGGAAAGGGATGAGGGACCGGCATCGCCCTGCGATGCCTTCAGGTGGGCGGCATGCAAGAGGCGGTCGCCGTAGCGGAACTCGGAGGCGATCAGGCGCTGCGCGAGGCGCGTGGCGAGCACCTCTTCGCTCAGGCCCATGCCGCCATGCATCTGGATCGCGGCTTCGGCGCAGCCGCGCGCCGTCTCGGCGAGCGACACCTTGGCCAGTCGCAGGCTCCGGCGCAGGTCGGAGCCCTTCTGTTCGTGCGCATGGAAGCAGTGGATCGTCAGCCCCTTGGCGCCGAGGTACTTCACGTACATGTCGGCCACGCGGTGGCGCAGCACCTGGAAAGTGGAAAGCGCCACACCGAACTGCCGCCGCTCCTTGAGGTGGCCGAGCGTCTGCTGGGTCAGCGCGGCAAGCGCGGCCACCGTGTCGACGGCAGTGAGCAGCAGCGCGGCATCGCTGGCGGCAGCCAGTGCATTGCGGGCCTGGCCGCCGCGCGCGATGCAGCTGCCCTGCGGCACGGTGAGCCGGGCGAGTGCGAAGTCGGCACCGCGTCGGCCTTCCATCGTGCGGTAGCGCGCCACGGGCACACCGACGCGCTCGGCGTCGACGAGGAAGATCGCCGCCTCGCCGTCCACCTCGGCTGGAACAAGCCAATGCGTCGCGGGCAGCGAGACATCGACACCCTGCACGAAGCCATTCAACTCGTAGCCGATGCCGAGGTGACGCGCCCGCAGCGCCATCTCCTCAGGCATGGCGGACAGGGCGATCAGCGGCGCGAGCTGCGCCGAGCCCTCGGCCACGGCCCCGAGCCAACGGTTTCCGACCTCGGGCGCGGCCGCCTGCAGCAGCAGAGGCACGACCGCGCAGGTCTCGACCACCGGAAGGTGCATGCCATGCGTGGCGAGTCCTTCGACGATCGATGCCAGGTCGGCCAGGCTGCCGCCCACGCCGCCGGCTTCCTCGGGCACCAGGGTGGCGGTCCAGCCCAGCTCGCGCACCGGGTCGCCGGGCAGTTCCGGCACGGCGGCGTGGTCCTGCGCATAGCGGCTCGCCGCGTCGAGCAGCATGCCCGGAAAGAGGGACGGGAAAGAGGTGGACATGCTTGTCAGGCTCCCAGAAGTTCGTTGGCGATCACGTTGCGCTGCACTTCGGAAGTGCCGCCGGCGATCGTGCGGGCGCGTGTGAACATGTAGTTCTGGATCCAGGTGGCGGCGGGCACCTCGGGATCCGCATCGGCGAGGAAGCGATGCGCGGCCTCGGGCCCGACGGCATCGAGCGCGATCGTGGTCAGCCGCTGGGCGACATCGGCGCACGTCATCTTGATCGCGGACGGCTGCACGCCCAGCGCACGCTGGTGGATCAGATCGTCGGTCGCCTGCGCCATCATCACGCGCGCGCCCTTTGCTTCGGCTTCGCACAGCAGCAGCTTGTGGTGCAGGCCGCTGAAATCGCGTCGCCCGTGCGCGGCCGTTGCGGCCTCCTCGACCAGCCGCACCACCTGGCGACGCAGCAGCTCCAGACGGGCCACATTGGCCGGCGGCAGGCGCTCGCGCTCCAGCAGGTACTTCGCGCAGGTCCAGCCCTTGCCCACCTCGCCGACCAGGTTGTCGGCGCGCACGCGCACCTCTTCGAAGAAGACCTCGTTGAGGTGGTGCCATCCGTCGATGGTGCGGATCGGGCGCACGGTGACGCCCGGCGCATCCATCGGCACCAGGATCAGCGAGATGCCTTCCTGTTTCTTCGCCTCCCTGGAGGTGCGCACCAGCATGTAGATCATGCTGGCCTCGTGCGCATGCGAGGTCCAGATCTTCTGGCCATTGATGACCCACTCGCCCCCATCCAGGCGCGCACTGGTGGACAGCGAAGCCAGGTCCGAGCCCGAGCCTGGCTCGGAATAGCCCTGGCACCACCAGTCGGAGCCGTCCAGGATGCGCGGGAGAAAGCGCGCCTTCTGCTCAGGCGTGCCGAAGCGGATGATGACCGGTCCGATGTGACCCAGGCCATGGTGGTACAGCGGCGGGCAGTCGTTGTCGGCCATCACCTCCTCGAAGATCAGGCGCTGGCGGATGTCCCAGCCGGTACCGCCGACCTCGGCGGGCCAGCTCGGCGCGCCCCAGCCCTGGGCGTTGAGGATCTTCTGCCACGCCTGGTATTCGCGCTTGGTGATCTTCTGGCCCGCGGCGACGACGGCACGGATCTCGGAAGGGCAGGACTTGCGGGCGAACTCCTCCAGTTCGCGCCGAAAGCCGGCGTAGTCGATGGACATTCTCGTTGTCTCCAGGGATTCGATTCGATGGGGTTTTTTCAGCCCTTGCGCAGCTGGGCAATCAGCTCGTCGAGCGCCGCGACGGCGGCGTCGGCATCGCGCCGGCGCAGGCCGCGCGCGACGTTGCGGCGCAGGGGATAAAGGTCCGGGCGCGCGCGCACCGGCAGCACGTGCGTCATGCGCTCGCGCAGCACGCCGGTCATGGTCTGTGCCATCAACATCAGCGCCTGGTTATGGCCGGCGGCGGCAATGGCGCGGAAGAAGCGGCTGGCCGATTCGATGCGGTCCTGGCGCGAGGCGTCGCCGGGGTGGGCCTCGATGGCGTCCACGGCGTCCTCCACTGCTGCCAGTTCGGCATCGTCGGCACGCTCGCAGGCCAGGCGCAGCAAGGTGCCGTAGAGCGTGCGGTAGGCCTCGTCGACGTCCGCGTCGCCCAGCTGGCCTTGCACCACCAGCTTGCGCAGCGACTCGGCCAGCATCATGTAGGCGCCCTTGTAGAAGACCAGCGCATGGTCGCCACCGCCGGCCGCCATGTGCCGCACCTCGCCGATGAAGACGGTGTGATCGCCCGCCTCGTGGCGGGCGAACACGCTGCACTCGAAGCTCGCCAGGCAATCGTCGATCAGCGGCATGCCCAGCAAGCCAGGCTGCCAGCCCACGCCTTCGAACTTGTCCTCGATCTTGCTGGAGGCGAAACGTCCCGACAGCGCGTCCTGGCGCTCGGCCAGGATGTTGATAGCGAAGCTCTCGGCCCCCAGGAAGGTGTCGCGCAGCCGGCTGGCGTTTCGCAGGCTGAACAGCACCAGTGGCGGCTCGAGCGACACCGAGCTGAACGAGTTGCAGGTCAGCCCCGCGGGCCGTCCGTCGGGCGTGCGCGTCGTGATGACCGCCACGCCGGTCGGAAAGCAGCCCAGCAGCTGGCGAAACAGCGCGGGTTCGACGACGGGGCGGGTGCATTCTTCGGCGACCTCGGACATGGGCGTTCTCCTTCGCTGCGGCGCCTCAGGCGGCAGCGACCTCGCGCTCGGCTGCGCTGGCGTGCGGCGGGTCGTTGGCGATCTCCTGCTGCACCGCAGGAATGATCACCTTCGACCAGGTCTGCAGCTGGCGCAGCATGGTGGGATGGTCGAAATCGCCCATCTGCGTCTGGAAGCAGTAGTGCACCGGCTTCAGGGCGCGGATCTCCCTGACCACGCGTTCGATCACGGTGTCGATGCTGCCCACGGGCAGCAGCGCGCGCATCTCCTCGAGCGTGGGCTCGCCCTCGACGATGCCCTCTTCGACCTGGTAGTCGTCGGCGATCTGCGCGGTGCGGCGCTTCAGGCTCAAGGCCACGCGGCGCTGGTAGCGGGCGCAGTCCAGGTAGGCGTCGACCTCGGCCTTGTCATTGCTGGCATAGGCGGCGCGCAGCAGGCCCACCTTCACGCCGGTCGGATCCTTGCCTTCGGCTCTCGCCACCTTGTCGATCAGCACCCGATGGGCATGCATCTTCTCCACGCCACCATCGCCGCCGGAGACGAACACGTGGTGGTCCGACTTCACCGCGCGCGAGACGAAGGCCGGGTCCACGCTGGTGATCCACATCGGCGGCATCGGCTGCTGGACCGCGCGCTGGCTGATCGCGCTCATGGGCTGGCGGTAGTACTCGCCCTCGTAGCTGAACTTGGGCTGCTTCAGGCCCAGCTCGAGCATGTCGAGCATCTCGAAGGTGCGAGCCTTGGCCGACTCCAGCGAGACGCCGAAGCGCTCGAACTCGAAGTGCTGGTAGCCCGAGCCGATGCCCAGGTTGAGGCGGCCGTTGGACAATTGGTCCACCATGGCCACGTCGGCGATCAGCCGCGCGGGCGTGTACAGCGGTGCGACGACAATGCCGGTACCCAACCGGATCCTGCGGGTGGCTGCGGCGCAGTGCGCGATCATGGTCAGCGGCGACGAGCACATGCCGTAGTTGCTGAAATGATGCTCCGCGAACCATGCCGCGCCGAACCCCAGCTCGTCCGCCAGGCGTGTCTGCTCCACGGCGTCGCGCAGGATCTGGTGGGAGGTTTTGTGCTTGTTTCGCTGCTGCATCAGAATGAAGATTCCGAAATCCATTGCCGGTGCTCCTGTGTGGTTGGTGCCTATGTGCACGAATCGTAGGAACGGGAGCCGCCTGCGGATCGCCAACGTGCGCACAGCTTGTTTGCATCTTTTGAAATGAAGGCCCTCGATTCGCTGCGCATCTTCGTCACCACCCAGAGGAAGGGCAGCCTCTCGGCCGCGGCGCGCAGCCTGAGCCTGTCGCCTGCGACCATTTCGCGGCGCATCAGTGCGCTCGAAGAGGAGCTGGGCGTGCAGCTGGTGGACCGCACCAGCCGCAACCTCCGCATGACCGAGGCGGGACAGGCCTTCCTGGAACGCGCCGAGGTCGTGCTCGAGTCCATGGCGGAGGCGGAGCAGGCCGCACGCGACGCCCGCCAGCGACCCGAAGGTCGGTTGCGGGTGCATTCGCGCACCCACATCGGGCTGCGGGTGGTGGCGCCGCTGCTGCCGCGCTTCGCCCAGCTCTACCCGGACATCCACGTGGAAGTCGAGCTGTCGGAGCATCCGGTCAACCTCGTGGAGCACGACTTCGACGTCGACATCCGCACCGGCGAGTCGAACGACTCGGGCTTCGTGATCAAGCGGCTGCTGTCCAGCGACGAGGTGCTGGTGGCCAGCCCCACCTTCGTGAAGACCTACTCGCGCATCAAGCACCCCACCGACTTGCCGCAGGTGCGCTGCCTGACCTACAAGCGCGAGCGCGAGGCCACCATCTGGAAGTACATCGACGAGGCCGGCGAGCAGCAGGAGTTGGCCATCCAGGGCGTGCTCAGCGCCAACAACGGCGAACTGCTGCGGCTGGCGGCCATCGGGGGCATGGGCATCGCGCTGCTGTCGGAGGCCACGGTGCGCGGCGACCTGCGCTCGGGCACGCTGGTGCGGCTGCTGCCGGACTACCGCTTCGCGGTGCGGGCGTACTCCAACGGCATCTTCGCCGTCTTCCGCCAGAACCGCACCCTGCCGCTGAAAGTCCGCGCCTTCGTCGATTTCGTGGCCGAAGCGCTGAAGGACGAGGATCAGCGCTAGAGCCTGCCGGCCGGGTCTCTAGCCGCGGGCGAAGCGATGCGGCAGGCGTCCTGAGGCGGGCAGGCCTTCGATCACGAACAGCCCGCCATCGTGCAGCTTCGGGCCTTCGAGGCGGGCGCTGCGCGATATCGACGTCAGGTAGATCCGGTCGAGGCGCGCGCCCCCGAAGCACAGGCTGGTCGGGTAGGTCGCAGGCAGCGCCACGAGGCGCTCGAGCTCGCCGTCCGGTGCAAAGCGCGCGAGTTGTCCCGCGCGGGTCAGCACCGTCCAGAAAAAGCCCTGAGCGTCCACCATCGCGCCGTCCGGTCCGGATTCGAAGCGTCCGGTGTCCACGAACTTGCGCTTGTGGCGCAGCGGCCCGCACGGGTCGTAGTCGTAGGCCCAGATCGTGCGCTCCAGGCTGTCGGCCAGATAGAGCGTGTGGCCGTCGGGACTGAAGCAGGGGCCGTTGGCGAAGCCGATGTCGTCGGCCAGTTGCTCCACCCGGGCGTCGGGTCGCAGCCGGTACAGCCCGCCCAGGACAGCCTCGCCGGGTTGGCGCTCCATGTGCATCGTCCCGGCAATGAAGTTGCCGGCCGGATCGCACTTGCCGTCGTTGAAGCGCACGCGGGGATGATCCACCGTGATGTGCGCCAGGATCTCCAGTGCGCGCGTGGCAAAGTCGTAGACGGCGAAGCTGTTGCGCAGCGCGACCACGACGGCGTCACCGCGGCATGGCGCGATGGCCCCCACGGGCGCCGGGAGGCTGTGCTGCTCGAGCACGCCGGACTGCGGACGCAGGCGCCAGAGGATGCCTGCCAGCGCGTCGATCCAGCATACGGCCTGTGCATCGGCATCCCAGCAGGGACTTTCTCCAAGCCGGTCCCTGGTTTTTCCGATCCGGCGAATCCGTGCGTCCATGGATGAAGTGTGCCGACCGGTCGCAGCCGGTCGCGACGCGGCGTGCAAAGCATCTTTTCACTCCCTGCAGCACCGCCCCGGCGGCGGACATCTAGACTGATTCGCGAATCCGATTCCGGATCAGAACAAGGAGACAACGTGAGCTTTCGCAACACCATCGTCGGGCTGGTGATCGGCGCGTGCACCCTCGGCAGCGCCTTCGCGCAGCAGGTCACGCGCATCGTCGTGCCGTTCGCCGCCGGCGGCGGCACCGACCAGTACTGCCGCATCCTCGCGCAGGAGCTGAACAAGCACGGGCTGAACGTCATCATCGAGAACAAGCCCGGCGCCAGCGGCATCCTCGCGGCCGATCACGTCGCCCGCGCGAAGCCCGATGGGCAGACCGTGCTCGTGTCCTCTCTGGGCACGCTGGCGAACAACAGCGTGCTCTACGATAAATTGCCCTACGACGCGGCGAAGGATTTCGCGCCGGTCACGCAGATCGCCTACCAGCCGGCCATCATCGTGGGACGCACCGACCTCCCGTACAAGAACATCAAGGAGATGGTCGCCTACGCCAAGCAGCATCCGGGCAAGATCAACCGGGCCTCGCCGGGCGCGGCGATCCTCACCAACCTAGCACCGATCGCCTTCGAGAAGGCCCAGGGTTTCAGCACCACCCACATCCCGTTCAACGGTGACGCGCCGGCCCTGCAGGCGTTGCTCGGCAGCCAGATCGATGTCCACGGCACATCCATCACCGGGGCGCTGCCCTACGTCAAGGCAGGCAAGCTGCGCGTGCTGGGCGTGATGGATTCGCGGCGACTGCCGCAAGTGCCCGACGCGCCGACCTTCAAGGAGCAGGGCTTCGACATGGAAGCCACGCTGTGGTATTCGCTGTCGGTGCCGGCCGGCACCCCCAAGCCCGCGATCGAGCGCCTCAACAAGGCCGTCAACCAAGTGATCGCCGATCCCGACTTCGTGGCGCGGGCCCGCGCCATCGGCATGGAGCCGCGCGGCGGTAGCCCCGAGGACCTCGACAGGTTCATCAAGGCCGAGTCGGACCGCTGGCTGCCGGTGCTGCAAAGCCTGAACCTGCCCAAGCAGTCGCAATGAAAGAAGGCCCGGCCCCGCGCATGAACCATCCCAACCCGCTGCCCCTGTCCGGTGTTCGCGTCCTGGACCTGTCCCGGGTCATGGCAGGGCCGTTGTGCGCGATGGCGCTGGCGGACCTCGGCGCCGAGGTCATCAAGGTGGAGCATCCCGAGCGCGGCGACGACACGCGGGACTGGGGCGTTCGCATCGGCAGCCACAACACCTCCTACTTCAACAGCTGCAACCGCAACAAGCGCTCCATCTGCGTGGACCTGCAGGCCGAGGAAGGCCGCGACCTCGTGCGCGATCTGGCCACGCGCTGCGACGTGGTGATCCAGAACTTCAAGTACGGCGGTGCGCAGAAGATGGGCCTGGGCTACGAGGACCTGAAGAAGCTCAACCCCGGTATCGTGTACTGCTCGATCTCCGGCTATCCGGTGCTCGGGCCCGAGAAGGCCCGCCCCGGCTACGACCTCGTGGTCCAGGGCGAGACCGGGCTGATGGCGATGAACGGCGAGGAAGCTCAGGGGCCGCTGAAGTTCGGCGTCGCCGCGGTCGACATGTTCACCGGCATGTACGCGGCGCAGGCAATCCTGGCCGTGCTGTACGCGCGCACGCGCACCGGCGAGGGACGCCATGTCCAGATGTCGCTGTACGACAGCGGGATGATGATCACCTCCTACTATGGCCTGACCGCCTGGCTGAACAAGGGCGATCCCGCCAAGTTCGGCAACTCGCATCCCTCGATCGTCCCCTACGGCGTGTTCGACGCCGCGGACGGACCGGTGGTGATCGCGGTGGGCAACAACAGCCAGTTCCGCAAGTTCTGCGAGGAAGTCATCTTCTGCCCCGAGCTTGCGCGCAATCCGCGCTTCGAGAAGAACACCGAGCGCTCGAAGAACCGCGGCGAGCTGCTGCCCATCCTGCTGGCGCAGATCCGGCAGCACACGCGGGCCGAGCTCATCGAACGCATGGACCGCGCGGGCATCCCCTGCGGCGAGGTGCTGGGGCTGTACGAAGCACTGCAGTCGCAGCGCACGCAGCAGGCGCAGGTATGGCACCGCTTCGAGGATGCCGAGGCCGGCCCGCAGGCCGTGCATGCACCGCCCTATGTCATCGATGGCACGCGCACGGGCGTGCGCCACCCGCCGCCGCACCTGGGCGAGCACACGGCCGAGGTGCTGGGCGAGCTGCTCGGGCTGCCGCAGGAACGGCTGCAGGCCCTCGGCGAGAAGCACGTCATCCGGTAGCGCGGTACCGCATCGTCCCGCGCACCGGCACACGCGAACGAACGCAGGCTTGCGATACCCGCCTCAGTCGTCCAGCCGGTAGCCCGCCGCGGCGATGGTGCGCTTGGCGATGTTGAGCTGGTGGATCTGGCTGGTGCCCTCGTAGAGGCGGAACAACCGGACGTCCCGGTAGAAGCGCTCGATCGCATGGCCCTGGATGAACCCCGTGCCGCCCAGCATCTGCACGCAGCGATCGGCGACGCGTCCGCACATCTCGGAGGCGAAGTACTTGCAAATCGAAGCCTGCATCGCCACGTCCTCGCCGTCGTCGCGCTGGCGGGCGGTCTGCAGAATCAGCGCGCGGGCGGCCTGGATCTCGGTCTGGCAATCGGCGATCAGCGCCTGCACCAGCTGGAAGCCGGCCACCGGCTGACCGAACTGGCGCCGCTGGCAGGTCCATGCGACGGCTTCGTCCAGCATGCGGATGGCCGGGCCGGTGCACAGCGCCGCCAGATGGATGCGCTGCTTGTTCAGCACCTTCATCGCGGTCTTGAAGCCCATGCCCTCGCGTCCGCCGATGAGGTTGTCGGCCGGCACGCGGCAGTTCCGCAGGTGCACTTCCGACACCGGCGAGCCGGACTGCCCCATCTTGCGGTAGGGCTCGCCGGTGGACAGCCCCGGCGTGCCGCGCTCGACCAGGAAGGCGCTGATGCCGCGCGCGGTGGGGTCGGCGGGATCGGTGCGCGCCATCACGGTGAACAGGCCGGCGATGGGCGCGTTGGTGATGAAGCACTTGGTGCCGTCCAGGACGTAATGGTCGCCGTCGCGCACCGCCCGGGTCTGCAAGGCGGTGGCGTCGGAGCCGGCCTGCGGCTCGGTCAGTGCGAAGGCGCCGGTCAGTTCGCCGCGCGCCAGCCGCGGCAGGAAGCGCTCCTTCTGCTGCGGCGTCCCGTCGGCCACCAGCGCTTCCGAGCCGATGCCGGTGTTGGTGCCGACGCGCGCACGAAAAGCCACCGAAGCCTGCGACAGTTCCATGGCCGCCAGCACCAGTTCCTCGGTGCTCATCCCGGCGCCGCCCCAGGCTTCGGGGATGGACCAGCCGAAAAAGCCCCGGGCGGCCATGTCCTCGACCAGGTCGGCGGGCACCTCGTCGTCGCGCTCGACCTCGGCCTCGCGCGGGATCAGGCATTCGCGCACATGGCGCCGCAGGTCGGCCAGGGTCTGCGGGAAGGAGGAAGGGTCTCGGATCATCGCGGCCAGTCTAGGTGGGAAGACACGAGGCGCTCCGCCCAGGGCGTGCAAAGGTGCTTTGTATTCCGTGCGGTTTGCACCGGCCGCGGATGCGGCGGATGCGGCGGATGCGGCGGATGCGGCGGATGGTCGCTGGTCGGACTTCGACCCTCGGGTTTCCCACGGGACCGCTCGCGTTGTGGCGCTCCATCAAAGCTGCGAGCACAGGATCAAATCATCGGCGCGGATAGGAGCCGAGGACGCGCAGTTCGCGATGCTCCTTCAGAAAGGCGGCCAAGGCTCCCTGCTTGGCATGTCCTTCGACTTCCACCAGATAGCGATGCGTGTCCAATGTCTTCTTGCTCGGGCGCTCGTAGATCGTCAGGATCCGCACGCCTGCCGCGCCGAACTCGGCCAAGGTGCTCGACAGGGTGGCATCCGAGACAGCGACCAGCAAGGATGTCTTGTCGTCGCCGGTGGGCGCCGGCATCTGCCGGCCGAGCACCCACCAGCGGGTGACGTTGTACGGGCCTTCCTCGATGCCGTCGACCAGCGACACGAGTGGATAGATGTCTGCCCCGACCTTCGGCCCGAACGACGCCGCATCGGGCGTCACGCTGCGCGCGACCGCCTGTGCGGCCGCGCCCGCGCTGGCTGCGTCGATGCGACGCACGCGGGGCATCTCCCGCTCGAGCCACGGCCGCACCTCTTCGAAGGCCACCGGATGCGCATGGACCGCCACGATGTCTCCTCGCTTCGTCCCCGGCTTGGCCAACAGGCTGTATCCAAGCATCTTCGGGTACTCGGCGACGATGCGCACGTCGGGCAAGTCGATCACCGCGTCGAGGTAAGGCGTCGCGCCAACCGCGGAGGTCGTGGCGGGGACGCAGGCGCGCTCGATCTTTCCGTCGGCATAGGCCCTGAACAACTCGTCGCGTGACAACGGTACGAGATCCCTGGCGCCGAACAGGTCCAGGCAAGCCTGGTGCGTCCAGCTCCCTGCCGGCCCCAGGTAGCCGATGGAGCCGGCAACGGCAAGGCCCAGGGGATTTCCAGAGAGCGCCAGAACGCAGGCAATAGCATTGATGGCTCTGAACTTCAGCATGGCGGCAGACAGAAAGTTGGCGGATGCAACGTGGTTCGTTGATGTGCTCGGGCTGTGAAAGTGTTTCGCATGTCAAGGGGCTGCCGCAACACCTTCGTCGTGTGCAATCCAAGGACCCTCGCGTATGCCCACACCCCGACCGGGGCGGCATGCCGCTGTTGCGTGACATGCAATGGCAGGCCGTACCAGCACGGCACGCGCACCGGAGCATCCGGATCTTTGTCTTCCAGTTCTGCATAGCCACTCCCGGGGCTTCTCAGCGCAACGCGGCGCCTCCATCCACCGCGCAACCCCCTTGCCCTTGCGCCAACACGAAGATCGAATTGATCTCGGCCTTGATCAGTCGTCACCCCATTGCGCGGCCATGCGCGAGAAGGCGGCGATCGCGTCGACCTGCCCCTGCATCGGCCTTGGGCTGGCCGCGAACCCCATCGAGCAAGGGCCATGGCGGCCGTACAGCTCTCCGCTGCAACGAGGGCTGGCACGCCAAGCTGCCTGAGCAGAGTTGCGGCCTCAGGCGCATGCGAGCTGACATAGGCCAAAAATAGGCCAAGACCGGCTTGTGGGACAGCCGCAGGCAGTCTTCGATCGCGCCGGCCATCAGTTTGGGCCGACTGACGCCTGACGAACCTACGATGACCAGGACATCGTAGGTTGCGCTTGTCAGGAGTGCCCGGATCACCCCACGCAGCAAATCGGGCCGCACGCCCGCCAGGGTAACGTCGATCGGATTGCGATCGAGCGAGGTATGGTCGCCGCTTTGCGAGGCGCGCAGCACGACTGCCGCGAGCTCGTCGGCGCCGGGGCCTCGGATCCCCAGGCTGTCGGACACAAGCGTGCCCGCGTCCCCGCCGTCGACGTGAAGATGGCGATCCGCCGGCCCCGCAGAACGCGCCTTGTTGCGAGCGCGGCCGAGAAGTCCAGAAGGTCGCCAAAAGTCGGGGCGCGGATCACACCTGTCTGGCGGAACAGGTCGTCGTACATGCGGTCCGTGCCGGCCATCGCACCGGCGTGCGAGACGGCCACCTTAGCGCCCGCCTCTGAGCACCCGACCTTGAAGGCAACGGCGGGCTTGCCTGCCATCGCCACCCTGAGCGCAGCAGCCCGGAATTTCTCGGGACGCCGGATCGCTTCGATGTCTGCGCGATGACCCGCGTCACCGGATCGGCGAGTCAACGAGTTCAGCGAGACTGAGGCCGCGCCTCAACCAGCAGGAAGAAAGGCTCAGTTGCGGCTTCTGCACCATCACCCATGCGCGCGGTCGCGCTAGTGGCCTAGTCGCTCGGCAATTTCCGGACGGCCAAGGCTTCGCACGGCAGCGAGGTTTTCGAGCTGGGCAGCCCGGGGGCGAGCTTTGCCTTGCTCCCAGTGGTAGATCGTCTGACCCGAGACACCGACGAGCGTCCCGTAATCGGCGGCGGACAAGCCCAGTTTGGCGCGGTGCGCCGCTACACGCGACGCGCTGAAACGTCGACGTGGACCGCCTTCGTCGGACGGCGTCGCTTCGGCCGTCGACATCTTGCGCGAATCGAGCTTGGACAGTTGCCGCACTGCTTTTTGCAAAGCAGCGATTTCACGCCTAAGGGCCGCAATTGCGCTGCGGTGTTGAACGCTTTGCTTCTTCAACGTTTCGATCTCCACGCGCACCTCCTTGCGGGCTACGCGTGCGATCTCTTCCTTCAGGGCTGATGTGATACTTGGCATGGCCGCATTGTGCCTTCTGGGAGAGGTATATGGCGCCGATTGATGGCAGGGGGTCGGAGAACCTCTGAAAAATGATAGGTTTCTGGGCATCAATGCAGTACGACCAGTAGGTTGGGGGTGACGTACTCATGACAAACCGAGAGAGGCTACATTCGGCCATGGGTGGTCATTGGCCGAGGCTGTCCAAGGTGAGCATGCGGCTATGGATAGATGTGCTCGGCGCCGGCCTGTTCCCACCGCGCGAACATTGCTTCGCGATTCCTGCGGTGCTCCTCAGAGGTAACCGGGTCCTCGATGTATTGGCATTGGCTTAAGTCGAGCCCCTTGGCCCGGGCAACATCCGGCCCCCCGTGAACGATGTATCTTGGAATGACGAAACCGTTCACATCCACAGAGCCAGGCTTGGGCTTTCGTTTTTCAATTCTTGACCGGTTGACCATAGTGATTTCTTGAGCTTTGCCCGACGTTAGCGGAGCTGTTGTTATTACGGCGATTGTCGCAAAGTAGACCCTTGATAGGGCTCGTCAAACGTCGGGTTGGGGCGCAGTCCTGCCGGAATCGGCTCTGCGCGCATTGCCAGCCTCTCTAAGCCCAGAATTCGCTGACAATGGACCCGACGTCACTTTGGACTTCAACATGGTCATTATTGAAGGTCAATTGAGAGGCAGCTTTACCGGCTACAAGAACCGAGACACCGTTTTCGAGTTCTTTAGCGGAGCCCCAAAGAAGTGGATTCAGGCTGAGTACAAGTACCTGTATCACTACGCATACATGCCCCAAGCAAAGGTTGTTCAGGAGGGTGGTCGGTACATGCTTCACGTCGACGGTGTGTCAGAGTCGGTTGAGGTGCGACGGGCATGAGCACGGTCCACGACCGTGGCTCAATGGCTGGGGCGCACCGGCACGGAATGGCCCCGGCGCCGACCTGCACTAGCGAGTAGGCCCTACGACCAATGCCGGGGACTGCATCGGGCGCCGTACCATGCAACCGCTACGCCAGGGTGCGGCCACGACCAGACATTCACCTCGTCGGCCAAAATGAGCCTTGTCCAAATGAAGCGCCCGATTTCGCCTGGACGGATCGCGCTTGGCGTTAGCGTGGTCTTTGGCGTGGCGGGCGTGCTGATCACGTATGGCGTTGGCTGGCTTGGCTCGCGCTTAGAGGAGCAATGTCAGACCTATTGCGCGGCGCGAGCAAAGCAAGGTCAGATGGTGCCGGTGTATCCCAAGACTACGACAGGCTCCCGCGATGGGCCTACTGAATGTAGCTGCCGATAGCCGCCCACGGCCAAGACCGGTCAGTCACCACAATCAAGGCAAGTTGACTCTCGATGGAACGCTCAAAAATTGAATCTGCTTGGCCAAACACGCTTCGTTGGTTCCTTTCTCTCGATCTGACTCACTTCACGCCGTGGCATTTCATTCAAGATGCGGATGAGATGGAATTCGCTGCCAACGCATTTCGCCGCGAAGACCTCCAACGTGGCGAAGTTTTTGTGTTCGCGCGACGTCAAGATCGCGAACATTTTGCGGGATTGGAGCTTGAGAACGGGGCGCCTACCGACAAGGTTGTGTACTTTCACCCTGTATTTAGCAACGGCTCAACGGACTCCCCGAGAACCTGGAACATCGTTGTCGCGACGTATCCTGATGTGTTCGACTTTGTGGCCCAGTGCGTAGTCCCGGACATGAAGGAGTGGGCACTCGAAGAGGATGCAGGAGACTTGTAGTCGCGCAGGCCGGCTACAGTCGGCCACAACCAGACTTTCAAATGACCACTTCCAAGCGGATACGTTCAAAATCATGCACGTTGATGGTCACGGGCTGGGACGAACCCACTGCATGGTTTCCGGGCATGGGAGGCTACGTGGAAAGACTGTTCATGCGGTCACTACAGTTAAGCACTCCCATGTCCCGCGCAGAAGCGAAGAACGTGTCGAAGAAAATCGCCGACCGGGAAATCTTTGAGGTGTTTCTTGCTGATGACAGCCATGCGAGTGGAATGTGTCATTCCCTTGAGAGCATCGGTGGCCAAGTGTCGCTCCGCCGGGGCGCTGGATGATCAGCCCAACGTCTTTTGGGGGCCTCTTCGCGACGGCAGTGCGACCGGCCACAGTCGGCCAAATGCGATCCTTCGGGGGGAGTGCTGCCATGACCTCAAGAGCGGTCTTCGACAAGCAGGTGGTTGGCATCTCATTTGTGCTGCGCGATACGGAGCCAGCTCAGGCGAAACTGGATGTCACTCAGTACGGAAGAATCCTGGTGCAAATGCGCCTCTCACCAAATTTCGTTTCTCGCGGAACCATTCATGTCGGTCGACTACATCGCCAAGAGCGCTGGTAACCTGAACTAGGATGCCTCTACCACTGGGGCGGACAGATTCAGCGCGAGATGAAAGTTCAGCATGGTTGTGACCTGCCCGCTTTCTCCGAGACATTGATTTCTAGGAAGATGGCTCCCGCCCGAAGAGGAGCCCATGAAGAAGAGTCGATTCAGCGAAGAGCAAATGGTCACGATCCTGCGCGAAGCAGATCGCACGACGGTGGCCGAGGCTGCCAAGAAGCACAAGGTCAGCGACGCCACCATCTATGCCTGGCGCAAACACTTCGGCCAGATGGAAGCGGCCGACGTCAAGCGTCTGAAGGCCCTGGAGCTTGAGAACAGCCGGCTGAAGAAGCTCCTTGCCGAGCGAGATCTGGACCTCGAGATCCTCAAGGAGATCAACGCAAAAAAATGGTGAGCCCGCTGGCTCGGCGTGAGCAACTGGCCTTCGTGCGCGCACGGGGCTTGAGTCTGCGCCGCGCCTGCGGGCTCATCGGCATGTCACGCGCCACGCCCAGCTACGAGCTGCGCCTGCCCGCCAAGGATGCGCCGGTGCTCGCGGCGATGAAGGCACTGTCGGCCCAGTATCCGCGCTACGGCTATCGCCGAATTCGCGTGTTCCTGCGTCGCAGCGGCTTCGAGCTGAGTTGGTCACGCACACATCGCCTGTGGCGCCAGGCAGGCCTGCTGGTGCCCCACAAGCGGCCACGCAAGCGCATCGCCTCGGTGCGCCCGCGCATCCACACGCCGTTCAAGGCCAACATGGTCTGGGCCTACGACTTCGTCTTCGACACCACGGCCAGTGGTCAGCAGATCAAATGCCTGACCGTGGTGGACGAATACACCCGCGAGTGCCTGGCCATCGATGTGGCCGGGGCCATTCGCTCCAAGCGCGTCATCGAGGTGTTGTCGCGCCTGGTGAGCCTGCATGGGGCGCCGCTGTTCATGCGCTCGGACAACGGGCCGGAGTTCGTCAGCCAGGCCATCCTGGAGTGGATCTCAGGCTCGGGCATTGCCACCGTGCTCAACGATCCCGGCAAGCCTTGGCAGAACGGCACCGACGAGAGCTTCAACGGCAAGTTCCGCGACGAGTGTCTGTCCATCGAGTGGTTCCGCTCGCGCCGCGAAGCCGCTGTCCTGATCGAAGCCTGGCGCAATCACTACAATGAGGTACGTCCCCACAGCAGCCTGCAATACTTGACCCCGGCGGAGTTCAAACAGGAACTCCGCCTAGAACCGCAACCCGCCGTCTTCTAGGAAAAACTGTCTCGATTAAACCGAGCAGGTCAGTTGTATTGACCATCAAACTCCGGACCAAGAAAATTTGACCAAGACAGGTCGGGAAGAAACCGATACCGTCTGCGCTCTTCCAGTTGCCAACTGTCAGGTTTGCGCCATGTTCCGAGCGAAGTCTTCCATTTCGTAAAGTAATCCTCTCCCGCAAACGGTCGATCAAACGCTTCAACCTGATCAAGCTCAGCTTGACGTGAGTCCCCCTCAGAGAAGACATGCAGCATTGCGTACGCAGGTTGCATGGCCTCCACAAGCCGCTCGAACAACCCGGCCCAATCGATGGCTGCGTCGAACTTGTGCTTGATCACAACCCCATTGGCACGAGACGAGTCAAGCTCGGGCCGGAACGTGACCTCACCTTGTCCTGGGAGGCGTCCCGTTGTCCGCCACTTGGCCCCAACGCGAAATTGCCCTTTCTCAAGGATCGCCGACGATTTCGATCGATTTTCCGTTACACGATAGTCCAGCTCCGTCAGCCAGTGTGCGCTGAAGGCTTCACGGTTCATGATCTCGTGCTTCTTGGACCAAACGTCAATGCGTGTCGGAACGATTCTTGGAGACGTCGCTAGATATGCGTCGTAGACGATCGCTGCGAAGCTAGGCGACGAGATGTCTTCGTACGTCGTGATCCCAATACCAACTTTCGATTTCATCTGCGTGCCAGGTAACGTGATCGACTCCATCCTATCGAGTTTTAAGTGCAATCGTTGAGCGTCAGCTTCTGGCTGTGACCGGCGGCTGCAAAAGGCTCTGTGGTGCGAGGCTCCCTTCGGCTACAGTCGGCCAAGAGCGGTCCTTGGTGCCGAGTTGCCAGTCACTAGGCTTGGAGGTCGTTGAGGAGTTGAGCAAGGTGAAACTGTTCGGAACGATTGACCGAGTCGAGGGAGAAACACACGACCGACTGTTGGAGGTTGTCACTGATGCTCGCAGGTATTGGGTAAGCGCATTTGAGGACGGCTCCTACGATTCAGAGGCTCCCTGTTGGCGGATAGGACCATGCAATATGGAGGTCAAGATTTCGCTAGTTGCGTGCGTTGCCGGTATTGAGGCCCACGACGCCCTGACGTTCCAGCAACCACTCTTGGGCTCGCCATCGTGCGAGGTTCGCGCCCGCGTCACCGATGTAGAGAACAAATGGGCCTTTCGTTGTGACGCCGGCAGCGAGCACGGCGCCGTCTTGGTCGAAGTGGAGAAGCCGCATGGGCTTTCCATCGGCCAGTTGGTTTACTTCCGCGGTGAGCTTGTGGCGGTCGACGAGAGGTGACGGCGCTCAATGAGCGTTCTGTCCACCACAGCCAGACGGTCGCTAACACCGGCACAATTCGGCCAGGAGCAGACGGTCAGCGCCCATCTCCAATCCTTGAGGATCTGTCCATGTACGCTTTGAAAGTCTCAATCAATGGGCGGGAGCCTGTCACAGGCGGCGCGACCGACCTGTGTGTGCTCTCTGCCATCCTTTCCCTGACAGGAAAGCTGGGGCCTGAGGCAGCGCCGCGGCGTGATGATGGAAGCGTCGATATTGACCTGCGTCTGGGAGGCCTGACGGCACGGGCGAATGGCGCTGCGGACGAACACTTAGAGTGGTTGCGCGCCAATTTGCAGGCAGGGGATGTGGTGAGCATTCGCGTCGTCGAGACAGACCTTGCTGACCCAGTGATTTCTGGACATGAGGCCGAACGCATAGCGGACGACGAAAGGGCGTACTTCGAGCATTGCAAGAAGGCATATCTTGAGATGCGTGAGAAGTACGAGCCGACCTCTGGAGCTTAGTGAGTATGAGCTTCCACTCTGCCAACTGCCGTCTCCGGCCAGAACCAAACGGTCGGCTGTACCTCAAAGTCCGGCCAGGAGCGGGACGTCCAATCGGGGGAGCAAAGCGCGTGCGCACTGACCGTTTAACCCTCCACAATCGGCGAGGAATTTGCGGCCCGCGCCAAGTCAAGATAGGACGCTAGGTGTTTTGCCCCGTGTGCAGCGCATCCAACTTCGAAACTGCGTTGCGATGTATTCGCTGCGGTGGAAACCTGCTCGCCCCGTGGAAGGGACACGACGCGATGAGCAGCGAAGCGCCTTCCGCGACGCCGGCTGAAGCAAGTCCTTCCCCGACTCAACCTAGGCTGACGGCCAAGAACTATCTCATTGCCATTGGCTACCTCGTGTTCATAACGGCTGGGTACTGGTGGATGTATGGTGGGCGCGACGGGGCGCTTGGAGCCCTTCGCGTCGCGACCTTTATCGTCGCCTTCCTCATAACGTTAGGGGTGATTGCGTCGATGGACTCCCGCAGCTCCGGGGGGCCTGCGAATCGACCTTTTCTTCGAACCTTCTTGGCGGCGGCCATCTTGGGAGCGGTTCCACTCATGTTCGGCGGTCCATGGTCCGTATGTGTCTTTCTCGCCATCATCGGCGCAGTGCTTGGCGCGCTGGGATGGAGTGCGGTACAAAACGCCTCGCTTTAGGCTGGCGCATCGTGAGACGGCCTCCGACTACAGTCGGCCAATAGAAGACAGACGAATGACGACCCAAGGTGCAATCAGCCGCATTGAGCATGCCTTTGACACTAGCTTGCCCGCTGACTACAAGGACTATCTAACTAACCGAGCGCGTCCTGGCTTGGGCGACAGCTACGAGTTCCCTTTGCCGACCGGCACTTCCTTCGGCCGGCTCGGTATCGTGGACGGAATGCACACGGCGGAGGAAATACTCGAGAACGATGCGAATAACGCGAGTTGGGATGACGTCGCGAAAATGCTCATCGTTGGCTGGGATTTGTCCGGCGGATTCGTGTATCTCTCGCTTGCTCAGGAGCGGCCCGGCATCTTCTACCGGTGTCCCCACGTGTCGTCCGAGTACGTGTGCGTCGCCAGCACGTTCACGTCGTTTTTAGCAATGCTGCGGGAGCGGCCTGACTAGGCGGTTAGCGGCTTAGTAGCTACGTTTGAACAGGCGGGGTTATGTCTGCCTTGGAGCGTCGCGACCGTCTGCTTCGGGCGGCGGATTCAACCGGTCGATGCAACGGTCTGGCTGAACATCTCAGCCGGCGTGTGGAAGCCAAGGGTCTTTCTCGGCCTCTCGTTCAATTGTCTCGCCAACGCGTTGAGCTTGGCTTGTGAGTA
>Ga0102588_1001198_pt1 | contig 20604 bp, 22 predicted proteins | sample AraplaMF_Col_mMS_FD_76854 | JGI IMG/M metagenome (GOLD analysis project Ga0102588, IMG submission 76854) | Arabidopsis root microbial communities from the University of North Carolina, USA - plate scrape MF_Col_mMS (SPADES assembly) (version 2) | ecosystem: Host-associated > Plants > Roots >...
GAAGCTTGCTGAAAAGCTCGTCGACAGCCCGGCGAACAAGGAGGTCAAGCTCTCCGAAGAAGCCGCCAACAACCTGACCTACGGCGAAGAAACCGCCAAGAGCCTGAAGCTCATCCCGTCAGCAGCCGCGCTCGACAACCGCGCCGCCTGGCTGAAGGAATGGAACGAGAAGGTCGGTCAGTAATTTCCAAGCTGGCTCCCAGGCTTGCGGGAGCCAGCCCTTCCATCCGTCGAAAGTCGCTTCATGTTTCAGAACCGCGCAGAAGCCCTGGCGCTTGCCCTGCCCGCAGCAGTCTTTGCCGCGCTGGTCTTCCTGCTGCCCGTTGTCGTCCTCCTCTCCGAAGGCTTCCGCATCGACGGCAGCTGGATGCTCAGCGCCTATACCGGCTTCTTTTCCGAGTCGCTGAACCGTACTGTCTTTTTGCGGACCTTCCGCTTAGGGCTTGAGGTGACAGCGGTTTCGGCTGTCATCGGCTATGCCGCCGCCTTCGCAATCGTCAACCTGCCGCCGAAGGGCAAGGGCCGGGTGATCGGCCTCGTCACCTTGCCGCTGATGATCTCGCCGGTTGCCCGCACCTATGCCTGGATCGTCATCCTCGGCCGCACCGGCATCGTCAACCAGGCCATCCAGGGCCTCGGCCTCAGCGACGGCCCGCTGCGCCTGCTCTTCACCGAAACCGCGGTCTTCATCGGTCTGCTGCAGCTCTTCCTGCCGCTGATGATCCTGTCGCTGATCAGCGCCCTCGAGAACATGCCGAAGGACGCCGTTCCCGCCGCCCGCGTGCTCGGTGCCAACTGGTTCCAGGTGTTCTGGAAGGTGATCCTGCCGCTCACCCGCGAAGGCCTCGTCGTCGGCGGCACGCTCGTCTTCACTGGATCGCTTACCGCCTACATTACGCCTGCCGTGCTTGGCGGCTCGAAGGTGCTGATGCTGGAAACGCTGCTCTATCAGCAGGTGTCGGTGGCCAACAACTTCGTCTCGGCAAGCGTCATCGCCTTCATGCTGATCGTCATGAGCATTGCCGCCAACATCCTGCTCAAGCGCCTTGCCACGGCGAGGAACAAGCGATGACCGCCCGAATTCTCTCTCCGCTAATTCTCGGCCTTTTGCTGATCTTCCTGATCGGCCCGTTCCTGATCATCATCGCCGCATCGCTCTCGGCTGGCGACACACTCGCCTTCCCGCCGCAGGGTCTTTCCCTGAAATGGGTCGCCAAGGTCTTCACCATCGACAGCTTCCGCGAGAGCTTCGCCATGTCGATGTTCCTTGCCGTCTTCGGCACGCTGACAGCGCTCGTGCTCGGCATTCCCGCCGCCTACGCGCTGTCGCGCTACAAGTTGCCCTTCGGCGAAACGGTGCGCACCATCGTCTCGCTGCCGATCATCGTACCCGGCATCATCGTCGGTCTGGCCCTGCTGCGCTATCTCGTCGTGCCCTTCGGCTTCAACATCACGCTGGCCCTGTTCATGGCGCACACGGCGCTCGTGCTGCCCTACGCCGTGCGCGTCGTGTCAGCCAGCCTCAACAACCTGCGCTCGGATATGGAAGAAGCTGCCGTCCTGCTCGGTTCCTCACGCGTTGGCGCCTTCTTCCGCGTCGTCATGCCAAATATCCGCGGCGGCATCCTGGCGGCCTTCATCCTTGGCTTCGTGACAAGCTTCAATCAGGTTCCGGTCTCGCTCTTCCTCTCCGGTCCGGGCGTCCGCACCCTGCCGATCGACATGCTGGGCTACATGGAGACCACGTACGATCCGTCGATCGCGGCTCTCTCCTCGCTGCTTGCCTTCCTTTCCATCGGCATCGTCTTCCTTGCTGAACGCTTCCTGGGATTCTCTCGTTATGTCTGACGCCTATCTCAAACTCGACAAGCTGACGCTTGCCTACGGCGATACGGTCGCGGTAAAGGATCTGGATCTTACGATCAGGAAAGGTGAACTCGTCGCCCTCCTCGGTCCCTCCGGCTGCGGCAAGACCACGACGATGCGCTCCATCGCCGGCCTGCTGAACCCGAGTTCCGGCCGCATCACCCTCGACGGGTCGGACATCACCCGCGTTTCCGCCAACAAGCGCAATGTCGGGCTCGTCTTCCAGTCCTACGCCCTCTTCCCGCATCTGACGGTCTACGAGAACGTCGCCTTCGGCTTGCGCCTGAAGGGCATCGGCGGCAAGGATCTCGATGGCAAGGTCAGCGCCGGCATCAAATCAGTCGGCCTTGCCAAGTTTGCCGATCGCAAACCCGCCGAACTCTCCGGCGGCCAGCAGCAGCGTGTGGCCCTTGTCCGTTCCATGGTCATGGAGCCGAAAGTTCTCTTGCTCGATGAGCCCCTTTCCAATCTCGACGCCCGCCTGCGCCTCGAAATGCGCGCCGAGCTGCAGCGCGTCCAGAAGGAAACCGGCGTCACGATGATCTTCGTCACCCACGATCAGATCGAGGCGCTCGCTCTCGCCGACCGGATCGTGGTGATGCTGAACGGCGGCATCGAGCAGGTCGGTACACCGGAGGAAATCTACAATAATCCCGTCTCGGCCTTCGTCGCCGATTTCGTCGGCTTCGAAAACGTCTTTGCGCTGGAAAACGGCAAGCTCGCGACATCCACCACATCGGTCGAGCTTTCCGGTCCAGCGCCACAGGCCGCAAAGGGCCTGGCCTGGCGTCCGCGCATGGTGACCCTTGGTTCAGGTCTTTACCAGGGCACCGTGCGCGGCACCTCGTTTGCCGGCAACACCCGCGAATATCTGCTCGACACGCCGCTTGGCCCCATCAAGGCCGAGGTCGATGCCGAACTGCCGACGCATGCGATCGGCTCGACACTTCCATTCGACCTGCCGCTTGCCGCAGCAGCGCCGCTCTCACGCTACAGGTAACATCATGGGCGTCTGGATCGACACCGACATGGGCTTTGACGATATCGCCGCGATCCTCGTGGTGACACACGCGAAGCTCGACATCGCAGGCGTCTCGCTTGTCTTCGGCAACACGCCGCTGCCGCAGGTGCGCGTCAACGCATCAGGTGCTGCCAAGGCCTTCGGCTGGACTTTCCCGATCCACACCGGCCGTGCCATGCCAGTTCTCGGCTCGCTCGAAACCGCCCAGGCGATCCTCGGCGAAACAGGTATTCCGACATCGGGCCAAGGTCTGCCCGCCGCGCCGGCCTTGCCGGAAGGCGATGCATTCGCTGCGCTCTGCCGCTGGCTAGAGACCAATGGCCCGCACCGGATCCTGGCTCTCGGCCCGTTGACCAATCTCGCCGCCCTCGCACTGGCATGCCCGGACCTCGCAGCCCGTATCACCGAACTCACCTGGATGGGTGGCGGCGTCACCGCAGGAAATCACACGGCATCGGCCGAGTTCAACGCGCTGGCCGACCCGGAAGCCCTCGCCATCGTTCTCGCCCATAATCTGCCGCTGCGCATGGTCGATCTCGATCTTTGCCGCAAGGTTATCGCGACTCCTGACGACGTCGGCCCGGTGCGAGACGCCGGTGGCGCCAACGCGCCCCTTATCGCCGATATGCTCGACGGCTACATCGGCATCGGAACCAGCCGCGGCAGACCAGGAATGGCGATCTACGACCCATCAGCCGCAGTCGCCTTCGTCGCACCCGACATCGTTACTTTCCGCCCGGCGCGCATCGACGCCGAATTGCAGGGTCAACATTCGCGTGGCCGCACCGTGGTGGAGACCCGGGCGACGCATGCAACCTTCAACGCCGAATACGCCGTCGATATCGACACTGAAAAGGCCCGCGCCCTGATCCTCGGCGCACTGATCGATGAGGCCGGCCGATGAGCGCCACCGAAACGAAGGATCTCATCGATCCCGCACTTCGCGCCCGTGCCGTCGCCGCCGCCCGCGGTGGTGCGCCTTTCGACCTGCTGATCTCGGGCGGACGCCTGCTCGATGTCGTCACCGGCCTGACCCGCGACGCCGACATCGGCGTCGTTGGACCGCTCATCGCAAGCGTCCACGTACCGGGCAGCCGCACCGACGCTGCCAAGACCGTCGACGCAACAGGCAGCATCGTTTCGCCAGGCCTCATCGATACGCACATGCATATCGAAAGCTCGATGGTGACGCCCGCCGCCTATGCGGCAGCCGTCGTTCCGCGCGGCGTGACGACTGTCGTCTGGGATCCGCACGAATTTGGCAACGTGCATGGCCTGGACGGCGTGCGCTGGGCAATCGAAGCGTCCCGGTGCCTGCCGCTCCGTACCATTGTTCTCGCGCCTTCCTGCGTTCCTTCCGCTCCGGGGCTTGAAGTCGCCGGCGCCGATTTCGACGCATCGGTCATCGCCGAAATGCTGCGGTGGCCTGGCATCGGCGGTGTAGCCGAGGTCATGAATATGCGCGGCGTGATCGACGGCGATCCCCGCATGACTGATATTGTGAATGCCGGCCTCGCTTCGGAAAAACTCATTTGCGGCCATGCGCGCGGACTTGAATGCGCTGACCTGAACGCCTTCATGGCTGCCGGTGTCAGCTCCGATCACGAATTGACCTCGAGCGCGGACCTGCTGCAGAAGCTGGCCGCCGGGCTGACCATCGAGCTTCGCGGCTCGCATGACCATCTGCTGCAGGAGTTCGTAACCGCGCTCAACGGAATCGGCCATCTGCCATCGACGGTCACGCTCTGCACGGACGACGTCTTCCCCGACGAACTGAAGGACGGCGGAGGTCTTGACGATGTCATCCGACGGCTCGTCCGCTATGGCATGAAACCGGAATGGGCGCTGCGGGCCGCCACCTTCAATGCAGCGCAGCGATTGAAGCGTTCGGATCTTGGCTTGATTGCCGCCGGCAGACGCGCCGATATCGTGCTCTTCGAAGACCTCGTTGGTTTCGCCACGAAAGGCGTCATCGCCAATGGCGCAATCGTGTCGACATCGGGCGAAATGAACGCCCAGTTGCGCTCGTTCGATACCGTCGCGCTACAAAATTCTATCAAGCTGACCGCCCTGGCGGAAGATGACTTCAGGGTTCCCGCCACTGGCAAGCGCGTTCGTGTCGCCACGATTGACCGCCCCCGTTTCACGCAATGGGGCGAGGCGGAAACCGGCGTCGACGGCGGCTTCATCGTGCCGCCGGTCGGGAGCACCATGATCGCGGTCGCGCATCGGCACGGCAAGGTCGACGGTCGGCCGCGCGTCGGCTTCCTGACAGGTTGGGGAGAATGGCGCGGAGCCTTCTGCACGACGGTGTCCCACGACAGCCACAACCTCACGGTCTTCGGCGGCAATGCACGCGACATGGCGGTCGCCGCCAACGCGGTGATATCAGCGGGCGGCGGCATGGCTGTCGCCAGAGATGGCCAGATTGAAGCGCTTCTACCCTTGCCGGTGTCCGGCCTGGTCACCGACGCGCCATTGGAAGATACGGCCGCGTCCTTCCGGGCGATCCGAAAGGCGATGGAAAAGATCGTCGACTGGAAGCCGCCCTATCTCGTCTTCAAGGCCTGCTTCGGCGCAACGCTTGCCTGCAACGTCGGCCCGCATCAGACCGATCGGGGGATCGCCGACGTCCTGACAGGCCAAGTGCTCGAAAGCCCAGTGATCGAGACCCTCGAGCACGAGGAGTAGCAGCAGCTGGGCTTGTGCCCCAGCTGCGGTCGGCTAAGTCATCGAGGTCCGCGATCCACCGATTAAAGTGCGGCCTTCAGCTCGCGCTCGACCAGCGTTGTCCAAAAGGCCGCGCCGTAGCCAATCGCATGATCATTGAAGTCATACGCGGTGTTGTGATGCAGGGCGCCATCGACGGCAGGACCATTCCCGAGCCAGACGTAACATCCCGGCGCATCCTGGCCGAAGAACGCGAAATCATCGCCTGCCGTCGAGGGCGGGAAACTCGTGCGCACCTTCCCCTCGAAGACCGCCTTAGCGGCGCCGAGCGCACGCGCGGTCGCGTCGCTGTCGTTGACCACGGGCGGAATGCGTCGTTCGAACTGGTAGTCGACCGCAATGCCAAACATCGCCGCCGTGCCATTCGCAAGCCGGCCGATCTCTTCCTCGAGTTGATCGCGAACTTCAGGCGAATAGGCCCGGGCGGTGCCGCCGATCTCGACGATATCGGGTATGACGTTCAACGCCTTGGGGTCGCCGGCCTGCAGCGAGCAGGCGCTAACGACGGCCGGCTGCAGCGGATCGACGACGCGCCCGACAATCGTCTGCAATGAGGTCAGGAAGGTGCCGGCAGCGGTGATCGGATCCTTGCCGAGATGCGGCTTGGCGCCGTGCGTCCCGGTGCCCCGGAAGGTCACGCGCCAACTGTCTGACGATGCCAATTGAGGGCCTTCGACTACAGCGATCTCATCGACGGCAAGGCCCGGCATATTGTGAAGCCCGTAGACTGCATCGCAGGGGAACAGTTCGAACAGACCCTCCTCGACCATCCTCCGCGCGCCGCCCCTCCCCTCCTCGGCTGGCTGGAAGATGAAATGCACGGTTCCGGAGAAGTCACGCGTTGCCGCCAGATATCGTGCCGCGCCGAGCAGCATTGTTGTATGCCCGTCATGTCCGCAGGCATGCATCTTGCCAGTAAATTTTGACTTATACGGACGATCCGCCATCTCCGGCATCGCAAGCGCATCCATATCCGCCCGCAACCCGATTGTCCGCGTGCCATTGCCGACCTGCAGCGTACCGACAACGCCGGTGCCGCCGAGGCTGCGATGCACCTTGATGCCTGCGTCTTCGAGCAACTGCGCGACGATGTCGCTCGTGCGCTCCTCCTCGAAGCCAAGCTCTGGATGGGCATGCAGGTCGCGACGCAGTCCGGTCAGGAAGGGCAGATCGGTCTCGATCCGGGCGGGAATGGGCATGGGCCTTGGATGTCCTGTAAATACAAGCGGGCGCCAGAACAGCGCCCGTCACAGTCGATCCGTTATTTAACAATTGCCCTAGGAATTCAACCTTCTCAACCGGCTCAAACGACGGTCTCCCCGCCGTCGACCACGAGGATCTGCCCAGTCATGTAAGAGGAGCGGTCCGACACGAGGAAGAGGATCGGCTCGGCGATCTCCGACACGTCGGCCCAGCGTCCAAGCGGCACCTTCTCAGCGATATAGGCTTCGATCGCCTCACGCCCGCCCATCTGGGCAATGAAGGGTTCGTTGAAGGGCGTGTCCACCCAGCCGGGGCAAAGCGCATTCACGCGGATGCCGAACCTAGCATAGTCGCCCGCCATCTGCCGCGTCATGGCGATGACGGCGTGCTTGGTCGTCGTATAGGCGATCATCTCGCGATCGTAGAGCACGCCCGATGAGGATGAGGTGTTGAGAATGACGCCTTTGCCCGTCTTCTTCATGACAGGCATAACGAAGCGCGCGGCCATGAAATGTGCGCGGACATTCAAGTTCCAGGACTTGTCAAAACCGTCGATCGCGACCTGCTCCAGATCGCCGGCGACCTGCGCGCCGGCATGGTTGTGAAGGATGTCGATGCGGCCATGATGTTCGGCAATCGCGGCAATGCCTGCTTCCAGCGCCTTGTCGTCGGTGACATCAAGCACCATGCTTTCGGCGCTGCCGCCACACCTACGGATCCGGCTGACGGTCTCCTCGGCATTCATGAAGTCGATGTCGGCGACGACGACATGGGCGCCCTGTTTCGCCATGACGAGCGCGCCGGCCTGACCGATGCCGGACCCGGCACCGGTGACGATTGCAACACGGTTCTTGAGGATCATGGTGTTTCCCAATTAGGTTGTTGTTGTCCTTTCGCGCATAAGGAAACGCGCGATGAGAATGAGGGCAAGCGATGCGATGAGCACCATCGTGGCGATTGCGTTGATCTCGGGCGTCACGCCGCGACGGATCGAGGCAAAGACGTAGATCGGCAGCGTCGTGTTCGACCCGGCGACGAAGAACGCGATGATGAAGTCATCGAAGGAGAAGGTGAAAGCGAGCAGGAAACCGGCCAGGATCGACGGCAGGATCTGCGGCAGCACGATCTGGCGAAAGGTCGTCAGCGGCGTCGCGTAGAGATCACTCGACGCTTCGACGATATCCCGCCCGAGGCTGGCGATGCGCGCCTTCACGATCATCGTCACCAGGGCCATGGTAAAAAGCCCGTGTGCGGCGATGATCGAACCGTAGCCGAGCGTCAGCTTTGGCGGTTGATTGCCGGGCCAAATCGCTGCCAGTGCCGGATTGATCAAACCGAAGACTTCAACCAGGGCAACCAGCGTCGCGATGCCGATCACAACCCCCGGAACGACGATAGCTGCGGCAAACAGGCCATCGAACACGGCCCGTGTCTTGGCGCCAAGCCGCTCCATGCCGAGCGCGGCCATGGTGCCGAAGATCGCCGCTAGTGCAGCGCTGGTCAGGGCTATGATGAGGCTGTTTTGCAGAGCCTCCATGAGGAAGGTGTTGGAGAGCGCCTTACCGTACCATTGCGTGGAAAAGCCCGTGAAATCGGAAGCGTTGCGGCCCGCATTGAACGAGAACAACACCACCAGCGCGATCGGTGTGTAGAGAAACAGATAGACTGCCGTAACAAGCCCACGCATCAGACAAGATCCACCTGGCGGGCACCCGCAACGCGCCAGGCGATGCGCATGGCGACGAGAAGCACGATGACGACGACAACAACGAGGGTGACGGCGATCGCGGAGCCGAACGGCCAGTTGCGCGACTGCAGGAAGAGGTCGACCAGCGCGTTCCCGATAAAGAACACCTTGCCGCCGCCCAGCAGCTGCGGGATCAGGTACTCACCGAGCAACAGGATGGTGACCAGCGCCACGCCGGTCATCACGCCCGGCAACGACAGCGGCAGCGTTATGCCGAAGAAAGTCGACAGCGGTCTTGCTCCGAGGTCCGCTGAAGCTTCCAGCAACCGGCGGTCCAGCTTTTCCAGGCTGACATAGATCGGCATGATCATCAGCGGCAGGTAGCCATAGACGATGCCGAGAAGAACAGCCCCCGGCGTGTTCAGAAGCCGTACATTCTCGATGCCGACAAATTCCAGGAGATGCGGGATGCCCCGCGCGCCGAGGATATACATCCACGCATAGGTGCGAACGAGAAGACTGGTCCAGAAAGGCACTACGACGAGTGACACCAGCAACAACCGATACTGCGGGCTTACCTTCACCGCCAGGTAGTAGGCGACCGGATAGGCCACCAACAGGCAGACGAAGGACCCAATCGGCGCAAGCACCAGCGTGTTCTTGAAGGCGGCCGCACGGGATCCGAGATTGGCAAATTGGGCAAACGTAAATGCCGCTTGGTAACCGCCTTCCGGCGCCCGCTCGCCGAAGGAGAACACAACGATGGCAATGAACGGCAGGACCAAAAAGACGAACAGCCACGCGCTCGCCGGCGCAACGAGGGCCGCGGTGATCAGGCGTTTTCTGGTGTCCGGTGACAGAGCCATTCTGGAGGTTCGCTGGTTGGTGACCACGAGGAGGCTTGCCTCCTCCCGAAACCGGGAAGAGGCATTGCATGACGGCAGGCTGGTCACGCCGACTTGAACCGCGCCATCAACTCGGCGCGACCCGGATCCGTCAGGGTTATAGCGGCGCCGAACTCCAGAGGCGTCAGCGATGCTTCATCCGGATAGACGATCTTGTTTGAGGTGATCTCCTTCGGCAGCAACGAAATGACGCGGCTATCGGTGGTCGGCGCGCCGTTGGCGATATGCTCCTTCACCGCGTTCGCGGGATCCATCAGGTAGTTGAGAAGAGCATAGCCTGCCGCCTTGTTCGGAGCGTCCTTCGGGATCGCGTAGTAGTCGGTCCAGATTTCACCACCGTCCGTTCCGAGGATGTAGGCAAGCTCAGGCATGTCGCGATTAAGCTGCGCACCGTCGTTCGTCCAGCACATCGTCATCCAGGCGTCCGTGGCGCGCATGGCCGGCTGATAGTCGGAGTTGATGGCGAAGAGATGCGGTTTCACCTTGATCAGCAGCTCCTCGGCCTTCGCAAGCTCCTCCGGCTTGATCGAGTTGAAACCATAGCCCAGCGACACCAGCGCGCTGCCGATCGTCGTCAGCTGGTAGTCATGCACCATGGCGCGGCCATCAGCTTCTGTCTGCGCGAGCTCGAAGAAATCCTTCCAGCTCGTGGGCTTCGCCTTGATCTTGGAGGTGTTGACCGAGAATCCGGTCGTGCCCCAGTTCTTCGGTAGAGCGTAGGTCTTGCCGTCGATCTGGCCTTCCTTGGTGAAACGCGGGCTCTCCGTCGACTGGCTGAAATTGGCAATCTTCGAGAGGTCGAGTTCGTCAATCAGGCCGAGCTTGTGGTAGGTGGAAATCGTGTAGTTGGTTGGCACGAAAAGCGACCAGCCAGAAGCGCCCGCCTGCAGCTTCGCCAGCATTTCCTCGTTCGAACCGAACACGTTGACTTCGACGGCCACGCCGGTTGCCGCCTTGAAGTTCTCGAATGTCGTCGGATCATGGTAGTTCGGCCAGGTCGCGATCGACATCTGCGTTCCGAGGTCTTCGCCGGCATAGGCTGGCGTCGACAAGGCACCTGGGAAGCGCGACATCACTGCGGTCGCAAGACCGAGGCCGGTGATGCCGAGGAAGTGGCGGCGGCTGACAGAGCCACGCTTGAGCCGCATGAACTCGTCCATGAAGCCGTTGGCTGAAATGGGAAGGTTGTCCTTATAGTCTTTGCTCATGATGCTGTTCCCTTGTTTTGATTTTAGGCTGCACTTGATGCTGAGAAGACATGGGCCGCGCCGGGATCAAAGCCGAGGTAGACGGCCTCGCCGGGCTCGACCAAATCGCTTTCGTTCATGCTGCGGCGGTCGGCGGTCACCAGAAAGTCGCCGAGCCCCGGCACCGTGACGGCATATTCCGCCGACGACCCCAGGAAGATGCGGTGGGTCACCGTGCCTTTGAAGCTTGCGGTATCGGGCGCCTGCATGCGTGTCAGGCGGATCGATTCCGGCCGGATCGCGACGATTGCCTCGCCCGTTGAAACACCCGCCCGGATCCCCGCGGCGATTGCGGAACCGTCCGCAAGACGCAGCGTCGCGCCATCCGCCTCCATCGTCGCCTTCACCCGGTTGGTCTTGCCAACGAAATCGGCTACGAACAAATCGGCCGGGCGGTCATAGACCTCCTGCGGCGAGCCCAGCTGGCGAATCCGCCCCGCGCTCATCACGCAGACGATATCCGCCATAGAGAGCGCTTCTTCCTGATCATGGGTGACCAGAACAAAGGTGATGCCGAGTTCGCGTTGCAATGTCTGCAATTCGATCTGCATGGCGGAGCGTAGCTTCTTGTCGAGCGCAGCCAGCGGTTCGTCCAGGAGCAGCACCGACGGACGGTTGACGATCGCGCGAGCGAGCGCCACGCGCTGCTGCTGTCCACCAGACATTTCGTGGATGCGGCGCTTGGCGAAGCCGCCGAGCCGAACCATTTCAAGCGCCTCAGTGACACGCCGGTCGATTTCGGCCGCCGCAAACTTGGGCCGCATCTGCTTCAGACCATAAGCAACGTTCTGCCGGACGTCGAAATGCGGAAACAACGCATAGTGCTGAAAGACCATGTTCACCGGGCGCCGATAGGCCGGCACACCGTTCATCTCGCGCCCGTCGATCAGCACAGTACCTTGGCTTGGCTGCTCGAAACCGCCGATCATGCGCAGGCAAGTGGTCTTGCCGCAGCCCGACGGGCCGAGCAACGCGAGGAATGCACCCTTCGGCACATTGAGGTTGATGTCCGTTACGGCGATCACCGGGCCATAATTCTTGGTGACCGAACGGAATTCGATATCGTTCGTCGAAGCGGATGCCACGTCTGTTCCCTGCGGTTGGTTTGGATTGGGCAGTCTAGCGCTGCCTTTTGCCACCGTCGTTGTGGAAAGACTAAGCGCGCCCTTCCCTCACGGTATATACCCCGAGAGGGGTATTCTAGCCGCAAAGCCTTCATGGAAGGTATATACACGGGGAGCGGATTTCCGCGCGGGGCGATCAGGAGGTTCCGGGAAATGAGCACTGACCTGGAGGCGCTATTTCGGGCCTTCAATGCCACCATTGGCCGGCAGACGATGGGCGATGCAGAATTCGGCGAGACCTTCCAGGAGATGATGGCGGCGCTCGTAAGCTTCGACTACGTCGTTGTCTTCGCCTATCGCGGCAAGGAGCGGCCGATCGATCTCTACAGCACCTTCGACCCGAAGGAGCACATCATTTTCGTGACCCTCTACCAGGCTGGCCCCTACCTCCTCGACCCGTTCTACCACACGGCCCATGAACGTCGCGCCGGCGTGTTTCGCATGCGGGAACTGGCGCCAGACCGGTTCTTCTCCAGCGAGTACTACCGGACTTATTACGTCCAGACAGGCCTTGCAGAGGAGATCGGTTTCTTCGTCACGGCCGATGACGATATCACGATCGTTCTTTCGCTCATGCGCAAGGAAAAGACCGGCCCCTTCCCGTCTGCGGATTTGCCTTGCTGAAGAAAGCCGAACCATTGATCGCAAACATGGTTCGGCACTACTGGGCCGGGCTCGGAACTCGCTTTGATGCACAACAGCATTCGAGAGCCCGCGGCAACCGCAAACGCAACGCCAGTGAAAGCGCCCTGCAGCCCGCCGAAGCGGTGTGGCGTGATCTCAATCTCACCAGCCGCGAGACCGCGATCGTCGATCTTGTCCTTCAGGGGCACTCCTCCGAGTCGATCGGCTTGAAGCTCAACATCTCGACAGGGACCGTGAAGGTTCATCGGCGCAACGTCTACCGCAAGCTCGGCATATCGTCGCAAACACAGCTCCTCTCGCTGTACCTCAAGAATCTGTCGTGACGCACGCTTGACAGTCTCGAAGCCTGGATGCCCTATTGCGGCAACGCGAAAGGGCCAGCGATGAGCGACGATCAAACCCCGACCGACAGCAAGCTCACGAGATCGAAGCGCCGCTGGGCCGAGGAAGGAAAATTCCTCACCGGCCGCATCAGTCGCCCGGAAACCGAGCGCCTGCCGCCGGGTCAGCACCTCGTCAAGGATTGGCCGATCCTTGATCTCGGCCAGCACCCGATCATCGCGCCCGACACATGGAGCCTGGAAGTCCGTGGACTGGTCGAAACCCCGCTTGATCTTACCTGGACCGCCTTCCAGGCGCTCGCGCAGAGCACTAAGGTCACCGACATTCATTGCGTGACGACGTGGTCACGTTACGACAACAAGTGGAAGGGTGTTTCGACGCGCGACCTGCTCGATCAGGCAATGCCGAATCCGGAAGCTCACTACGTCATGCTCACAAGCTATGATGGCTATACGACAAACTTGCCGCTCTCCGACTTCGCCGCAGAAGATGCCATCCTCGCAACCTCCTGGGAAGGTGTGCCGCTGACGCGCGATCACGGTGGCCCCATGCGGCTCGTCGTTCCGCATCTCTATTTCTGGAAGAGCGCCAAGTGGCTGCGCCGTATCGAGCTGCTGCCGGCCGATGCATCAGGCTTCTGGGAAAAAAACGGCTATCACATGTACGGCGACCCCTGGCGCGAACAACGCTACTCGGATGATTGAAACCGGACGCCGCGGGCGCCTCCAGCCTGAACCCGCTTAACGTGCAGAACGCACACCGAGAAATTCGCTTCAAAATAGATGTAGCGAGCGATATATTTTTCATATTAATGCCTTACGACGTTTCAGCCGTGGTCGGCTGTTGAAAGCTGTACCCATTTTGGGTTGTCGTAGTGCAACGATTCCAGATATCGCGCATGGATTGATGAACAAGGACACTTCATTTCATACTGTCACGCAGAAACTGCTGGACGCATGGTTGCATACCACGCCGCAACTGCCGGCCGCTCCAGAGGACATCTATCGCGACGTCCTCGAGCTCCTGACGATCCGGATGAGGATGACGCTCGTCGTTCTCAACGGCGACGATCCGTTGCAATGGCATCTGAAGGTCGTGCGCTCTTCTACCGTTAGTTCGCGTATCCTGAACATCAACAAGCTCTTTGCCGATCAGCGCATCGGCGAATTCAAGGATCGGGGCTACATGGAGACGGCCGTCATCCCGCGTTATCGCGAGGTGATCGCCACGCAGAAGCCGTCGATGGAACTGGTCAAGACACGGGTGCTTGGCGTCAACATCGGATACGAACGGCTGATCCTTCCGCAAAAGACAACGGCGCAGCATCCAGCCTGGCTTCTGGCGGTCTCGAACGGCCGCTTCATGTTCACCCCGCCGCAGCAGCGAGCACGCATGGATGCGACCGATGAAGCCGTGATGCAGCTCCTGACGGAAGGCGCGACGGCCAAGGAGATCGCCGCTGACCTCGGCATTTCACACCGCACGGTCGAGCACCGCTTGGAGCGCATGAAGGAGCGCTACGGAGCAAAGAATACTGTCCATCTCGCGGCCATGCTGATTGCGACGCACCTCGACCGCGATATTGAGAAGAGCTAGAGCCATTCAGGGTTAAATTAAGGACGGTCAGCCGGAGCAGGTTTCGTCAGGGCGCGATCCACCGAAGTAGCCGCCGTCCACAATATGCCGCAGCCAGCAACACCGCCGCGAAGCCGGTAACCGTCACCATGCTGCCGGGATGCAAGGGAACATTCCTCCACACCGGGCGAACGACATCCGCAGTGTTGAACGCCTCACCGCTGAACTCGCAGGTGATCAGCGCCAGACCGCGCAACACCATGCCGGCATCGATCGCAGAGACGATGGCCTCCGCCTCGTCCGCCTCGGCGCCCATGTTGCGCATCGACAGGAGCAAGGCCTTCGTTGCCGCGAGGTAGGCGTGCGAGCATTCATTGAATGGACTGGCCTCGTCGGTCACCCCGCCCGGCATCTTGCCCCAGAGACAATAGGCATGCTGGATCTGCGCATAGTTCAACACGCGTCGGAACGGCTCGTTCGTGTCCGTGGCACGCGCCGCGAGATCAATGATCCGATCGCGATACTCCGCCATCATGACCATTTCGCCATGTGAGATCTCGGCGATCGCGATGCCACTTTGGGAACCGCTGCTGCTCCGCTGGTGCGCGTCGGCCGCGACGGACCAAAGCTGCAGGACAGCAATCATGGCTACAAGAAAAATGGGACGCCGACTGGTCATCTCTGAGGACAGGCTCCGGATTGCTCCGGAGCCTTCTCTGATCAATGGAAGACCGACGCGCGAGCGCTGAGCCTGGGTGCGGCACTGAGCTTGCGCTCGGCCAGAGCACCAAAGGCCAGGCCAAGAACGCCCCATAGGATGGCGTGCATCCCGATCGTGGTCGTACGGAAACGCCAGAGAACCATAGCCGAATAATTCTCCGGAACCTCGTTGATCGGCGGCAGCAGATACTGCACGAGGCCGATGAAACCGACATAGGCCAGACCTGCCGCGATTGCCGCATTCCACACACCGAACCGCGGCGTGAGGCGGCGTGCAAGCGCAATTGCCGCTACAAGCGCAGCGATCGAAACGACGATCATCAGGAAAAACAGTTCGGTCCTGACGCCAATGGTGTCGGGATTGCCGACTGCCGGCGGATTGGCCGGATATTTTATGTTGGGTACGATCACGATAGCGACAAACGCCGCAACGGCGATGACGGCAGAGGTCCCGCGGGCGCTCAGATTGCTGAACCGCCCCTGGATAAAGGCGAATACGAGGGCAAACAGGCCGCCGACAGCAATGCTGTAGGCCATTACACCGGTCAAGAGGCCAAGGCCCGCCTGCGTGGCGCGGCTGACGATTTCAGGCTCAGCAGTTTCACCCGCCGCCTGGGCGGCCGCCTCCTCGAACGCGATCGCCTGGTCGACAAGCGGCTCGCCGAAAGTATGCGCAAAGGCGAAAACGAGGACGCCAGCGATCATCCCCGCGAGCATGCCGCGAAGCAAAAGATTTCCAACCATGTCCGGAACTCCCTTAGTGGCAGGGGAAGCCGAGGAGATGCCGGCCGTCATGCACGAACTCGTGCACGTACATACCGTTGAAAAGCGCCATCGCGCCCTCTTCGGTACCGACGAAATAGATGGCGATGAGCATCAGCAGACCGCCGAAGATGGCCCAAGGCAAAAGCTCGCCAACCGGAATCGGAGCCGGTGCGGCGACGGGCGCAAAAGTAGTGTCAGACATGTATTCCTCCTGGAATGACGCGTTCAGTCGAGAATCGTTGCGTGGCAGGGTCTGACTTCCAGTCCGAGGTATCCTCATCCTGATCACAGTGGCGCGACCGCACCGGAATTTCACCGGTTTCCAAACCCACAACATCACCGTTATATCTGGCGCTTCGAACCTGTCAACGAAACTTCATGCAGCGGCGGGCCACGCTCCCCGATATCCGGAGATAACGAACGTGATGACGCGCCTTACCTGGATCTGCCACGGCCCGACGGCCGCCAACCGCGAGGCGCGCTTCCCGCAGGACGAACCGCTGGATGAAAAGGCAATCATTGCCACACGGGCAATCACCCCACGCCTGCGGCACGCCGACAGCGTCTTCGCCAGCCCGACGCTGCGCGCGCGGCAGACAGCCGGCGCGCTTGGCTTGCGGCCGGAAGTTTCCGAGGCGCTCGCCGATTGCGATTTTGGCCGCTGGGCGGGCCGTTCGATCGCCGAGATCCAGCAAGCGGAACCCGAGAACCTTGCCGCCTGGATGGCGCAACCGGAGGAAGCCCCGCATGGTGGCGAGGCGATCGCTGCCGTGTGCATGCGTGTAAACGGCTGGATGCGCGAGCACTTGCAATCCGGCGGCAACATCATCGCCATTACCCATGCGGCGGTCATCCGAGCAGCCATCATCGGCACGCTGAATGCCCCCCTGTCATCATTCTGGCTTACCGATATCGAACCGCTCGCAGTCGCTCACATGACCAGCAACGGAAGCCGCTGGTCCCTGCGCTTCGAAGGACAAACCGCCTAATTTTCAAGGCAATAATTTAGTCCAGCCTTACGCAAGCAATCGATGCAATAGTTTTTCGACCCGACACCGTCGGGCTGTCAATCCTTGCCCCAAGGAGGACTTTGCATGCCCTATGATTGGAGCGGCGCGCGGATGCGACGCACGCGTCTGCTACGTATGACTGGCGCCGGGATGCTTCTCCTACTCGTCATCAGCGTCACCCTTCTAACCAGACTTTGAGAACAACAGGCGAGCGACCAAGCGCTCGCCTCGTTTTTCACCGCGGCTTTCGAGCCAGTTCACACGCTGCGATAGCGATTCGATAACAAGAAATCGCCCTTTGATTTCAACAAACGCTTCAGACTTCCATGATACATCAGCGCCCGGGTGGAGATGGAGTAAAGCATGCCGGTATTCTTCCAGAGCAGGGCCGGGAGGCAATGCTTGTTGGTCATGGCGTTGGGGGTAACGCTATGGCTCGTCGGTGCAATTCTGGAACTGGATAACTGTGTGGTCGCCTTCGTCGGCGCCTACGAAAGCTATGGTGCAGACAAGCTCGTCCTCGCCCTTGGCATCGGCGGGGCGATGAGCTTCGTCTATTCGATCCTGCGCATTGTCGATTTGCGCAAGGAGATGGAGCTGCGGGCCACCGCTCAGGCCAAGGCCGACTGGACAGCAACCCACGACCACCTCACCAAACTTCCCAACCGCTATGCGTTCGAACGGAAAGTCCTGCCGCGAAGGACGAAGACCGACGTCGAAGGTGACGAGTGGGAGCAGAACGTTACAATCTTCTCGATAGACCTCGATGGCTTCAAGAAGGTCAATGACCTTGTCGGCCACAATGGCGGCGACGCCCTTCTGATCGAGGTGGCAAAACGGATCTGCGCAATCGGAAACGCGGACTGCGTCTATCGCTTCGGCGGCGACGAGTTCGTCGTCGTTGCGCTTGGCCTCTCCTCCCGCCATGAAGAACGCTTCGCGCGTTTGCTCATTCAAGCCGTAACACGGCCCATTCACATCAACGGGTTCGCGGTCGAAGTCGGCGCCAGCGTCGGCCACGATCGCTGGGAGCAGGGTCAAGAGCCGCTCGAGGACGCGGCCCACCGAGCCGACCTCGCCATGTACGAGGCGAAGTCACGCGGCCCCAACCACCACATGGTGTTCGAAGCCTCGATGCAGGACAAGGTGGCAAAGCGCGCGACGCTGGAATCCAAGCTGCGCGTCGCAATTCAGCAAAAGGCCATCCGCCCCTTCTATCAACCGTTGATCGATCTCAAGAGAGGCACGGTCTGCGGCTTCGAAGCGCTCGCTCGCTGGACGGACGAAGAAGGCGTCGCCATTCCGCCGCCGGAGTTCATCGGCATTGCCGAAGAGACCGGACTGATCACCGAGCTTTTCGAAGACCTTCTGGCGCAGGCCTGCAGAGACGCCCTGGCCTGGGACGACCACGTTACCCTCTCCTTCAATGTCTCTCCGGTGCAGATGGAGGACAAGCTGCTGGCCTCGCGCATTTTCAAGGTGTTGTCGGCAAATGGTCTTCCGCCAAGTCGTCTGGAGATCGAGATCACCGAAAATGCCCTGATCCAGGATCCGGCGGTTGCCGCAATCATCCTGGATGAACTCCACGATGCAGGCGTTCAGATCGCGCTTGACGATTTCGGCACCGGCTACTCCAGCCTCGCCCAGCTCGCCCGCTATCGCTTCGACAAGATCAAGATCGACAAGAGCTTCATCGCAACGTACCGCGATGATGAGCGTCAGGAAAAAATCATCCGCGCCATGCTTGGGCTCGGGCGCAGCCTCAACATACAGACCACCGCCGAGGGCATTGAAGAGCATCGCCAACTCGGCCACCTGCTTCAACTCGGCTGCGATGTCGGACAGGGCTATCTCTTCGGCAAGGCGATGCCCGCCGAAGAAACGCGCTCGTTCGCCCTTGACCGTCACGAGACATTGGCCAACGGATAAGCGCTCCGCACTCCTCTCCAGTAGTCCTCTACATCAGAAATTCGTAATGGACCCGTTCAGGCAGGGCCACGTTCGCTCACGCAGCATGGACCGCGATCACCGATCGGACCTAGCCCGATCGGTGCGCAAGGCGAGTGGACCTTGTCATAGGGGAGGGATTTATCGCGTATTTTCGTATCGCTGCCGCCTCGGCGGCCTTCATTGGTTTTGCAGGGGCGGCGTCGCCCCCGATCTTATGAGCGGGCGGCCGGCGGCCGCGGTTGTACCGGCAGCACCAGTTTTCACCTGGAACAGCTTCGACGCCAGTTCTCAGGGCGGACCGCCGGAGCCGGTCTCGACTACAACATCTTCGGGCGCGTGGAATATCGTTACAACGACTACGGCAGCAAAGTCCTGCTGGGCATAGACACCGATTTCAATCAGAACGTTGTTACCGTCGGCGTTGGCTTCAGATTTTGAGACTGCTCAACGATGAAATGACCAAGCCCGGACATACGCCCGGGCTTTGCTTCTCTGAACTGAGGCTGGTCGCCGTGTAAGATAAGCCTTAGTGGTGGTTTCCACCACCCTGGTTTCCACCACCCTGGTTACCGCCGCCTTCGTTACCGCCGCCCTGGTTACCGCCACCTTGGTTGCGCAGCACTCAGCCGATAGGATGTTTTCGATGCGGACCTTGGCAGCTTTCGCAGCGTCCACGCCTGTTTTCACGCGTTTTCTGGTGAGAGCTATGCGGGATCCACCCTGCGCTCATCACGCGCCATTGGAGCGCCGATAGGCTTCCCCTTCGGCTTGCACGCGGCGCTATACTTGGCTTTGCCATAGCAACGGCGGCCACGAGATGACCGACGACAAGGCTATGCCTTTGCTTCAAAAGGTGAACCGGCAGGTCAACGCTGGCGTCACGCCAGCGACGGACGCACAGGCATCGGGGAAATCCGAATACTGGTCGCTTCCCATCCACAACAAAGGCGACTGCGAAGACTATGCCCTACAGAAGCTGAAAACCTCGCTGGGCGCCGGCTTTGCGTCGAACAAACTGGCGCTTTCGATTGTCATCGATCGCCGCGGCAACAACCATGTCGTCCTGCTGGCCCGACTGAGATCCGGCGATTATGTTCTCGACAATCTTGCAGGCAAAGTAAAACCCTGGGGAAGCACGGGATATACTTTTCCGGCAAGCCAGAACTTCAACGACAGAAGCGCCTGGCAAGTAACGCTGGCCGGCCCGAGAGCGGACCAATATTCCGGAACGTAGAGCGCTGCGAGCAATTCTCCGCTTGCCGGCCGGCCGCGAGCCTTCGCGACGATGCAAGGGCTAGTGGACGGACGGGTCCTCTTCCTCCAGAAATGTTCGGATCCCCTCGCGTGCGATCGTCGCCAGGAACTCGTCAAAGGCCTCGCGATCGGTCGCGAAGGGCTCTTCCCATTCGATGAGATCCTCGTGCTGGGTCACCACTTCCATTTTCCAGTCGCCATTCGTGCCCGCCGGACGGAAGATGTCGACGAGCACGGTCACGCCATCATCGGTAAACTCACCGGCAAGCTCGGAATGTTCCAGTTTCGGCTTCTTCGCCATTCTCAAATCCGATCCGTGATTTTCGCCGAGCAGTCTAAGCGACAATGATGACAACAGCGCAGACCCATGCTGCACAGGGATAAGCAACGGAGAAAGACCCGCAGCCAAGGTTTATGGGAAAGTCCACAGAAGAAAATGCGTAATGCCCGACCTGAGAGATAGGTGACAGACCGTACCGGAGACATGGGTTACATTTTTCGATTTTGGTCGGGAGGTGTGGATGCCGTGGAGAGAGACTTCGGTCATGGATGAGCGTCTT
>Ga0102588_1001200_pt1 | contig 20546 bp, 17 predicted proteins | sample AraplaMF_Col_mMS_FD_76854 | JGI IMG/M metagenome (GOLD analysis project Ga0102588, IMG submission 76854) | Arabidopsis root microbial communities from the University of North Carolina, USA - plate scrape MF_Col_mMS (SPADES assembly) (version 2) | ecosystem: Host-associated > Plants > Roots >...
CATCGATCGACGCCGATGCAACGCTGACGTGCTTCCAGCTCGTCACACCGGACGCCCCGTCCGTGACCAAGCTCGACCTGAATTTCGCCGGCTTCCGTCAGGGTGAGGTGCACGATGTAAGCCTCATCCGCGTCGACGCGGACGGCAGCACCCATGCCGTCGCGTCCGATGCCTCGGGCGACACCTATCGCATCGTGCAAGGGATGACCGGCCCGCTCACGCGCTGGCTGGTCATGGTCGGCCGCCCGGCCAAAGGTCCGGCGTCCTCGTTCCAGATGCAGGCGACGGTCGCCGAAGGCAGCGATCGATACGAGCCAAACGATGCCATCGCGAAAGCGACACCCATTCAGGGCAACAAGGTTTTCGAAGGCAATCTCGACAGTGCCGCCGATGTCGACAATTACCTGATTTCGTTTCGCGCGGATCAGAAGGTGGCTGTTATCCAGATCGAAGCGCCGGTTGGCGTCGTCATCGATGTGCTCGACGGCTCGAACACGCCTCACACGCTCCGGGGCGGCGACAGGAAGCGTGTCGACTCGTCGCGACCGGTGTTTGTTGCCGTCCGCGGCGACGATGCGCCGGACGCCGCGCGATACAAGGTGAGCGTCATAGACCCGATGGCCATTGCCGTACTGTCGAGCTATTCCAGCAAGGAGAACATCAGCCATCTTGCACCGGGCACCGTGCCAGGCGTAGCGGGAGCGGCGAACGTCGCAAGACAGATGGAGGTCGAGGTCACGGCGTTCGAAGGCGACCACACGACCCGACTCGGGGCGGGCCATGAGGTGACGATCTTCGCGCGCGACACGGGAAAGAACAAAGAGAACTGGCTCGTAGGCTCGGTCAAGGTCGTCACCGATGCGAACGGGACGGCGCGGGCTACCCTCCCTATCTCCGAGTGTAAGGGTGGCGAGCTTGGACCCATTCAAGTCATCCCGCGCGTCGAGCACCCCGATGCCTGGTTCATCACCTACAATCCGTTCGCCGTGGTTCATGCGTGGGTCGACAGCTCGGATCCCAATGCCCAAGTCGAACCTCTGAACAAACCGCAGTTCTTCCAGCACATCTGTAAAGAGACGGTAACGAAACGCTGGAGGCCTCAATGAAACTCCCGTCCGTATTCGACACGGCATGGCGAACGGTAGCGAGGTTCGACCCGGACAACCCCGATGACAAGTGGGGCACCGTCAACGGCAAGGAATTCGACGAGGAGTGGATGCGCGAGGCGATGAGTCGCGAGTTCGAGGTCACGGTCATGCAGAAGGATCGCACTTGGATGTCCGATTCCTTCACGAAATTCGCTGAAACACTCGTACCGACGCTTGCCCGGCTCGCCGTTGTACGGCCGGACGTCATCACACGCGAATTCGATCTCCGTAAAGACGGCGACCGACTGAAGGTCGTGGATACCGATATGGAGCCCGAGGATATAGCGTGGCTGGAAGCACAGCTCAATGAAGTTCCCGAGTTGCGCAGCTGGGCCACGATGTTCAACGGCGCGGTGATCGATGCCTATGGCGATCGTGAACACGACGAGTTTCTCAGCGAGACGACGACAGGATTCCTCGGCCACCGTGCGATCGCCGGGCTGGAGAAGACAGTCGATCGCGACGTGAAGTTCATGTCGCTCATCCGCGCCTTGCGCGACACCGACCTCGATGCCGAGCCTTTCCGGATGTACATGGAAGACTTCAAGGCAAACCGCTACGGATACGCGGCCATCAAGGTGCTGGACATGGTGAAGCCCGTTGAAACGTATCGGCCGACGGCGGGTGGAGGCCTGGAGGTGTCGAAGGCGCACATGGAGCCAGCGCTGTTGGCGCGCGCGTAGCAAGGCACCCACAGAGGGCGCATTGTCTTGTGGGAGGCGCGCTGGCGCGCTTCCCACACGAGCAAGGGCCGCTACGGCGGCGCCTACGGGGCTACAGCACCACGCAGCAGTTGCGGCCGGCGCGCTTCGCCGCGTAGAGCGCGCGATCGGCGCGGTCGAAGACGGCGGCCGAGCGCTCGGCGGCGGTAAAACGCGTGATACCGCCAGACATGGTGACGGTGACCGGCTTCGTGCTGGCGTGGAAGGCGAGCTTTTCCACCGTGGCGCAGAGGTGGCGCGACAGGTCTTCGGCGGCGTCCGGCTCCATGTCGTGGAACAGCACCACGAATTCCTCGCCGCCGTACCGGGCCACGAACGCCTTGCCGTCGAGCTCGCGCGCGAGCGTCTGGCCCACGATGCGCAGCACGGCGTCGCCCGCCGCGTGGCCGTACGTGTCGTTGATGACCTTGAAGTGATCCACGTCGAATGCGCCGATGCACGCGATGCCACCCTCTTCGCGAACCTCGCGCTCGATGTCGGCGACGCGACGATCGTACGCCAGCCGGTTCGGCAGGCCCGTGAGGCGATCGGTCAGCGCGAGTTCGTGCTCGCGACGCAGGGAATCCTGCAGCGTGCTGGCCTGCGATTCCAGCTGTTCCACCCTGTCGTGCATGTGCTGTGCGCGTTCGCGATACGCCGTGAGCCGGGCGTCTTCCCGTTCGCGGAAGTCGCGGAAGTGGCGATCGATCACCGACAGTCGTTCGTCGACCTCCGCCTGCAGGCTCGCCAGGTCGGTCGCCGCAAGCGTTCTTTCGCCGAGCGCCCGCATTTCCTCGCGTACCTGCGCGTCGAGCGCGCGGCCACCCCTATCCCCGGCCTCGTGCGCCTCGCGCTCGCCCGCGAGGTAGCGCGTCATGTCGCCGAGGCGGGTGCTGACCGCACCGAGAAGTTCCTGCAGACGGGCGACATCGGAACGCAGGGCGTCGACCACGGCCGAGTCGTCTGTCACCGGCTCGTGCGCGATCGGTGCCGGCGCCGCGTCGAGCATCGTCACAGCCTCGGCGAGGGCGTCGAGCAGCGGTTCGAGCCTGTCGGGTGACGGCGAGCCGCGAAGTTCGGCCGTCAGGCGCTCGAGCAGGCCATCCAGTTCCCCGCCGTCGCCGCGCACCAGCACGGCCAGTCGCAGTGAAAGACGACGAAGGACGTCACCGATGGCGCGATGGTCGCGCTCGTCGCGCTCCATCCGCTCCAGGGCGAGATGGTACTTGCGTTCCCAGACATCGTCGCCCGCGCGGCCCATGCCCTCGTTGTCCGGTTCGTTATGCATGATGCGCCCCCTGGCTCAGTAGTAGACGCGTGCGAGAAGCTGCAGCTGGTTGCCGCCCTGTCGCGAGGGATCGCCGAAGACGGCAGAAGCGTCGCGATTGACGTTCACGTGCAACCACTCGGCGGTGAGGCGAAGCCAGTCGAGCGGACGCCAGTTGAGGGCCACCGTGACGGCGTGGCCACGCTCCGAAGGATTGCGCGTGCTGAATCGTTCCACGCGCAACGCCGGCCGCCACGCGCCGCGATTCCATCCCGCCAGAACGAACGCGGAGCGGAACGGCGTGAGGTAGCTGATGCCGTCGGGCCGCACGTCGGTGTCGCCGTCCATCGCCTGCGCGATGACCGTGACCGCGCCGCGCGTCCACACCGCGCCCGCCGACCAGAATTTCGTGCGCCACGCGTACAGTCGTTCGCCGCCCGCATAGAGGGTATAAGCCGCGGGATCGGCGCGATTATCGTAATGCAGCGCGCGGATTTCCCAACCTTCGATCGCTTTCCACGACACGTCGGCGTACCAGCCGGTGCGTCCGCCGATGGGGCGGAAGGGATCGTACGTTTCGCGCTCGTCGCCGGCGGCCGGCTCACGCAGCCTGCCGCCGAAGCCATAGGTGACGTCGCTGAGCGACCAGCCGCGCACGGCGAGAATGTTGCCGGCGACATCGTTGTTGCGGAACAGCCCGCCACCCACGGTGAACGTGCCGCGCTCGCCGCGCCACTCTTCGCGGGCTTCAGCACCGAAGCCGCGTATTTCTTCGCCCACCCAGCTGTTGATGGCCGAGGGCGTGATCGTCCACGGGCTGGTCCAGCCGATGCCGTCGTTTTCCAGCGAGATGGGCAGGAAGTAGAGGCCGGCCTTGAACGATCCGCGCCACGCGCCGGTCGAGACCGGCCGGTAACGCAGGAAGGCTTCGGGCACCTGCAGGTCGGTGCGGTCGGTGCGCTGCGCCTGCACGTCGACCATGGCGAACAGCGACGGTGTGACCTGTACCGTCGCCACCACGCCCGCCGCACCGAAGCGCAGCCCGCGCGCGTCGTCGCCGTAGCGGGTGTGCCCGCTGCCGCCGTCGATGAACGATCGCGGCGCGGGCGCGTCGACAACGCGGGCGTCGGCGAAGGCATGCAGCTTCACGTCCTGCGCCGCGGCGAAGGGCGTGGCGAGCAAGGACAGGAATGCGATGGCGCAGCGTGAACGGCGCGGCGTCACGCGGGCCCCTGCCAGAGCGGGGTGCACCGTGCCACGAGATCGGCGAACGGCATCGGCCGGTCGATGAGATAACCCTGCGCGTAGTCGCAACCGGTCGACGAAAGGAACGCGAGGGTCGCGTCGTCCTCCACGCCTTCGGCCGTCACGCGATAACCCAGCCTGTGACCGAGTTCGACCAGCGACTGGACGATCACGCGATCCGTTTCATCGGTGGCGAGGTGCTGGACGAACATCTTGTCGATCTTCAATTCGCTGACGGGCAGGCGGCGGAGGTAGGCGAACGACGTCTGGCCGATCCCGAAATCGTCGATGGCCACGTCGATATCCATATCGGCGAGCCGGCCGAGGACTTGAAGCGCGGCGCCCGGTTCCCCGATCACGGCGCTCTCCGTCACCTCCAGCGCGAGGGCCCGCGCCGGAATGCCGTGGGCGTGCAGCAAGGCCTCGACCCGCTCGGGCAGCTCCAGGTCGCCGATGTCCCGGGCCGACAGGTTCACGGCCACCTTGATGTCGATGCCCGCCGCCGCGAGCATCGCGGCTTCCCGCGTCGCCCGGGCCAGCACCCATCGCGTCAGCCGGGCGATGTTGCCCGTCTCTTCCGCGACGGCGATGAAGAGTTCGGGCGACACGTGGCCACGGCCCGGCCGCTGCCAGCGCACCAGCGCCTCGGCGCTGTCGATCGTGCCGTCGGCGAGCCGGCGCTTCGGCTGGTACCAGAGCTCGAGCGCGTCGGACTCGATGGCGGCACGCAGCTCGCCCATGAGCGAGAGCCGCTCGGGCCGGTGCGGATCCGCGGCGGCATCGTAGACGTCGACCCCTCGTGCCGAGCCGACGGCGGCGAACTCCGCTACTTCCGCGCGGCGCAGCAGCGTGGCGGCGTGCTCGCCGTGCGTCGGCGTGAGCGCGATGCCGACTGCCGGCCCCACGTCCATGCGCACGTCGTCCTCCAGATAGGGCTGTCCCAGCACCTCCATGATGCGAAAGGCCGCGTCGATGGCGTCCATCCGGCCGGTATCGCGCAACCAGACCGCGAACTGCGTATCCGTGGCGCGCGCGACGAAGTGCGGGCCGACCGATTGGCCGAGGCGCTGGCCCGCGTCGCGCATCAGGCGATCCGCCAGCGCATGGCCCACCGTCTTCACGATCTCGGGCAGGCGATTCAGGCCCACGATCAGCAGCGCGCCCTGCATGCCCGGCGTCGTCGCGAGGTCGTCGTCGATGGCCGATTCCGCCGCGGAACGGTTGGGCAGCCCCGTGACGTCGTCGTGCGACGCCTGATGGCGGATGCGGCGCTCGCGCTCGCGGATCGCGTCGGTCATGGTGCGGAAGGCCACCGCCAGATCGCCCACCTCGTCGCGGCGGCGCACGTCGGGAACGTCTTCGTAGTCGCCCGCCGCGATCCGCCGCGCCGATCCGGCCAGAGCCTCGACGGGGCGAGCCACGCCGCGCGCGACGAACCATGCCACGAGGAAGCCGCCCGCGAGGCCGACGAGCAGCACCGCGAGCCACGCGTTCCACACCGGACGGTAAGGACGAAGCGCATCGTCGAGCGAATAGCCGAGCACCGCGTACACGGCGCCACCACCCTTCGGCTGGCGTAGCAGCTGCGCCAGCACGAGGTATTCGCGCCCGCCGATGGTCGCGAGCGCCGGCACCTCGGGCACCGCCTCGGCGCGGGCCGCGAAGTGTTCGGCCAGCCCGGAATCGTGGCTGCCGCGCGCGATCACCAGGTACCGGCCGTCGCCCGCCGGGGTGGCGAGCTCGACGTCGCGGGGCAAGGCCGAGAGCTGCTGCATATGGGTCAGCAGTGCGTCGTCCACCGGAATGCTCGCGACCACCAATCCCACGGGCTGCGGTGCGTAGATCGGCACCACCACGACCCAGTAGGCCTTGCCGTCGGTCACGACCACGGCCGCGCCGCGCGTGTCGGATGCGCGGTCCAGCAGATCCGGGAACGCGAAGGGCTGGCCGCCCGCGGCCGGATCGAGCGTGTCGGCCTGCAGCCGGCCGTCGAGACCGAGCAACTGCATGCGCGCGGCACCGACGCGACGCCCGTGGTTGCGCAGCACCGAGAGCACGGTCTCCTTGTCCTGCGCGCCGATGGCCGAGCGCAACCCGTAATCGAGGGACAGGATCTGCACGCCGTTCGCCACGCGGATCGACAGGTCGTTCATCTGCGCCACGAACGCACTGGCGTTCGCGCTGAGCTGTCGCCCGCCTTCGGCGACGAGCTGCCGGTGTGCGATGCCATAGGTGAAGACCGCCGTCACGCCCTGCACGAGGACGAGGGTGGCGACGAAGAACAGGGCGAGCCGCGAGCGGAAGCCGGGCAGGCGCATGCGTGGGCTCAGTACCCGATGTGTTCGCGATTCTGCGTGCCCCGTGGATCGGGCAGCAGCGCGAGCGTGAACCTCAGCTTCCCTGGCGTGGCGTCATCGACCCTGATGCCCTGCACCGGCATGGTGATGCCCGGCCGCAGCTGCGGATGCCACGCGTGGGCACGGTAGCTCCCGGCGCCCACGCCGTCGAGCGTCGCCCTGCCCTGCGCGTCGGTCACCGCGAGGTCCGCGTCCTTCGTCACATAGAGGTAGGCGATCATCATGTCGTGAATGTTGCAGCCGACCGCGATGTTGCCCGCGCGCGGCAACAGCAGCGGCGGCGAGTTCTCGCCCGGGCTCAGAACGTACTCGAATTTCGCGAGGCCGGAAAACGAGTACACCTGGTGACGCGTGCCGTCGCTGTTGCGGAACACCACGCTGTCGCGCGTGTGCAGCGCGGTGACATAGGGAAGGAACGTCTCGTTCTTCTGGTCCACGTAATGCGTGGCCGGCGCATAGGGCTTCGCGGCGAGGCCGCCGACGGGTTCGAGGCTCACCACCGCATCCCGCACCGGACGGCCGTCGACATCGACCACCTCGACGGCGACACGCCCGGCGAACACCGGGCCGGCGGCGAGCGAAAGCAGTGTGGCCGTCGCGATCAGCAGGCGTTGCATGGCTTTCCCCCTTCGAACGTGGGGCAAGCCTAGCCCAGAACGCCGATCAACCGCGAACAGGGCGCAGCAATCGGCACACGCCGACCATGTGGCGCGGCGCGCCGCAGGGATCGGTGCTCCACGGATCGGCGCGGTGCCGCACGCTGGCGAGTTCGTCGAACGACGGACGGCCGGCGCCCCCGGCGACGCCACAGGCCAGCGACAACACGATGCCCGTGATGGCGGCGACTTTCCGGATCCTCTTCTGCATGGCGCATCCCCCTCTCCTCGACCCTGACGGTATGCCCCCGGATGTGAAGGGACAATAGACCGAACGGCGGGCGGCCTTTGGTGGGGCCGCGCCACGCCGCGTCCGCGAATGGCGTAAAATCAAGGCCATGCGTATCGGTCCCTATGCCATTGCCCCTGCCGTGGTGCTCGCGCCCATGGCCGGCGTCACCGACAAACCGTTCCGTCTCCTGTGCAAGCGCATGGGGGCCGGGCTGGCCGTGTCCGAGATGACCACGGCCGATCCGCGCCTCTGGAACACCACCAAGTCGCTGCGCCGCATGGATCACGACGGCGAGCCGGAACCCGTCAGCGTGCAGATCGCCGGCTACGACCCCGGCATGCTCGCGGAGGCTGCGAAGTACAACGCCGATAACGGCGCCCAGATCGTCGACATCAACATGGGTTGCCCGGCGAAGAAGGTGTGCAACGTCTGGTCGGGCTCCGCCCTGCTGCAGGACGAGCCGCTCGTCGCGCGCATCCTCCAGGCGGTCGTGAAGGCCGTCGACATTCCGGTGACGCTGAAGATCCGCACCGGCTGGGATCGCGAGCATCGCAACGCGCTGACGATCGCACGCATCGCCGAGGACGCCGGCATCGCCGCGCTCGCCGTGCATGGCCGCACACGCGCCGACAAATACGAAGGCGAGGCCGAATTCGCGACCATCGCCGCCGTGAAGGCGAGCGTGTCGATTCCCGTGCTCGCCAACGGCGACATCGTCGATCCGGTGAAAGCGCGCGAGGTCCTCCGCGTCACCGGCGCCGATGCCGTGATGATCGGGCGCGGTGCGCAGGGTCGCCCGTGGATTTTCCGCGAGATAGCGCATTACCTCGACACCGGTGAATGCCTTCCCGAACCGACGCCCACCGACGTGCGCGACATCCTCGCCGGTCATCTCGAGCATCTGTATGCGTTCTACGGCGAGAAGATGGGCGTGCGCATCGCGCGCAAGCACCTGGGCTGGTACGCCAAGGACCGCCCGGAGAACGCCGCCTTCCGCCATGTCGTGAACCAGGCGGAAGATGCGACGACGCAGCTTCGCCTCACGCGCGAGTATTTCGACGCGCTCGCGGCGGGCGTCTCGCTGGCGGCCTGACGTCACTCAGACGCCTGTCGCACGGGATCTGGCCGCGCATGTTTTTCGCGGTGCACATCACGCTGGCGTTCCCGATCGGACCGTGAGTCGAACGCTTCGCGGTGATCTCCGCGCCGACAACGTGCGACGCCGTTTTCTGGCTCTGCGAGGCGCGCAGGCCCGGATCACATGACGGGGGCGCGTCCGCAAACTTCGCCGGATGAATCGGCTCTTCCTCTTCCTTTGCCTGCTCGCCATCTCGATCGCGTGCGAGGCGCAGCACATCGTCTATCGCATGGACCGGCGGCCGCCCGCCGACATCTTCGCGCGAGGATTCGTACCGCCCGGCCGCGACAACAACCTGTACCTCCACGTGATCGGCGAAACGTGCTACGACGCGTCACGCACCTCGGGCTTCGTCGCCACGACATCCGACCAGAACTTCGCCCGGGACTGGGGCAGCGAGACGGTGGCGCCGGGCCAGCACTTCTACATCTACCGCATGCGCCCGACGGCGCGCTTCGTGCCCACGACCATCAGCCTCATGCGCGCGCATGACATGACGCAGAACCCTGTCTACCGCATGGCGGCCAACACCTTCGTCGAACAGCGCGAATGGGCATCGCACGGCCCGATCCCGGCGAACTCCATCATCGATGCGCACGAATACATCAGCCGGGGCCCGTTGATCGCGCCCGAACGCGTGACCCTGCACCGCAACGCGCGCTTCGTGCAGGCACAGAGCACGATGCGCGCCGACCCTTATGTCTGGGATTACGCAGACGACGATCCCGATGCGCCCGCTCGTTCCGATGCCACGTGCGCGTCGTGTTTCGGAGGGACGATCCTGTTCGGGAAGCACGGCGCCGATCCCCTGGCGCGACATACGATCGCCAACGTGCTCGCGTGCAGGCGCCGCGTCAACGATCAGATGTCGGCGCTGATGAACCTGTTCGACGACACCCCGATCGTCGAGGAAAAATGGAGAGAAAAAGAGTGAACAAGGACATCGTTCAGCGCGCCGCACAGAGTGGCCTGTTCTTCATCGCCGCCGCCGTCGCGCCCCCGATCCATGCGCAGCAGTACAACGCGGCGCCGTCGCGTGACAACCCATACAACACACTCGTCGACAAGACGGCGAGCTCGCCCGGCTTTCGTTGTGGCACCAGCGTCGTCACGGTATGGGCGAACTCGTCGGGCGACCTCTACGCTGCGTTTTCCCATGACCGGCGCTGGTACCGGGTCGAGAAGGTCAGCATGCATCCCCTGCTGTACACAGCATATTCGCTTGGCCGCAAGGTCTGTTACCAGACGAAAGGCTACCCCGCCGACGACATCGCCGTGAACGTCGTGTTCTTCGACCCGCGCAGCTGAGGTCGTCGGTCCCCGCTAAACCGAGGTGTGATTGTCCGTCCCGCATGGGCGTAGCATCATGCGGATCGATCACCGCCGAGTGCCTTCCATGAACGAGACCCCGATTCCCGGCATCGAAACCTACGACGGCGCGGCCGGCGGGTGGGGCGCACTGGGGGCGGTCGCCCGTGCCCTCAGCGGCCAGATGGCCCTGGGCCGCGAGACGTTCGCCCTGCACAAGGTCAACCAGCCGAAGGGCTTCGACTGCCCGGGCTGCGCCTGGCCCGACCCGAAGGAAACCTCGTCGTTCGAGTTCTGCGAGAACGGCGCCAAGGCGGTGTCGTGGGAGGCGACGGCGAAACGCGTGCGGCCCGAGTTCTTCGCCAGCAACCGCGTCTCCGACCTGTGGAACCTGTCCGACTACGCGCTGGAAGGGCTGGGACGCCTGACGCATCCGCTGGCCTACGATGCGGACAGCGATACCTACCTCCCCATCGCATGGGAGGACGCCTTCCGCCGCATCGGCGAAGCGCTGCGCGCCCTGCCCGATCCGGACATGGCCGAGTTCTACACTTCGGGGCGCGCGTCCAACGAAGCGGCCTTTCTCTACCAGTTGCTCGCGCGCGAATACGGTACGAACAACTTCCCCGATTGCTCGAACATGTGCCACGAAGCGACCAGCGTCGGCCTGCCGCAGTCGATAGGCTCGGGTAAGGGCACGGTGACGCTGGACGATTTCGAACACTGCGACGCGGTGTTCTGCATCGGCCACAACCCCGGCACCAACCATCCGCGCATGCTCAGCACCCTGCGCGAGGTGTCGCTGCGCGATGTGCCCATCGTCGTGCTCAACCCGTTGCCGGAGCGCGGCCTCGAGCGCTTCACGTCGCCGCAGAGCCCGGTGGAGATGCTCACGGGCAGCTCGGTGCGTATCGCATCGACGTACTACACGCTGAAGATCGGCGGCGACGTGGCCGTGCTCAAGGGCATGATGAAGTCGCTGCTCGCCGCCGACGCGCGTGCGCTAGCGGCGGGCGAACCGGGCGTGATCGATCGCGATTTCATCGCCGCGAACACGGCGGGCTTCGACACCCTCGTCGCCGACCTCGAGCGCACGTCGTGGGAAGCCATCGAGCGCAAGGCGGGGCTGACGCGTGCGCAGATCGAAGACATCGCCGGCATCTACGCCAGAGCGAAGAACGTGATCGTCTGCTACGGCATGGGCATCACGCAGCACGCGCACGGCACGGAGAACGTGCAGCAGATCGCGAACCTTCTGCTGATGCGCGGCAACATCGGCCGCCCCGGCGCGGGCATCTGCCCGCTGCGCGGCCACAGCAACGTGCAGGGCGACCGAACCGTCGGCATCACCGAAAAGCCGAACGCCGCGCTCATCGAAGGCATCCGCAAGACCTATGGCTTCGAGCCGCCCAAGGCACACGGCCACGATGCCGTGGCCGCCGTGATCGCGATTCGCGAAGGGCGCTCGAAGGCGCTGGTCGCGCTCGGCGGCAACCTCGCCGTCGCTATGCCGGATACGGAGGAAACGTTCGCCGCGATGCGCCAGCTCGACCTCGCCGTGCACGTCGCGACCAAGCTGAATCGCTCACATCTGCTGCTTGCGAAGCAATCGTTCATCCTGCCCTGCCTCGGGCGCACCGAGCGCGACGAACAGGCCACCGGGCCGCAGGCGGTGACGGTCGAGGATTCGATGTCGATGGTGCACGCGTCCGCCGGCACGCTGGCGCCCGCCTCCGAACACCTTCGCTCCGAACCGTGGATCGTGGCCGGCATCGCGAAGGCCACGCTGCCGGCGACGAAAGTGGGCTGGGATCGGCTGGTGGGCGATTACAACCTGATCCGCGACGACATCGAGAAAGTCTTCCCGATTTTCTTCGACTTCAATCGTCGCGTGAGCGAACCCGGCGGCTTCCGCCTGCGTGTCGCAGCCAGCGAGCGTGCATGGGAAACGCCGGACAAACGCGCGCAGTTCCTCGTCGCGCGCGGGCTCGACGAAGACGCGCCGCTGGATGCGAACGGACTCATGCTCACGACGATCCGTTCGCACGATCAGTACAACACCACGATTTATGGCCTCAACGACCGTTATCGCGGTGTCAGCGGCCGGCGCGACGTCGTGTTCATGCACCCCGACGACTTGGCCGCACGGGGCCTGAAACACGGCGACCGCATCGACATCCACGCCACCGGCGTCAACGTCGCGGATGGCAAGGCGCGTGCCGTTCGCGGCTTCACGGCGGTGGCCTACGGCATCGCCCAGGGCTCCATCGCCATGTACTACCCCGAAGGCAACGCGCTGATCGCGCTCGAGAGCCACGACCGGCGTTCGGGTACACCCGCGTACAAATCGGTGCCCGTCCACGTCGAACCCAGCCGCGAGCCGGCACCGGTGCGCAAGCCGACGGTCGCCCATGCGGTCTGACCGGACACCGCCGCCCGGGAGCGCCACGCGTCCCGTCGTGCGTTTCGAGCGCGGCATCCGAACGGAAGACGACGATCGGCTCGCCGAGGAAGTGCCCGTGGCGATGCACTTCGACGGTGCGCCTTTCGCGGTGATGATGACCACGCCTGCCGACCTGGAAGACTTCGCGCGCGGTTTCGCGTTCACGGAAGGAAAGATCGACACCGTCCTCGACATCGTGCATATCGAGGTGCGCGAGGTCTTCGAAGGCATCGTGGTGGACGTGCGCACGGCGGGCGGCCTCACCGCGGCGCCCGCACGCACGGAGACGAAGGAAGCGCGCGAACTCCCCGGCCGTAGCGGCTGCGGCATCTGCGGCAGCCGGGAGCTGGAGGACGTGGTGCGCCACCCGGCACCGGTCGCCGCCGGGCCGACGCTGACCGTCGACGCCATCGAACGCGCGCTCGAAACGCTGCGGGCGCAGCAGCCCATCAACGCTTTCACCGGCTCCGTGCACGCCGCGGCCTGGGCCCTGCCCGACGGCAGCATCGTGAAGGTGCGCGAAGACGTCGGCCGCCACAACGCGCTGGACAAGCTCATCGGCGCGATGCTGGCGGACGGCACGGATCCGCGCGCGGGTTTCCTCGTGATCACGAGTCGCGCCAGCTACGAAATGGTGACGAAGGCCGCGGTCGCGGGCATCACCATCGTCGTCGCGATCTCGGCACCGACCGCGCTCGCCGTGCACCTCGCGGCCGACTGCGGCGTCACGCTCATCGGCTTCGCCCGGTCGGGGCGATTCAACGTCTACAGCCGGCCGGAACGTATCGCCGAGTGACTGCTCTGGTGGGAGCCAGCCTGCTGGCGAAGGGTGCTTGCCGCGAGCACCCTTCGCCAGCAGGCTGGCTCCCACCAAGGCTGATCAGCCTCTGCGACGGCGCAGGCTGTCTTTGATGTCGACGTCGAAACGTACCGTGGTGGCGACGGTGTCGTAGCCGGGAATGTCGAAGACAAGGCCTTCCTTGCTCGGCAGCTTCGCCTGCAGGTCGCTGAGCGCGGCGCGCGGCACCCCCATGCGCCATTCGTGCGCGTTACCCGAGAGCGTGCAGGCCGGACCGTCGGTGGCGTCGATCGCGTAGCGCATCGTGAACGCGGTGCCGAACGCCGTCGAGCCGAGCAGCGCGATGTCGTCGAGCAGTTCCGACAGTTCGTCCTCGTCGATGCGGACGCGGACCGTATCTTCTTCGAGCTGTACCCTCATGCGTTCGCCTCGCGCCAGTCGTCGGGGGTGTTGCAGTTGATCAGAAGGCGCGCGTCGACGCCGTTCGCCGCCAGTGTGGTCGCGCCGAGGCGCGCCTGCAACGCGGACACCGAGCACTCCCTGCCGGGACGGGTGACAAGATCGGCCAGCACGGCGCGGGTCGCGGTGTTCATCGTCAGCCGCATGGGCAGGGGATGGTGCTGCCAGCAGGTCGCAACGAGGCTGCGTTCGGCGAGCAACGGCGCGAGCACCTCGTCACCCAGCCGGGGCATGTCCACCGGCACCACGAGCCACTCGCCGTCGGGCAGGTCGAACGCCGCGCTTGCGATGCCGCCGATCGGCCCCGTCCCCGGCCAGCGATCGGGGATGCCGCCTTCGCGCGTGCCGCTGATGGCCACGCGATCGGCGCCGGCGGCACGCAGGGCCTTCGCCGTGCGCCCGAGCATCGTGTCGCCATCGATCGTGAGGCCGGCCTTGTCTTCTCCCATGCGCGACGAGCGACCGCCGGCGAGGATCAGGCCGACGATCACGACGCGTCCGCCACGTCGAGCGGCCATGCATCGGCGGTGTCACCCGAATCACCCACCGCCGTCAGCCAGGTGTCGGCCTGCGCATAAGGCACGATGCGATAGGCGGCCTGCCCCTCCGCGACGTGCGCGACCTGATACCCATCCGCATCGCGCGCCAGCGAACCGAGGGCGAAATGCTGCATGCCTTCGCGTCGCATCAGCGGCGTGGCGAGCCGGATGCGCGTGGGCTGCTCCGGGAGCAGGCCAGCCATCGCGCGCAGCACGGGACCGACGAAGAAGCGATAACCCACCGCCACGGCGATCGGATTGCCGGGCAGCGCGAGCACCAGCGGGCCATCGTCGAAGCGCGCCGCCAGCAGTGGTTTACCCGGCCGGATGGCGACCTTGTGGAAGAGTTCCGTCGCGCCAAGCGACGCCAGCGCGGCGGGGACGAAATCGAAGCGCCCGGCCGACACGGCGCCCGTCGTGACGACGATGTCCGCCTTCGCGTCGAGCGCGTGACGCATGGCGTTCGTGAATGCGTCGCCCGTATCGGGCACGCGCGTACGGCCGAGAAAATCCACGCCCCAGCGCGCGAGGCTCGCGGCCAGGAACGGACCGTTGGAATCGTGAATGCCGGCCGGGGGCAACGGACCCGGTGCGTTGAGTTCGCTGCCCGTGGTGATGACGGCCACGCGGGGACGACGCACGACGTCGACGTGTTCGACACCGATTGCCGCGAGCAACATGATCGCGGCGGCGTCGATACGTCGACCGCGCGACAGCGCCAGCGCACCGACCGCGATGTCCGCGCCCGCGTGGCGCACGTTCTGCCCGCGACGTTCGTCGGCGAGGAAACGCACGCGCTCGCCATGGCGTTCCGTGCGCTCGATCGGCACGACGGTGTCGAAACCGTCGGGCATGCGCGCACCGGTGGCGATCTCGCAGGCCTCCGCGCCCGGCAGCGCCTGCGTGACATCGCCCGCCGCCTGCATCGCGGCGATCGCGAACGACGAGTCCGCCGGCACGACATCGTCGTCGGCGCGCAGGGCATAGCCATCCATCGCCGCGTTATCGAACGACGGCAGGGCCAGCGGGCTCACGATATCGGTGGCCAGCACCCTGCCCGCGGCCGCTTCGATCGGCACGGACTCGCGGCCAAGGGGCGAAGCGGCGCCGAGGAGCAGCGCGAGGGCATCGGGGTAGGAAAGCATGGGCGCAGCCTAACCCGCCCATGCCGTATTTAGATAGGAACTGCATATCGGTGGGAGCCAGCCTGCTGGCGATGGGTGCTCGCGACAAGCATCCATTCGCCAGCAGGCTGGCTCCCACCGGGTTACGCCGAACGGCGGGCCTGCTCCTGCACCGCGGCCGGACGGTAGGCGTGGAACGCCACCGTCGCCGACGCACGCCCCTGGCTCAGGGAGCGCAACGCGGTGCTGTAACCGTCGAGCTGCGCCAGCGGCACGTCGGCCTCGATCTCCGTGCGTTCCTGACGGTCGGTCAGGTTCACGATCTGGCCACCGCGACGCTGCAGGTCGCCCAGCACATCGCCCACGGCCGATCCCGGCGCGCTCACCGACACCCGCATCACGGGCTCCAGCAACACGGTGCCGGTCTCCTCGAGCGCGGCCTTCACCGCGATCTGAGCAGCGCGATGGAACGCGGCCTCGTTGGAATCGACCGCGTGCGCCTGACCGTCCAGCACCGCGACGGCCGTGCCCACCACCGGATAGCCGCGCGGGCCTTCGATCAGTGCCGACGCGACGCCCTTCTCGACGGCCGTCTGGAACTGCTTCGGAATGACGCCGCCGGTGGTGCGATCCTCGAACGCATTGCCGTCCTCGCCGGTCGGCGTCACCGACAGCACGACGCGTGCGTACTGACCGCTGCCGCCGGTCTGCTTGGCCAGCCTGCCCTCGATCGGGCCCGACGCCTTCGCCGGTGTCTCCTGATAGGCGACGCGCGGCGATCCGGTCCGGACCTGTACGCCCCACTCGCGACGCAGGCGCTCCACCATCACTTCCAGGTGCAGCTCGCCCATGCCCCACACCAGCGTTTCGCCGGTATCGGGATCGGTGCCGACGCGGAACGACGGATCCTCCTGCGCCAGACGCGCCAGCCCGTTGCCGAGCTTCAGCAGGTCGGCCGAACGTTCCGGCGACAGGCGCCACGACAGCACCGCCGGTTGCGCCTGGATGGTTTCGAGACGCAGGTGATGGTGCGAGTCGGAAAGCGTCTCGCCCGTCGCCACGTCTTTCCAGCCCGCGATCGCGACGATGTCGCCCGCCTCGGCGAGCTCCACCGCTTCCGTGTCTTCCGCACGCACGACGGCGAGCCGACCGATGCGCTGCACGCGATCGGTGCCGCTACGCCAGACGGCATCGCCCACGTGCAGCCGGCCCGCGTAGATGCGGACGAACGCCAGCGGACCGTGTGCCTGGTTCACCACCTTGAAGACGAGCGCCGCCAGCGGCGCGTCCGCGTCGGGCGCCACGGTGACGTCGCCCTTTTCGGTGTGCGCGACCACGGCCGGCCGGTCGAGCGGCGACGGAAGATACGCGACGAACGCGTCGAGCAGCGGCTCGATACCGACGTTACGGAACGCCGATCCCGGAAGCACCGGCGAACCCACGCCCGCGAGCGTGCCGCGGCGCAGGGCCGCCGTCAGTGCGGTCGCGTCGATCGGCTCGTCCGCGAGCCAGAGTTCGGCGAGCGTTTCGTCGCGATCCGCCACGGCGGCCACGAGTTCGGCACGCGCCGCGGCATGTGCCGCGCGCTCGTCGTTGCTCCAGGCGGCGACCATCGGGGTGCCCGCGTCGTCGAAGCGCCACGTGCGCTCGGCCACCAGGTCGACCAGGCCGGTCATGTGCTCGCCTTCCACGATCGGGCGCGCGACGACCCACGGATTCGCACCGAGCTTCTCGCGCATCTGCGCGACCACCGCGTCGAAATCCGCACCTGGCCGGTCCATCTTGTTGACGAACGCCATCAACGGCACGCCGTGACGACGCGCCTGATGCCAGACGGTTTCGGATTGCGGCTGCACGCCGGCCACGCCGGAGAACACGGTGACGGCACCGTCGAGCACGCGCAGCGAGCGCTCGACCTCGATGGCGAAGTCGATGTGTCCGGGGGTATCGATCAGCGTGAGGCGATGCGATTCCCCGCCTTGCGGCGTCCAGTTCGCGCGCACGGCGGCGGCGCCGATCGTGATGCCACGCTCGCGCTCGAGTTCCATGTGATCGGTGGTGGTCGCGCCGTCGTGCACTTCACCGGTGCGGTGGATCGTGCCGGTCTTGAAGAGCAGGCGCTCGGTGAGCGTGGTCTTGCCCGCATCGACGTGCGCGATGATGCCGAGGTTGCGCCAACGGTCGGCGGGGATACGGGTTTCACGGGTGGTACTCATGGCAAACGGATTCCTGTTCGGAAAGGCCAGGGGCTCGCAATGGGTGTCGAGCGAGGCACTCCCCGGACCGACCGCCGCCCCTGGCTGAGCAGGACGGTCAGGTTCGGGGGTCGCGGCAGTTCTTCATGGCACCGTGCTCCGGATACGAACGCGTGGAAAAAAGACAAAAAAAAGCACCCTCGCGGGTGCCTTTTTCACATGTCCGGTGGGATCGGGGACGTCTTACGACGATGTCCCGCCCGGCACGGAGCGCGCGCACCCGCGACGCGCCCGTGAGGCGATCGTTGGTTCGTGCTTCAAATCGTGCTTGCAGCGGAACATGGGGGGTCTCTGGAGATTCGGATCGGCGCGGTTGCCGCCGGGTGGCAAGGATATGGAGCGGCGGCTTCCGGTTTCAAGGGGAGGTGCCCATCACGCGAACCGGAAGTCTTCAGCCGCGGCGTGGCAGCGGGTCGCATCCGCGAAGAGTGCTCGCGGCGAGGTTGCCCGCTGTCGCGGGTTCGCCGATACGATCGGCTCCCACCGAGTCGCTGGCCCTTGCAGATGTGCATATGCACTAGTATCCTCTCCGGCATGCAAACCCGCAACCAGTTCTGCAACTGCTTCGCCGCCCGTCAGGCCGCCCGCGCGCTCACGCGTGTCTACGAGCGCCACCTGGCGCCGTCGGGCCTCACCTCGTCGCAGTTCTCGATCCTGGTCGCCATCGACGACGTGCCGGGCATAGGCATCCGCGAGCTGTCCGACGAACTGGTGATGGACCGCACGAGCCTCGTGCGCGCGCTGCAGCCCCTGCAGCGCGACGGCCTTGTCGCGGTCTCGGCGTCCGAAGCCGATCCGCGTCAGAAGGTCTACGTCCTGACGCCGGCGGGCATGACACGCCTGGAAAAGGCCTCCCCGCTCTGGGAGCAGGCGCAGGCCGAGTTCGTGCGGCGGTTCGGCGGCGAAGAAGCCGCTGCCGACGCGCGCGACGCCTTTCATCGCATGAGCCGATTCGAGTAACCCTTTTTTTGGCCCTATAAGTGCATATGCACATCACTGGAGATCCGATATGACCCTCGCAACGCCCGGTACCGCCCTCGTCACCGGTGCCTCTACCGGCATCGGCGCCATCTACGCCGACCGCCTCGCCCGCCGCGGTTACGACCTCGTGCTCGTCGCGCGCAACAAGGAAAAGCTCGACGCCATCGCGAAACACCTGGCCGCCGAGACCGGGCGCGTGGTGCGCGTGGTCGCCGCCGATCTCACGGTCGACGCGGATATCGCGAAGGTGGAGGACGTGATCGCGCAGACGCCGACGCTCAGCCTGCTGGTGAACAACGCGGGCGTGGGTTCGACGGCGAAGATGCTCGACGCGGACGTGAGCAGGATGACCGACATGATCGCGCTCAATGTCACGGCGCCGACGCGCCTCGCTTACAAGGCCGTGCCGGGCTTCGTCGCGCGTGGCGGCGGCGCGGTGATCAACATCGCGTCGATCGTCGCGATCGCACCCGAGCTGCTCAATGGCGTGTACGGCGGCAGCAAGGCCTTCATGCTCGCGCTCTCGCAGTCGATGCATCATGAACTCGCCGACAGGAACATCAAGGTGCAGGCCGTGCTGCCGGGCGCGACGGCGACCGACTTCTGGGACATCTCCGGCCTGGCCGTCGAGAACCTGCCGCCGAGCTGGGTGATGACCGCCGCCGACATGGTCGACGCGTCGCTCGCCGGTTTCGACGCGGGCGAGCTGGTGACCCTGCCCGCCGTGGAAGATACGGCGCTGATCGAGAACTTCGAGAATGCCCGTCAGGCGCTCGTCGGGAAACTGTCGGGCGTGACGCCGGCGACGCGTTATGGCCTGTCGAAGGTAGCGGCCGCCTGAAGCGCTGCGACATGGCTCGCCATTGCAGGAGCCACTATTCCGGCGAGCTCTCGCTCGTGTGGGAGCGGCCTTGGCCGCGATGGGTGCTTGCCGCGAGCACCCATCGCGGCCAAGGCCGCTCCCACAAGAAAAGCCGACAGCTATAGCGACTTCTGTTGGAGACGCTTTGCGATAGCGGCCTCGATCGTGTCGGCAGCGACCACGGCGCCACGCTCGCCGCGAATGCTCATGGCGAGATGACCGGCCCTCGCAGCGATATCCGCATCCGTAAGCAACACGCGGAGGAGCTTCGCGGCACGCGCCGCCCCGTAACGTGACGCGCGCAACACGCGCCCCACACCGAGCCGTTCGATACGTGCGGCGTTGTCCGGCTGGTCGAACCCGTGCGGCACGACCAGCTGCGGACGCCCCGATCGCAACGCCTCCTGTGTCGTTCCCACACCACCGTGATGCACGACGACCGCGGCGCGTGCGAACAGCGCGCCGTGCGGCGCGTACTCTTGGATCGCGATGCCGTCGGGCAGCGGATCGGGCAGGCGCGCGCGCATGTCCGGCGATCCGGTGAGCAGCACGGCACGGCGCCCGAGCGATGTCGCGGCAACGATGCTTTCGCGCAGGAAGGTCGCGCCGGCGTGCACCGCCGCCGAGCCGAGGGTGAAAACGATCGGCGCTTCCCCTTCGTCGAGAAACGCCGCGAGCGCGGCCGGCAAGACGTCATCCGCGGGCGCATAGCGGCACTGGCCGGTGATCGTGGTCTGCGTGGGCGCGTCGGGTGGCAGCGCGCCGAGCAGCGGCGAGTACATCGCGAGAACGCCATCGCGCGCATGCTGACCTTCATGGAACGGGTCGCCCCACGGGGACACCGGCGAGAGGCCCAGCGATACCCGAAAATCGCGGACCGGCCGCGTCCACGACGCCGTGATCCGCGCGGCCATGCGGCGCAGCCAGGCGCCGCGCGCGGGTGAGCGACGCATGGCCGTGTCGAACGCGCCCCAGCCCGTGGCCGGTGGATCCCACGCGGAGAGGAACACGGCCGGCGAAAGCACGCCCGAC
>Ga0102588_1001202_pt1 | contig 20544 bp, 19 predicted proteins | sample AraplaMF_Col_mMS_FD_76854 | JGI IMG/M metagenome (GOLD analysis project Ga0102588, IMG submission 76854) | Arabidopsis root microbial communities from the University of North Carolina, USA - plate scrape MF_Col_mMS (SPADES assembly) (version 2) | ecosystem: Host-associated > Plants > Roots >...
TTGCGAGCGAGGGCGGCTCAGACACACCGGTTCCAGGCCTCTCGATCGAGGTCGACGATGTTGACGAGGCCTTCGCAGCCATGAGTGCATCAGCCTTCGAAATCATCTATGGACCGGCCAATGAGCCCTGGGGCGTTCGGCGCTTCTACGTGCGCGACCCCTTTGGAACAATCGTGAATATTCTTTCTCATAGGCCTTGAAGCCGGCAACACCCGACTCCTCGGGCGGGACGCGTCTGCGCCATCCAGCAGCAATTCGCGCGAAGGTGTTAGACTAAAGTCATAATCCCAAAGCCGCTCTCCGTATGGATGAGCTTTTCTGTCACACTCTCGTCAGGCGAACCTCGACCCGAGGGTATGCTTTGAGGAGAGCATGGTGGTCGCGCGCCGCGTTCACATCGTTCTGTGGAGGACAGAAAATGGCAAATATCGCAAGCGTCGACGGCCCTAAGGCCGGTCCGATGACGGGCGAGGAGAAGAAGGTTATCTTCGCTTCATCGCTCGGCACCGTTTTCGAATGGTACGACTTCTATCTTTACGGTTCGCTCGCAACCTATATCGGCGCGACCTATTTTACCCAGTATCCGGAAGCAACGCGAAACATCTTCACGCTTTTGGCCTTCGCTGCCGGCTTCCTCGTGCGTCCGTTCGGCGCACTGGTCTTCGGGCGTCTCGGCGATCTCGTCGGACGCAAATACACGTTCCTGGTGACGATCCTCATCATGGGCCTCTCTACCTTCCTCGTCGGTATCCTGCCGGGTGCGGCGACGATCGGTATCGCAGCACCGATCATCCTGATCGGACTTCGTCTCCTGCAGGGTCTTGCGCTCGGCGGTGAATATGGCGGTGCGGCGACTTACGTGGCCGAACATGCGCCCCATGGACGCCGCGGTTACTTCACGTCGTGGATCCAAACCACGGCTACGCTCGGCCTCTTCCTGTCGCTGATCGTCATCGTCGGTGTGCAGTTCCTGATGGGCAAGGAAGCCTTCGCGGCATGGGGCTGGCGCATTCCGTTCCTCGTCTCCGTCGTGCTCCTCGGGATTTCCGTCTGGATTCGACTGAAGATGAACGAATCTCCGGCATTCCAGCGCATGAAGGCCGAAGGCAAGGGATCCAAGGCACCGCTGACGGAAGCTTTCGGTCAGTGGAAGAACGCCAAGATCGCCCTGATCGCGCTTCTCGGCGCAACGATGGGTCAGGCGGTCGTCTGGTACGGCGGCCAATTCTATGCGTTGTTTTTCCTGCAGAACGTGCTCAAGGTTGATCTGCAATCGGCAAACATCATGGTCGCCATTGCGCTCTTCCTGGGCACGCCCTTCTTCGTCATCTTCGGCGCCCTGTCCGACAGGATCGGCCGCAAGCCGATCCTGATGGCCGGCCTCTTGATCGCCGCCGTTACCTACACCCCGCTGTTTAAGGCCATGACCTGGACTGCCAATCCGGCGCTCGCGGAAGCCCAGGCTTCTATCCGTGCAACCGTGACGGCCGATCCGGCGGATTGCAAATTCCAGTTCAACCCAACTGGAACGTCGAAGTTCACCAACTCTTGCGATGTGGCCACTGCCTTCCTGACCAAGAACTCGGTGCCTTATGATGTCGTGCCCGGCCCGGCAGGCCAGCCTGCCACGATCAAGATCGGTGACGAAACCATCCCCAGCTTCGACGTCGTCGCCGCCGGCGACAAGGCAAAGGCAATGACGGGCGCGTTCGAAAAGGGCGTCAACATCGCCCTTCATGATGCCGGATACCCGCTGAACCGCGGCGCCATCAAGGTGCCGGATGCGAAGCTGGACGCCTTCATCGCGGCCAACCCTGAGCTTGCCCTCAACGCTGACGCAGTACGCGCCGGTGAAAAACAGACCGTGCCGGCCGACAAGCTGGTTGCCGACAAGCTGCTGACGGCCGATGAAGCAAAGGGCGCCACCGACATGGCGGTCTATAACATTGCCAAGGGTGGAAGCTTCTCCATGGTAGCCGACCCTGCCCGTGTCAACTGGATCGGCACGATCGCCATTCTGTTCGTGCTCGTTCTCTATGTGACGATGGTCTATGGCCCGATCGCAGCTCTGCTGGTCGAACTCTTCCCGACCCGCATCCGCTACACCGGTATGTCGCTGCCTTACCATATCGGCAACGGCTGGTTCGGCGGCTTGTTGCCGGCGATGGCCTTCGCAATGAGCGCGGCCAAGGGCGATATCTACTTCGGCCTCTGGTATCCGATCGTCTTCGCAGCCATCACGCTGGTCATCGGCCTGATCTTCCTGCCGGAAACGAAGGACCGCGATATCCACGCCATGGATTGAGCCGATTAAAGACTGCAAACATCTGCCCGGCGCTCTCAAGGCGCCGGGTTTTTTACTTATAGAGGGCTAGAGAAGACGGCTCAGCCGCGGCGTCGGCCAGCCGCCATCACGATCGATGGAGAACACCAGACCGCAGCGCGCGAAGAGGACTGAGGTGGCAAAGGCGAACCAGGTGCCCAACGCAAGGCCGGCCACGACATCGCTTGGATAATGCACGCCGATGATGACGCGTGTGGCGCCAAGCCAAAGGCCGATACCGATAAAACCAAGGCGAAAACGCGGGAAAAGAAGTGCGAGCGCCACGAACAGCGCGCCGATGTTGGCCGAATGGCCGGACGGGAAGCTCTGGTGCAGGAAGTCAGCATTGAAAGGCGCGAAGCTGAAGATACCCTCCTGGTCATAGATCAGTGGTCGGGCCCGGCCGATTGCAAACTTCAACACGTTGGCAACGATGCTGGTGACCAGCACAGACAGCCCGACATAGGCCGTCATCTGTGTGAAATAGACCATGCGGAACCGCCTGCGCACCTTCCAGAGTCGGCGGCGAACGAGATAGCCGGTGGCAAAGATCGTGCAGAGGCCTGCCAGGATCCAGGCGAGCCTGCCGATATCGGTAATGTCTCCGGCAACGGTGATCAGCCGCGGCGCCAGGTCCTTGGCCGCCTGTCCGAGCGGACGGTCGAAGACGAAGAAAGCAATGGCAACCGCGTTGATGGCGGTGAACACGAAGCCCTTCCAGGGAACCCGCCGATGGATCGTACGCCGCGTCTCATAACGCTTTCGCAGATAGTTCCAGAAACTTGGCTTGCGATCGACGGTCCCGCTCATTCCACTCCGCTCTTTCCTCAATGCAGAAGGGAGATAGGGGCGACAATAACTGCCTTCAAGCAAAGGCCCCCCGCATCGGTGGATGCGAAGGGCCGAAAGCGTGTTTCACGTGAAATATCAGGCAGAAAGCGCCTTGAACTCGGCGAGGATCGCGTCGCCCATCTCAATGGTTCCAACCTTCGTGCAACCTTCGGCCATGATGTCGCCGGTGCGGATGCCCTTGTCGAGGACGTTGGCGATCGCCTTTTCGAGGTTGTCGGCTTCCTTCACGAGGGTGAAGGAATATCGCAGGCACATGGCGAAGGAAGCGATCATCGCGATCGGATTGGCGATGCCCTTGCCGGCAATGTCAGGAGCCGAACCATGCACCGGCTCATAGAGCGCCTTGCGCTTGCCGGTCTTGGCATCCGGGGCGCCAAGCGAAGCCGAAGGCAGCATGCCGAGCGAGCCCGTCAGCATGGCGGCAACGTCGGACAGCATGTCGCCGAACAGGTTGTCGGTGACGATGACGTCGAACTGCTTCGGCGCGCGCACCAGCTGCATACCGCCGGCATCCGCCAGCATGTGCTCGAGCTTGACGTCGGAATACTTGTCCTTGTGCGTCGCTGTGACGACCTGGTTCCACAACACGCCCGACTTCATGACGTTGCGCTTTTCCATCGAGCAGACGCGATTCTGACGCGTGCGGGCCATTTCGAAGGCCACGGCCGAGATGCGCTCGATTTCGTACGTATCGTAGACCTGCGTGTCGATCGCGCGTTTCTGGCCATTGCCGAGATCGGTGATGGTCTTCGGCTCGCCGAAATAGACGCCGCCTGTCAGTTCGCGGATGATCAGGATATCGAGGCCTTCGACCAGCTCCGGCTTCAGCGAGGAAGCGGAAGCGAGCGCCGGGTAGCAGATGGCCGGACGCAGGTTGGCGAAAAGCTCCAGATCCTTGCGCAGGCGCAGCAGGCCGGCTTCGGGGCGTACTTCATAGGGAACATCATCCCACTTCGGACCGCCGACGGCGCCGAAGAGAACGGCGTCGGCTGCGAGCGCCTTCTGCATGTCGCCTTCGGAGATCGCGGCGCCGTGCGCGTCATAGGCGCTGCCGCCGACCAGACCTTCGTCGGTGACGAAGCCGGCATTCATTGCCTCGTTCATATAGGCAATGATCTTGCGGACCTCGCCCATGGCCTCTGGGCCGATGCCGTCGCCCGGCAGCAGGAAAAGATTGCGCGCTGTCATGAAACCCTCCGCGGAAAAACAAGTTGCGGCTTCTTAGACCTGCAAAAACGGCATTTCAAGCGAGTGGGAGGCCGATTCGGTACGGTTGCGGAATTACTGCCGCGATCCCTCGTTGACCGATCGGCGCATGCGGGTCCACAAGAAGAGCCTCCATCGCCACGGTCATCGGACACCATCATGCCATCTGCACCGCTCCACCTCGACACGCCGCTTTTCCGCACCTCCGCCGACTACAGCGCAAGCAACAAGCCGCTTTGGCTGAAGCTCGACGCGCTGCAGCCCTCTGGAAGCTTCAAGCTTCGCGGTGTTGGCAGGCTTTGCCAGCACGAGATCGAGAACGGCGCACGGGAGATCTTCTGCGCCTCCGGCGGCAATGCGGGGATCGCCGCCGCTTATACGGGACGGGCGCTCGGCATTCCGGTGACGATCGTCGTACCGGAGACGACGTCGCCGGAAGTGCGCCAATCGATCGAAGCAACCGGCGCCACGGTTCTCGTGCATGGATCGGTGTTCGACGAAGCGAATGCCTTCGCAATAGAACACGCGAAGGCCAGAAACGCAGCCTACGTGCACCCATTCGATCATCCCCTTCTGTGGGAGGGGCACGGCACTTTGATCGACGAGGTTGTCGCAAAGGGCGCCGAGTTTGATTGCGTCATCACGAGCGTCGGCGGTGGCGGCTTGCTGGCGGGCATCGTAGCCGGTCTCGAGCGAAACGGCCTGTCTGATGTGCCGGTCATTGCCGTCGAGACCGAAGGGGCCGCTTCGCTTTATGCCAGCCTTGCTGCAGGCGAGCGCCTTACCTTGCCGGCGATCACCTCAATCGCCAGTTCGCTTGGCGCACGTCAGGTGGCGCAGCACGTCTTCGATCTGCCGAAGCACCACCCGATCGAAAGCGTCACGGTCACGGATGCGCAGGCGGTCACCGCCTGCCTGAAGTTCGCCGATGCCTATCGCATTCTGGTCGAGCCCGCCTGCGGGGCCGCCCTGGCGGTGGCCGACGTGCATTCCGATATTCTCGCCCGCTTCAATAATCCGCTGATCGAAGTCTGCGGCGGCATCGGTGTCTCGCTGGAAAAGCTGAAGGTTTGGAAAGAACGGTTGCTGTAAGCAGCAAAAGAAAAGCCGGGCGAAAACCCGGCTTTCTCGAATGCTATGTTTTTAAGACTTAAGCAGCCCAGGGGCGCGATGCCGCGTTCTTGGCTTCGAAGCTGTCGATTGCCTTGCCCTTCTCGAGTGTCAGGCCGATATCGTCGAGGCCGTTCAGCAGGCAGTGGCGCTTGAACTCGTCGAGATCGAACTTGATCGAACCGCCGTCCGGACCGGTGATCTCAAGGTTTTCCAGGTCGACCGTCAGGATCGCATTGGAGCCGCGCGAGGCGTCGTCCATCAGCTTGTCGAGGTTTTCCTGGCTGACCTTGATCGGCAGAATGCCGTTCTTGAAACAGTTGTTGTAGAAGATGTCGGCGAAGCTGGTCGAGATGACGCATCGGATGCCGAAGTCGAGAAGCGCCCATGGCGCATGCTCGCGCGAGGAGCCGCAACCGAAATTGTCACCGGCAACCAGGATCTTCGCATTCTGATAGGCCGGCTTGTTCAGCACGAAATCCGGGTTCGGAGAACCGTCTTCATTGTAACGGGCTTCGGCGAAAAGACCCTTGCCAAGACCGGTGCGCTTGATCGTCTTCAGGTAATCCTTCGGAATGATCATGTCGGTGTCGATGTTGACAACAGGCAGAGGGGCAGCAACGCCCGTCAGCTTTACGAATTTGTCCATGGCCTGGCTCCAATGTCAGCAGACGTAGTTTTGTTGATCAGCGTTTAGTCCAGATTTCGGCCGAAATGAAGGAAAATTTACATCGCGAGAAAGGCCGCGCGCGGATTCGACGCGCAGCCATCCATGGATATCGTGAGATCAACTTGCATTCGCTGGCGCATTCATTGCCCAGAGAACCCCGAACGGGTCGCGAAGCTGGCCATATCGATCGCCCCAGAACATCAGCTGGATAGGCAGGATGACCTCCGCGCCGGCAGCAACGGCGCGGCCCCACCAGAAATCGATATCGTCGATAACAAGCTGAAGCGTAAAGCCCTGATGCTTTTCGAAGGGATGACCATGCTCGGGATAGGCATCGCAGAGCATCAACGAGCTTCCGTTGATGTAAAGATGGACATGCATCGTCCGCCCATTTTCATCCGGGGGGACGACAAACGCCTCCTCGGCACCGAACGCACGCTTGTAGAATTCCGCGGCCTTTAGCGCACCATCGACCGTGACGTACGGCAACAGGCCATTCTTGACCGGCGGCATTTTCGTTGCGCCGGTTTCCGTTGCGGTATCCATTCTGTCCTCCATTGTTTGATTTGGTTTGGGCAAAAGCCCTGGCCTTCCAAAGACGCGGGAAGATCAGCCGAGCCGACAACGATGTCGAAATTTTTCTGGAAACGACCCGACGGTCAGAGGTCGATGATCGTGCCGCGCCCGTCATTCCAGATACGCATGTTCTCGCCGGAATGAGACTTCGTTCTGGCGGTGGCGCGAACGGGGGCCGGTTTCATCTTCAGCGAAAGCGCGCGGCCAACCATGAGCACCGTCAGGATACCGCCAACTGCGAGCGTCACAGAGAATGTGAGGAGCGCCAACGCAACGAAGGCTGTGATGCCTGCGAGCAGGAGGAAGACGGAACGAATGCTTTGCATGGTTTAGACCTTTCTTCGGAAAGGAATGTGGTCCTTCATTTCTTTCTCTGCAAGGTGAGCATGGCTTTTTGTTGTCTTGCCACCCATCACAAAGCTTGGCACAGATTTGTGATGACCCGCAACTCTCCGACTCGTTCCTTGAATCTCCGCCGTTCGGTGCTAAGCGTTCCGGCCATCAATGCACGCGCGTTGGAAAAGACCCATGCGCTCGATTGCGACGCCGTGATCTTCGATCTCGAGGACTCGGTGGCGCCGGAGCGAAAGTCGGAAGCCCGCGACAATCTGAAAGCCTTTTTTTCGGGCCCTCCTCTGGTGAACAAGGAGCGGATCATCCGCATCAATGCGCTGGCTTCCACATTCGGCAATGCCGACATGGAGCTGGTCTTGGCATTGGAACCGGATGCCGTGCTTCTGCCGAAAGTGGACGAGCCTCAGGATGTGATGTCCATCAGCGACCGGCTTGCCGATGCCGATGCGCCGGAAAGCCTCCGCATCTGGGCGATGATCGAAACGCCCCGCGGCATTCTGAACGCGGCGGCGATCGCCGAAGCCGGCCGCACGCCGGGCTCAAGACTCGATTGTTTCGTCGTTGGCCTCAACGACCTGCGCAAAGAGACCGGTGTCTTGCCGCAGCCCGGCCGCACCTATCTTGTGCCCTGGCTGATGCAGGTGGTTCTTGCCGTGCGGGCCTATGGCCTCGACGCGATCGACAGTGTCTTCAATGATTTCAAGGACGCAGATGCCTTCGACGCCGAATGCGCGCATGCCCGGGCCATGGGCTTCGACGGCAAGATGCTGATCCATCCTGCTCAGATCGAAGCGTCAAACCGGCATTTCGGCCCGGACAAGGCGGCAATTGCCGAGGCGGAGGCAATCATCGCCGCCTTTGCCGACCCGGCTGCCGAAGGTCTGAACGTCATCAATGTCAATGGACGGATGATCGAGCGGCTGCATCTTGTCCAGGCGGAAAGTCTGGTTCATAAAGCCCGCCTGATTACTGAGCGCCAAACGGCGAAGTGAAAGACGACTCTAGATGAAGCTTTATCGCCTTCTGACCGGCCAGGATGATGCCGCTTTCTGTCATCGCGTAACCGACGCCCTCAACAAGGGCTGGTCGCTGAACGGCTCGCCGTCGCTGACCTTCAACACCCAGACCGGCCAGGTGATGTGCGCTCAGGCGATCGTCAAGGAAGTCGAAGGCAAGGACTACCACCCGGACATGAAGCTATCCGAACAGTAAGCGAAGGCTTAGCGTTCGGCCGCCTCTTCGGCACTTGCCTCGATCCGTTCCATGTCGTCGTCGCTGAGACCGAAATGGTGGCCGATCTCGTGGATGAGGACGTGGGTGATGATATCGCCCAGCGTCTCGTCGTTCTCGGCCCAGTAGTCGAGGATCGGCCGCCTGTAGAGGCGGATACGGTTCGGCAGTTCGCCGGTTTCCATCGTGAAACGCTCCGAGATGCCCCGGCCTTCAAAGAGGCCGAGAAGGTCGAATGGCGTTTCCAGCGCCATGTCCTCGAACACGTCGTCGTCAGGGAAATCCTCGATCTCGATGGTCAGATTGGTGGTCAGCGAGCGGAATTCTTCCGGCAGGTGGCTATATGCCTCCATCGCCAACGACTCGAAGGTACTGATCGTCGGCGCGTGGCGATCCCGCCAATCCTCGCTCTGGTCTATGCGGGCCATTAATATTCCTTCCTTTGCCGCCCATATAGAACCTTTGCGCACGATTTTCGAGAGCGGAATCAAAGGCAGGAATAAATTCACATCAAATGCCTGTTGACTCTTTCGCCCGCCTCTGGAATCCATAAGAACATAACAGGAACATATGAGACTTGGAGAACGTCATGGCACAGTCGGCCGTGACGCGCGAGCGGCTTTTTGCGCTCCGCGAAACCATTGCAAAGCTTGAAGGGAAGCCCGCGCCGGCCTTGGCGGCCGCGCAAAGCGAAGCCTTGGCCGACAATGGCCTCGCCGCCAAGAACGACAGCGGCCCGCGTCTTCCTCTTGGAATACCCGCACTCGACGAGGCGATCGATGGCGGCTTGCCGCTCGACGGGATCACCGAGGCTCGCACCGACCTCTTGCGGGAGGCCGGTGCCGGCAGCGGCTTTGTGCTGGCGCTTGCCGCCATGCTGCAGCGTCAAGTCGAGGAGAGCCACAGTGCGCCGCTACCGATCCTGTGGATCGCGGACATGGTTTCCACGATGGAAGCAGGCGTCCCCTACGCCGTAGGGTTACGAGATTTCGGTCTGAAACCGGACCAGTTCTTCTATGCCAGTCCGCGCAAGCTTGAAGACGCTCTCTGGCTTGCGGAATCTGCAGTCGAAAGCGGCGTTTTTCCTGCGACGGTTCTGGAGATCCGCGGCAACCCAAAGCCCTTCGGCCTGACGGAGAGCCGTCGTTTGAGCTTGCGGGCGAAAGCATCGAAACGCCCGCTTTTCCTGTTGCGGCAGGCTGGAGAGGAAGAAGCCAGCAGCGCTTATTTCCGCTTCCTTGCAGCACCCGCGCCGGCACAGGCGCGCCCCTTGCCGGATGGCACGATGCTGGGCGGTAGCATCGGCAATCCGGTTTTTCATCTCACCCTGGAGAAGAGCCGCAACCCGGCTCCCCTCTCCTTTCTACTGGAGTGGAACTCTCATGACCGCCGTTTTTTCGCCGTCTCCCGATCAGCCAACCCTCGCCTTCCAGACGAACGCGCAGCGCATTCTGGCACTCCACTTTCCGCATCTTCCAACCGACCGGATATCAAGAAAGAAATGGGGGCTCTCCTGGCGTTCGCACGGTCGTCCTGAGGCAGCGCCGATTGTCTGTTCCAGCCGGCTCAACAATACCATGCGGCTAACGGCGCTGGACGAGGCGGCCGAAGCCCTCAAACTCAGAAAGCATATGGGCGTTGCCGAAGCCCGCGCCACCTATCCCAAGCTCGATGTGATCGAGGACGACCCAGCTGCCAACCGACGTTTCCTGGAAGCCATCGCCGACTGGTGCGATCGCTATACCCCGCTCGTCGCTCTCGATGGCGTGGATGGCCTGTTTCTCGACATTACCGGCTGCGCCCATTTGTTCGGCGGCGAGACGCCCCTTCTGAAGGATGTTCTCGCCAGGCTCTTCCAGATGGGGGTTGATGCCCGCGGCGCCATCTCTTCGTCGCCGGGATTATCCTGGGCCATCAGCCGTTTTGGCCAAGGAGGCATCATCGAACACGGAGAGGTCGAGCAGGCGCTTGCTCCTTTGCCGGTCGCGGCCCTGCGTCTCGAAGAAGCAACCATAGGCGCCCTGAATAAAACCGGGCTCAAATATGTGGGTGACCTTCTCAATGCACCACGCGCCCCCCTCGCCCGCCGCTTTGGGGGAGCTGTGCTCTTGAGGCTCGATCAGGCGCTTGGGACCGATGAAGAGCCGGTCTCTCCACGCCTGCCGGTCGCAAGCCTCTCGGTCGAACGTCGCCTGATTGAGCCGATCGGAGCCGAAGACGATATCCTCGCGCTCACCGGTCAGGTTGCCGTCTCCCTGAAGCCCTCCCTGGAAGCGCGTGGCATCGGCGGCCGCATCTTCGAACTGGTCCTTTTCCGTGTCGACGGCAAGGTGTTCCGCATTTCCGCCGGGACCGCGCAGCCCCTGAGAGAACCCAAGCGCATCGCCGCTCTCTTTGCCGAACGCCTGCAGGCAATCCACGATGATTTTGATGCAGGCTATGGGTTTGAGATCCTTCGTCTCAACGTGCTCCTTCACGAAGATTTCGTGACGTCGCAAGGCGATTTTGAACACCACCAGCAAAAGGATGCGTCCCTTGCTGCCTTCGTGGATCGGGTTTCCGCCCGCCTCGGGGAGGACTGCCTGCAGACCTTCCAATTGCGGGAGAGCCACCTGCCGGAAAGAGCTGTCATTGCCGTGCCCGCAATCGATCACCTGTCCGCCCCGAAAACGAGGGAAGGACATCCTCCACCGGCCAGAAACGAGCGACCCATCCGGATACTGCAGAAGCCGGAGCCGATGGACGCCTTTGCCGTCGAAGTCCCCGATGGCGCACCCGCCAGCTTTCACTGGCGGCGCAAGCAGCACCGTGTCTTGAAAAGCGAGGGGCCAGAACGACTTGCAACGGAATGGTGGCTCGATGGTTCGGACACGGGGGATCGGGACTACTTCCGGATCGAAGACGATCAGGGACGCCGTTTCTGGATCTATCGCCATGGCCACTATGAGCGTGACGCAACGCAGAACTGGTACATGCACGGAGTCAGTGCCTGATGTCGGCCTTCTTCGAGATCGGCGCAAAGACCAATTTTTCCTTTTTGGAGGGTGCATCCAAGCCGGAGGAAATGATCGTCCAGGCTGCCGTTCTGAGGCTTGGAGGACTTGGTATTGCCGACCGTAATTCGGTTGCAGGTGTGGTCCGGGCACATGCCCAATCAAAGGCGATCCAGAAGAAATTCGAGCGGATGAAAGCCGGGCTTCTGGAGGAGCATGAAAAGAAAGGCGTCATTCTTGATCCGATGCGTTTTCAGCCGGGCGCCCGCCTTGTCTTCTCGGATGGAACACCTGACATCCTGGCCTATCCCCAAGACCGTCAAGGCTGGAGACATCTTTGCCGATTGCTGAGCACCGGCAACCTGAGGGCCGAGAAAGGTAAGTGCATTCTGACGGAGGCGGATCTGATGGAATGGGGCGACAACATGATGCTCGCGCTCATTCCCGATCCATCCGTTGCAGATGATGCCAATCAGGCAATGTTCGAAGCCTGTCTCGAGCGTTTCAGAAAGCGCTTCCGAAAAAACTTCCATGTGGCGCTCGCCCCCGCTTATGACGGCCGTGACAAACGCGTCTTCGCGACGCTCTCTGTATTGGCGGATCGTAACCGCATTCCGCTGATTGCCACCAACCAGCCGCTTTACCACGACACCACCCGTCGCCCCCTCGCCGACATCGTGACATCGATCCGAGAACATGTTCCAATTCCCGAGGCAGGCTTTCTTTTATCGCCGAATGCCGAGCGCTACCTCAAGGAGAGCGGCGAAATCCGGCGCCTTTTCCGCGATTACCCGCATGCGGTATCAAACACGGAGAAGTTCTTCTCACAACTTTCCTTTTCGCTCGATGAGTTGGAACACAATTATCCTCCCGAAAATGACGAGGGGGAAACGCCTTACCAAACCTTGGAGCGCTTGACCAAAACCGGAGCGGCAAAGCGTTTCCCCGACGGCATACCGGAGAAGGTTCAGAAAAACATCGAGTACGAGCTGAGCCTCGTTCGCCAGAAACAATATGAACCATACTTCCTGACGGTCCACAGGATCATCCAGTACGCCAGGCATGAGAAAAAAATCCTCTGCCAGGGTCGCGGCTCCGCGGCAAATTCCGTCATTTGCTACTGCCTCGAGATAACCGAGGTGAACCCTGAAAAAAGTACCCTGCTCTTTGACCGCTTCCTGTCGATGGACCGCGACGAACCGCCGGATATCGATGTCGATTTCGAGCATGAGAGGCGCGAAGAGGTCATCCAGCATATCTATGAGAAATACGGCAAGGAGCATGCTGGTCTCACAGCAGGGGTGACTACTTATCGCACTCGGTCCGCCGGACGTGAGGTTTCCAAAGCCTTCGGTCTCTCGGAAGATGTCCAGTCCGCGATCGGCAGCCTGGTCTGGGGCTGGTCGGAAGAGAAGCTATCCGAACGGGAAGCAAAGGCGGCCGGGCTCGACATTTTCGATCCCATGACCAAAAACGTGCTGAAATATTCATCCGAGCTTCTCGGTTTTCCCCGCCATCTCACCCAGCATGTCGGGGGGTTCGTCATCACCAGGGACAGGCTGGATGAAGTCGTTCCGATCATGAAGACGGCAATGCCCGGACGCTACATGGTCGAATGGGACAAGGATGATCTCGACAATCTGAAGATCCTCAAGGTCGATATCCTGGCGCTCGGAATGTTGACCGCCCTGAAGCGGGCATTCGATCTGCTTCTCCTGCATTACGACGTGAAGAAGACCCTCGCCGATCTCGGCAACGATAAGCATGAGGATGAGGAGCCCGTCTATGCGATGATGTGCCGGGCCGACACGCTTGGCGTCTTTCAGATCGAGAGCCGAGCGCAGATGAGCATGCTGCCGCGCCTGAAACCCCAAAAATTCTACGACCTCGTCATCGAAGTCGCCATCGTCAGGCCAGGCCCCATTCAGGGAGACATGGTCCACCCCTACCTGAAACGCCGGGAGGAAAAGGCGCGCGGTATCCCAACGACATATCCAAGCGAGGAACTGAAGGGAGTTCTGGAGCGAACGCTCGGCGTGCCGCTCTTTCAGGAGCAAGCCATGCAGATCGCAATCACCGCTGCGGGATTCAAGCCGGCCGAAGCAGACCAACTGAGGCGGGCCATGGCGACCTTCAAACGAACAGGCACCATCGGCAATTTCGAAACGCGGTTCATTGAAGGCATGGTCGCGAAGGATTACCCCCGCGACTTTGCCCAGCAATGCTTCAACCAGATCAAGGGTTTTGGCGAATACGGCTTCCCGGAAAGCCACGCGGCCTCGTTCGCACTACTGGTATATGCCTCTTCCTGGGTGAAAGCCTACTATCCTGATGTCTTCTGTGCTGCGATGCTGAATTCGCAGCCAATGGGTTTTTATGCCCCCGCGCAGCTCGTCAGGGATGCAAGGGAGCATGGGGTTGATATCCGGCCCGTCGACATCAATGAATCGAACTGGGATTGCTTGCTTGAGGAGGCAGAATTTAACAAGCGTTCAGTCGATTTCCGGCATGCCAGCATGCGGAATGTCATCAAGACAAAGCGAGCCGTTCGGCTTGGCTTCCGGCAGATAAAGGGCCTTTCGGAAATTAGTATGGAACAACTCGTCGCCAACAGAGGCAGGGGCTATTCTTCCATTCGCGATCTCTGGCTACGTTCGGGCCTACAAAAGGCAGATATAGAACGGCTTGCCGATGCAGATACCTTTCACTCCATAAAGCTGTCGCGGCGGGAAGCGCTCTGGGAGGTGCGGGCGCTCGATGCGAAGAGCGCTGCCGAAAAGCTTCCTCTGTTCGACCAGGTGAGCCACATCAACTTGCAGGTCGAGCCGGAGACGCGGCTGCCGGAAATGCTGCCTGGCGAACAAGTCATCGAGGACTATCGCTACCTCTCGCTTTCCCTGAAAGGTCATCCGGTCTCGTTCCTCCGCGACGAATTCCGCAAAGCCGGGGTCGTGCGGAGTGTCGATCTTCTTACCGTCCCGAACGGCAGAAGGGTGACGATCGCCGGCCTGGTTTTGGTGCGCCAGCGCCCGGGCTCCGCCAAGGGCGTCATCTTTATGACACTGGAAGACGAAACGGGCGTTGCCAATGCCATTGTCTGGCAAAGGGTCTTCGAGAAATATCGCCCGATCGTCATGGGAGCACGACTCGTGAAGATTCATGGCAGGCTTCAGAGCCAGAGCGGCGTGATCCACACCGTCGTCGATCATATCGAGGATATGACTCCCGCGCTCGGCATCCTGCAGAAGGAAGCCCGTCGTTTTGGCGTTAGCGATCGTTCGGATCAAGCGCTCAATCCGACGATGGATCCGCGTCAAAGGAAACTCGCAAACTCAGTTGAGAACGCCGTGATGGAGAAGAGCCTCATCTCCGGCAGTCATGGAGCACGGGAAACAGCTCAGATCATGCCAAAGGGCCGCAATTTCCATTGAGAGCGTGCATCAGAACGCCGGATTTGAGGCTTTGCAATGTAGCGGAGAGTACCTTCGACAGTCCCACAATGTGCGACGAATGGCCTATTCCGCGAGTCGATTTTTTCTTGACACCTATCATCTTCTTTTGCAGAAAAGGGGATAGTGAATGTCATGTTTGGAATGACGCCGTGCTTGTCTGCAGCTGCAACTACATAACCGATCACGAAATCCGGGAAGTCATCAACGAACTTCTCGATGAGGATTGTTGGCAGCTTATCGTGCCTGCAAAGGTATACCACGCCATGGGGAAACGGGGCCGCTGCTGTGGCTGCTTCCCGAACGTGGTCGACATCATCATCCAGACGACCGAGGAATATCACGCCCGTCACCACTCGACGGAAGCCGAAATATTTGATTTCATGTCCCGCCTCAGAGAATTCCATGAAGAAAACAGGAGAGCGGACATTGAAAGGCGACAAAAAAGTCATCGAGCGGCTTAACGAGGCCCTCTTTCTCGAGCTCGGCGCCGTCAACCAATACTGGGTCCATTACCGACTTCTTGAAGACTGGGGCTACACCAAGCTCGCCAAGAAGGAACGGGCAGAATCCATCGAGGAGATGCATCATGCCGATCGTCTGGTCGCGCGCATCATCTTCCTCGAAGGTCATCCCAACCTTCAGACTCTTGCCCCGCTTCGGATCGGCCAGAACGTCAAGGAAGTTCTGGAAGCCGACCTCGCCGGCGAATACGATGCCCGCACGGCCTACAAGAAATCACGCGACATCTGTCATGAGGCCGGGGACTACGTCTCGATGAAGCTTTTCGAGGAGCTCCTGGCAGACGAGGAAGGTCACATCGACTTCCTCGAAACACAGCTGGAGCTGCTCGGCAAGATCGGCGAATCGAAGTACGGCCAGCTCAATGCCGACTCCGCCAACGAGGCCGAATAACGATTGACATGACCGGCAGCCCTGGCCGCCGGTCATTCACTCTGCGGCGCTTAGGCTAGCCAAGTGCCTGAACTCGTCGACCACCTGCTCATAGACCGCCCGCTTGAAGGGCACGATGAGACCGGGCAGGCTTTCCATCGGCTTCCAATCCCATGCATCGAATTCCGCCGCATGGCCGCCGGGCGGCGGATTGATTGCGATCTCCTTCTCATCTCCATCGAAACGGAAGGCAAACCAGCGCTGCGTCTGACCCCGGAATTTCCCCTTTAGCCCAATGCCCACCAATTGGGGTGGCAAATCGTAGTTGATCCAGTTCCTGGCTTCCGCAAGCAGCGTCACCGTGCGAATGCCCGTTTCCTCGTAGAGTTCCCGATAGGCGGCATCCAGCGGATCCTCGCCCTTGTCGATGCCGCCCTGCGGCATCTGCCAAAGCTGCGGCGATCCATCATATTCGGAATTCTCTTCCGGAATCCGCCGCCCCGCCCATACGAAACCCTGGCGGTTGAGGATCATAACGCCGACGCAGGGGCGATACGGCAGGTCTTCGGCGTTGACGATCAGCTTGCTCATCAGCTCTCTCTATTTCAGGGTCTCTTCGGGTCGTTGGTCAGCGCAGCGACACCGACGATCTCAATGCCTCGCATCGCGGCCTCCTGCGTCCATTGCGCGATGGCATCAATACTCTCATCGAAGGCGGCGGCAACACCGATTGCCTGACCGTTGCGCTTTGCGACGCGTTCAAGCTCGTCCAGCTTCTGGATGATGGCGTTCACATCAAGCTGCTTGTCCAACTGCACATCAGCAAAGGCGTAGGGCGCCTCGGTTCCCTTTGCGACTACCGCGGTTTTGGACTGGGCCGACGTTCCGTCATCAAGAAACAGCAGCCCGCGCTTTCCGATATCCCGCATCACCGGCTCCATGGCGTTGGGGTCGGAAAGGAACCGCCCGCCCTGATAATTCATGATGCCCGTATAATTGGTAATCTCGCCCATCGCCCGGTGCAGACTTTCAATATTCTTCGCAGCCGACGTCGACGTCAGCAACGTATCCGGCCCGGGATCGTTTGCCGGGTAATCAAAAGGCTCGAATGGAACCTGCAGTAGGATTTCGTGGCCGCCGCGGCGCGCTTCCTGCATCCAGCGCTGCAAGCTGTTGCCGCTGGCGGCAAAAGCGAAGGTGACCTCCTCCGGCAACTGCTGGATCGCCCGCTGCGTGCCTGTCTGGCTTAACCCTAATCCGCTCACAACGATCGCGATGCGTGTTCCGTGTGCACCGGACCATGGTCGCGCGTACTGGTCCATCGGGCGACGTCCGTCCGGCCCGACGATCGGGAGCCGCCCCAACGGCGTATTTTCCAGAAGCGCATCGTTCGGCAACGCCGCCATCCGTGGGTCCTGCCCGACCTGCGAGGCATCAACTAGCACCGGGCCATTTCCGTCGCGTTGTCTCGGGGAGTATTTCGTGACGACAGATCCATCGCCCGTGACCATCTGCTCCACATTGGCACCCGATCGGGGATCGGATGGCACCATACCATTTGGAGCGGCAGGGGTCGAAGACCGCGACGGCACCTGATTCTGAATAGTATCGGATGGCGGCAAAGCCGCCTGGTCTTGAACTGGCGGCCTCTCGCGCTTCAGCCCATCTCCGCGGAATGCCGTATAAAGCGACGAAACCCCGATCAGAACGAGGCAGATCCCGGCGACGACACGACCCGTCCGCAGAATTCCCGGCCGCTGCCGCTTAACCTTGCGGCCCTGTCCCAGTGGTGCGTGCAGATCGGTATTCAAACTTCGTTTCCGCTTCAGAATCAGGACAGCAAAAAGGCGTCAGGCCGGATACACCATCCGGCCTGACGCCTCAAATTGCAATTACTTGGCGCTAACGGCCTTGTCCGGATTGGGCGGGAAGGACGGGTCCGTCTTCTTGCCGCGAAGCAGGTCAAGCGCGTAGTTGAGCTGAACGTCGTCCTTCGGATCCGGCGGAATATAGGCAACCGAACCGGAGCCTTCGTCCGTCTCGCTCTGGCCCTTGATGTGCCCACGCAGGCTGGACTCGCCTTCGGTGGTCATCTTGCCCTTCAGATCGTCCGGCAGCGGCTCTTCGACCTTGATATCCGGCGTGATGCCGGTGCCTTGGATCGAGCGGCCCGACGGCGTGTAGTAGAGCGCCGTCGTCAGTCGCAGCGCGCCGTTTTCGCCAAGCGGGATGATCGTCTGAACCGAGCCCTTGCCGAACGAGCGCGTTCCGAGAACGGTAGCACGACGCAGGTCCTGCAACGCGCCGGCAACGATTTCCGAAGCAGATGCCGAACCGCCGTTGATCAGGACGATTACCGGCTTGCCGTCCGTCAGGTCACCCGGACCAGCGTTGAAGCGGCGGGTCTCATCGGGATTGCGGCCGCGGGTGGAAACCACTTCGCCACGCTGCAGCAGCGCATCCGACACCTGGATCGCCTGGTCGAGCAGACCACCCGGGTTCAGACGAAGGTCGAGGACGTAGCCCTTCAGCTTGTCAGCCGGAACCGTCTTCTTGATCTTCTCGATCGCCTTCTCGAGATCGGGGTAGGTCTTCTCCGTGAAGGAGATGACGCGCAGATAGCCGACATCATCCTCGACGCGCGACTTCACGGCCTGCACAGCCACAACGTCGCGAACGATCGTCAGCTCTATAGGCTTGTCGGCACCCTTGCGGATCAGCGTCAGCTTGATCGGCGTGTTGACCGGGCCACGCATCTTTTCGACCGCGTCTTCCAGCTTCAGGCCGCGAACGGACTGACCGTCGATCTCGGAAATGTAGTCGCCAGCAAGAACGCCAGCCTTTGCCGCCGGCGTGTCGTCGATCGGCGTGATGACTTTGACGAGCTCGTCTTCCATGGTGACCTCAATGCCGAGACCGCCGAATTCACCCTTCGTCTGGGTCTGCATGTCAGCCGCATCCTTCGCATTCATGTAGCTCGAATGCGGATCCAGCGAAGAAAGCATGCCGTTGATGGCATTTTCGATGAGTTTGTCCTCGGCCGGCGGCGTCACATACTGTGCGCGCACACGCTCAAAAACGTCACCAAAAACGGAAAGCTCCTTGTAGGTGGAGGCTCCGGCCGCTTCCGCAGGCACGCCTGCCGAATAGATGACGCTCATCGCGGTCGCACCCATCAATGCGCCGACCAGAACAAGAGAAGCCCTACGAATCATTGCGTGCCTTTCCAGTGTCTTTAGCGGTCCACCAAGGCCGGGAATCGACCGGTTTTCCATCTTTTCGAAATTCAATGTAAAGCGTCGGACGGTTGGTTTCCAGCGCCAATGCTGTCGCGCTCGCCACTCTTTTCGCGCCCATGGCTGCAAGTGGCTCGCCGGAGAAGACGAACTTCCCCTGGCGCGTGCTGATCGTCTCCATTCCGGAGAGGACAAGGTGGTAGCCGTTGCCGGCATCGAGGATGATCATCTGGCCGTAGCTGCGAAAAGCACCCGCGTAAACGACAAGCCCATCTGCGGGAGCGGTAACCACCGTTTCCGGATTGGTGGCAAGCGTCATTCCCATCGCCTCATGGCCGGTTCCGTCGGCATCGCCGAACTGGCGGAGGATATCGCCTGCCACAGGCAATTCCAGCTTCGCCTTCAATTCTCCGAAGGGATATGCGGGGGCAATGCGGTTTTTATCAGGCACGCCGCTCTCCGCGAGGGCCTTGGCCTGGGCGCGTTGCTCCTCGGTCAAGAGCTTGCGGTTTTCCTCGGCCTGGCGGGCCGCGGAGGCGGCGTCGCGAACCGATGCGATCTCGGTTTCCATCGATGCCACCAGCCCCTCGAGGCTTGTTGCCTTGCTGGCAAGATCCTCCGACCGCTTCTTCTCCGCATCCAGTTCCGCCGCGCTGCTGCGGCTCAGCTTCTCGTTTTCAGCGAGAAGCAAATCCATCCGGCGCTCTTCCTCGATGCTATTGGTCATCGTCGTGGTGAGCGCCGTTTTCTCCGCAGCGCTTGCCGTTTGCAACGCAGACAGGTTGGCAAGATCGGCGACGAGCTTGTCAGTTTCCTTTCGGATACCGGGAACCACCGCGCCGAGCAGGATTGCGCTGCGAACCGAAGCGAGCGCGTCGTCAGGTGTCACGAGAAGGGCCGGCGGCGGATTGCGGCCCATCCGCTGCAGGGCACCCAGCACCTCGGCCAGCAGGCCACGCCGCTCATGCAATGACCGGCGGACCGCGTCTTCCTTGACGCCGAGATCGGCCAGTTTCTTCTCGCTCTCCAGGATCTGCTTCTCGAGCGACTTGCGCCGCGCCGCGGAATTGATCAGCGCCTGGCGAACGCTGCTGGTGCTCTTGTCCAGATCCGCGATGCTCTTCTGAAGCTCCGCAACCTTATCGGACGAGAGGCTGATGGTCTTCGATAGGGCTTCAAGCTCGGCGCGCGTCTCGTCTCGCTTCTTCGCAAGGTCGGCCGCCGGATCGGGCGGCGGCTGGGCAACCGTTGCGCTTGCCAGGGCAGGGGCCTCCGGCGGCGAGATCCGCGCAGCTTCCGGCGCATCCTGCGCGAAGGCGCCGGAAGCGAAGGGGCGGTTCGCAACTGCCGCCACAGACACGCTCAAGCCTGCAGCCAAGGCCGACAGAATGACGTATTTTGGCTTGAACGCGCGTGTCGGCATACGAGCTTGAAATCCCTTCAAATCGCGCGGAGATTAAGCTGATTTGACATTCTTTGCCAGATCGATTGAGGGACTGAGCACACCAGGACGGACACGCTCACGTGAGCAACGCAATCCATCAGACGCGATGATAGGGGTGGCCGGAAAGGATCGTGACGGCTCGATAAAGCTGCTCGGCGATGAGCGTGCGAACCAACTGATGCGGCCAAGTCATCTTGCCGAGACAGA
>Ga0102588_1001210_pt1 | contig 20436 bp, 21 predicted proteins | sample AraplaMF_Col_mMS_FD_76854 | JGI IMG/M metagenome (GOLD analysis project Ga0102588, IMG submission 76854) | Arabidopsis root microbial communities from the University of North Carolina, USA - plate scrape MF_Col_mMS (SPADES assembly) (version 2) | ecosystem: Host-associated > Plants > Roots >...
CAGGCATGATCGACGCCTATGCCGGGGCGCTCGGTGCGCTTGGCGGCGAGGCGCAGGATGCTCGCAGGCTGGAACGCCAATTGGCGCTGATCGCCGGCACCTCGAGCTGCATCGTTTCGTTCTCGCGAGAGCGCAAACCGAGCCACGGCATGTGGGGGCCGTATTACGAAGCCGTCTTTCCTGAATCCTGGCTTGTCGAGGCGGGGCAATCGGCAACGGGCGCGCTGCTCGATCATATCGTGCGGATGCACGCAGCCGGTGGCGAGCCAACGGCTACGCTGCATCAGAAGATCGTCGAGCGTATTGCTCAGCTTCGCGCCGAGGAGGGCGACAAGTTCGGTGCCCGCATCTTTATGCTGCCGGATTTTCACGGCAACCGCTCGCCACTCGCCGATCCGCATGCAGTCGGCAGCATCAGCGGCCTGACGCTCGACACGTCGTTCGACGGACTCTGCGCGCTCTATTGGCGCGCAGCAGTCGCGATCGCGCTCGGGATCCGTCACATCCTCGAGCGGATGAAGGAATATGGCTATGTGCCTGACACCCTGCATGTCGCGGGCGGCCATGTGAAAAATCCGGTGCTGATGGAACTCTATTCCGATGCAACCGGCTGCAGGGTCGTTGTGCCGAAGATGAACGAGGCGGTGCTCCTCGGTACGGCGATGGCCGCTTCCGTGGCGTGCGGTCTCTATCGAGATCTCGCAGAAGCAGGGGCGGCCATGTACTCCGGTGGCGAAGAGCGATTGCCGGATACAGCCAAGCAGGCATTTTATGACCGGGATTATCGCCGGCTGCTTGCCATGTATCGCCACCGCGCGGAACTGGAAGCGATGGAGTAGGCGCCTAATCCTGGAAGACGCTACCGGTTTCCGCCGTCTCCAAGCATGCTGCCGAATTCAGCCATGCGACGGGTGCGGGCGCCTGCTTCTTCGCCGGCCGCAGTGACAACGTCTTCCGACAGACAGTCGAGGAGGACCATCAGCGGCGGCAGGTTGTCTTCGTCATCGGATCGGGCAGGCGGAAGGGCGAGTACGATATTGGCCTGATCCGGAATCCAGTTGGTGCCTTGTGCTGTAATCAAGATAACCTTGTATCCATAGCGCCGTGCCGTCCGGGCCAGCAGCCGGGCTTTGCCAAAGCGCCGGCTGTCGATCACGATCAGCAAGGCGTCATTGCCATCGAGCCGTGCGAAGAGTTCGGCGAAGCGGCTGCCCGTTCCATCAAGCGCGTGGACGCCGTCGCGGGCATGGGTCAATCGCTGAGCAAAGTGGGACGCGAAGCCGGAAAGATGCGCATGCGAGGCGACAAGAACCTCATGAGCGGATGATATCATCGACACGGCTTCATTCCAGAGGGGCTGGCCCGTCAAATGGTAGATATGGTGCAGCGCCTGGATCTGCTCGGAGACCAGTACCGCGAGCGGCTTGCCGGCGGAAGCGTCGGCCTGCAGCTGGGTGAGCGATGCCTGCATCTGCATTGGCGAAATGGTGGTTGTTTCGCGGATATGGACCTTGACGCTGTCGAGCCCCTGATAGCCGAGCGCGCGTAGAAAGCGGCCCACCGTCATGGGGCTCAGATCCAGCCGATCGGCAACCGACGCGGCTGTTTCGAACGGCAGGTCGTTCAGATGCTCGGAGAAATATTTCGCGATTCGTCGTTCGGCCGGCGTGCCGGACTTGGCATACTGGCGGAGCTTCTGAACAAAATCTTCCACGTTGGCCCGTCCCGATCTTCCCGAAAGCATTTCTCGGATACGCATGGCCAACGCTTGTCGTTTGCAACTATTCCGGAAGCTGCGTTTCAGGATCAAGCAATCATAGTTGATAAATTACTATATAGTAACATAGATTTTCCGACAAGTTTTGGGCTAGTCATCCGAGTTTGTTTCAGCCTTGCCGTTCAAAGTTCGGATTCCTACATGGTTGTTGCAACCGGAGACCTCGGAATGATCTTTCAGGCGGCCCGCCTATCTCTCATCAATCTTTTCGCGCCAGAGACGCGGTCAGTGTTCTGGAAGGTCTTGGGATTGACCCTCCTGTTGCTCGTCGGGCTTTGGCTGGCGCTGCGCAGTGCCTTCATATCGTACGTCTTCCCGTGGATTGCCGGTTTCTTTCCCGCCATGCCGGACTGGGCAGGGTGGCTCGGCTTCGTGTTTGCGATCGCAGCCAGCCTCGGCCTTGCACTTGGCCTGGCGCTTTTGCTGTCACCGGTGACGGCATTGGTTGCCGGCCTGTTTCTCGACGATGTGGCCGAGGTGATTGAAAGACGGGATTATCCCTCGGATCAGCCTGGAGCGGCGATGCCGCTCGGTCCGGCGCTCACAAGCTCGATCAAGCTTCTTGGCGTGGTTATCCTCGGCAACATCGTGGCGCTTTTTCTGCTGTTCGTGCCGGGCGTCAACATAATCGCGTTCTTCCTCGTCAACGGCTACCTGCTCGGCCGCGAATTCTTCGAGTTCGCCGCAATGCGGTTTCGTTCGCCGCAGGAGGCACGATCGTTTCGGGCCAAACATGCGGCGACGGTGTTCCTTGCGGGGCTTGTTATTGCGGGCTTCCTTGCCATCCCGATCGTCAATCTGCTGACGCCGCTTTTCGCCGCTGGATTGATGGTGCACCTGCACAAGCTGGTTTCGCGCCAGGACGCGGGCTTTCGCGGGTAGGGCAAAATCGGTAGCGCCGCGATCTGCCGCAGACTTAGTCGACGGCCTCTCCAATCACTTGGCGCGGTAGCTCGACCAGCGGCGCCGGCACGTCGCAGCTCTTTTCCGGCGACTTGCAGATATCGGCGATGACGCAGCGCTCGCATTCCGGCTTGCGTGCCTTGCAGGTATAGCGGCCATGCAGGATCAGCCAGTGGTGGGCATGATAGAGATAGTGCTTCGGTACCACCTTCATCAGCCGCTCCTCGACCTTGTCGGGCGTCTTTCCCGGCGCCAGCTTGATGCGGTTGGCGATGCGGAAAATGTGTGTGTCCACCGCCATCGTCGCCTGACCGAAAGCCATGGAGAGCACGACATTGGCGGTCTTGCGGCCGACACCGGGGAGCATCACCAGCTCGTCACGCGTTTGCGGCACAGCGCCGCCGAATTCCTCGACCAGCATCTGTGAGAGAGCGATGACGTTCTTCGCCTTGTTGCGGTAGAGGCCGATCGTCTTGATGTAGTCGCGCAACCGCTCCTCGCCGAGTGCCAGCATCTTTTCGGGCGTGTCGGCAACCCTGAAGAGTGCGCGTGTCGCCTTGTTGACGCCGGCATCCGTCGCCTGGGCGGAGAGGGCTACAGCGACGACGAGCGTGAACGGGTTCGTGTGTTCCAGTTCGCCTTTCGGCTCCGGCCGCTGGATGGAGAAGCGACGGAATATCTCCTCGCGCTCGGCTTCGGAATAGGCAGAACGGACCGTTGCCGGCTTCTTCTGGCGAACGATCACTTTTGAGTTCTGCGACGATGTGACGGCGGATTTGAGTTTCGGAGTTGGCATGGAAAACCTATACTTGCCAGCCATGATGGAAAGCAACGCCGATAAAGCCGACGAACAACCTGTTTTTGCCGCCGAGCTTTTTCCTTACCGGTCGCTTGGCCGCAAGGGTTTCAAGGTGTTGCTGCTTTTGACCGGCGCAGTGTGCGGCCTGTATGGCATGTTCTTCGTCGTGACGGGCGCCTGGCCGATCGGCTTCTTCTTCGGGCTTGATTTTCTGCTTCTTTACGGCGCCTTCTGGCTGAACTATCGGTCTGGCCGCGCGCGGGAGGAAGTGACCGTGTCGCGTACGGATATTTCCGTCCGCAAGTTCGCGCCCTCCGGTCGGATGATCGAGCACCACTTCAATCCCTTCTGGACGCGCTTCTTCGTTCGCAGACATCAGGAGATAGGCATTCTTTCCATGTATATTTCCGGCGAAGGAAGGGGCACGGATATCGGCTCCTTCCTCAATCCCGATGATCGCGAGAGCTTCGCTAAGGCCTTCAAGGGGGCGCTTGCCACCGTCAAGCAACGGATTTGACCGGCACGCAAGAATCGGGTGGCTTGCGAGAGGTCACTTGACTATCTCCTTGGTACAAGGAGAAAGATCATGAATATGGTAGCCAAGCTGAACAAAGACATCACGCCTGATGGCTCTGATTACGAGACCGTGCGCCAGGTGATCGAACTCATCACCGAGGACTATCGCGATCAGCCGTCGTTGGAGACGATCGCAGCGCGGCTCAATCAGTCGCCGACGCAGTTGCAGAAGACGTTTACGCGGTGGGCCGGCCTGTCTCCTAAGGCTTTCCTGCAGGCAGTCACGCTCGACCACGCGAAGCGGCTTCTACGCGAGGAAGCTATGCCCCTTCTGGAGACCTCGATCGAGGTCGGGCTGTCCGGCCCCAGCCGCCTGCACGATCTCTTCGTCACGCATGAGGCGATGTCGCCCGGCGAATGGAAGGCCAAAGGCGGTGGGTTGACGGTGCGCTACGGCTTCCATCCTTCACCCTTTGGGGTTGCGCTTGTGATGGCGACGGACCGTGGCCTCGCGGGGCTTGCTTTCAGCAATTACGGTGACGAGGCCGCGTGTCTCGATGATATGACATGCCGCTGGCCGAATGCGACCTATGTCGAGGATATCGAAGCGACGGCACCTTACGCAACGCGGATCTTCGAGCCGGGCCGCTGGACATCGGACCAGCCGCTGCGTGTCGTGCTGATCGGCACCGATTTCCAGGTGCAGGTGTGGGAAAGCCTGCTGAAGATCCCCTTCGGCAAGGCCGTCACCTACAGCGACATCGCCCACGATATCGGCCGACCGACAGCGATGCGCGCGGTTGGTGCGGCGGTCGGCGCCAATCCGATTTCCTTCGTGGTTCCCTGCCATCGCGCGCTCGGCAAAAGCGGGGCGTTGACGGGGTACCATTGGGGCCTGACGCGCAAGCGGGCCATGCTCGGCTGGGAGGCGGCGCACGCCTGATCGCGGCGACGCATCGATCCAACCTGTGGATACGCTTCCTCCCTCGGGAGTCCTGCCATCAAAAACTCAGGATTCACCTGCTTGATTCCATGGCTGGGACTCGAGGAGGCGGAAATGAACCCTGGAGAAAAGCCATGCAAGGTCGTCGGCATTGCCGTTGGCCTGCTTGCGATGTCGCTGGTTCCGGCCTGGGCGGGCTGCAAATCGGCGATGAGTAGCCCGGAATGGCCGGAAGTGGCGCGCGCGATATCGACCGCGCAGTTATGCGAACAGCTTCCCGTGGGACCTAATCGAACCAGCAGCTTCAAGGTTGTGTCTGCAGATGTCTGTTCGACGGGGGACAGTCTCGCATCCATCAGGGCGACGGCGCTATTGACCTGCGAAACTGGCGACAATTCGCTCTTCCAGATGGCGCCGGTGGAAGGCAAGGTTGTTGCCACCGTCGCTCTTGATGTGGGTGCATGCAGGATCACGGACACCCATCTAGAAATCGATGGCGAGATCGGAAGTCTTTTATCGGCACTGCCGGATACCCAGGATTTCGGGCGCAACTGGGCGCAATCGCAACTGTCGCATCTGTGCCAGCTGCGATAGCGGATGCTGGCTAAACGCCGCTAAGCCGCCTCTGCCAGGCCCAGCAGAGCCTTGGCGGCACCCTCGTCCGTGATCAGCGTGTTACAGCCGATCCGCTTGATGGTGGCACGGATTGCGACCGCGCGATGCGCGCCGCCGGATGACAGCACGATGTGCTTGGCCCTCTTCAATGTGTCGAGATCCACGGACATGACGCGGCTGTTGATCGAGTGATCGATCGTGTTGCCGTCCTTGTCGAGGAAGTTGAACATCGTGTCGCAGACGCAGCCGGCGTCGATCAGCTGCTGCAGCTCGGCCTTCGAGATCCACCCTTCCGACAGGGAGGTAGAGTGCGGGCCGATGTCGCCACAGCTGACGATCGCGAGATCCAGCGTTTCCGCCAGCCGATAGATCGTGTCCAGGCCACATTTCTCGATGAGGTTCCGCTTCGTTTCCGTCGAATCCACCAGAAGCGGGGCAAGGAACATATAGCATTCGGCGCCGAGCTGGCTCGCGAGGCGCCAGGTGTAGTCGATCGGGTTCGTCTGGTGGACGGCGACGACACCTCCGAGGAGGGAGACGACCTTGCAATTGTCGCGGCGGGGCGGCCGGAAGCTTGAGAGCGAAGCCGTCATGGTTCGGCCCCAGCCGACGCCGATTGTGTAGTCGTCTGGAATGGCCTCGGAGAGGAACTGTCCCAACGCAAGGCCAACGCTTTTTGCCAGCGAGTTGGCGTCAGGCTGCGCCGGCGCCGGCACGACGATCGCTTCGTCGAGGCCATAGGCGCGCTCGAGTTTTACCGAAAGTTCGACGCAATCGCCGATCGAGTCGTTGATCCAAATCTGCACTTCGCTGCGCTTCATCGCCTCGTCGAGCAGGCGGATCACGGTCGTGCGGCTGATGCCGAGCTGTTCGGCGACATCCTTCTGCGTCAGTCCCTGATTGTAATAGAGCCAAGCCGCACGCAACCTAAGGGAAGATGCTTCGGAATAAGCCGTATGCGTGCCACGTTTGAGCTTGACCACATCTCCTCCGAAGCGAATTGCGCCCTAGATCTATCATCAAGCCAGGACAGGTACGTTGTTCCGCCGATAATGACGGGTGTGACACTTATGTCAATTGAAATGCACAAATGTCCTTGACATATCTGGCGGGGAATAGTGATAGTCGCCGCCAAGAAGTCGCATCCGTGCGACCGAGGAGGTAATGTGCAAGTAAGCGGGACGTCCCATCGGCACTTGGCGGCCGAGGCGTGACGCCGTTTCGAGGGGATGACGCGACCGCTGCTTACATAGGCGGCTCGCAGACTGCCCATTCGTAGATTATTTGCCGGGCGAAGTTCGCATCGGCGCGCAGCTCAAGTCAAAAGGACCAGTAACCATGACATCCAAGCTTGACCAACTCCGCGAGATTACCACGGTCGTTGCCGATACCGGTGACATCGAGGCTGTTGCCCGTCTGAAGCCCGTCGATTGCACGACGAACCCAAGCATCGTGCTGAAGGCACTCGGTACGCCGATGTTCGCAGATACCGTCAAGGAAGCTGTTGCCTGGGGCAAGAAGCAGGGCGGCAATCCGGAGGCCGTTTCCGCCGCCGTTGCCGATCGCCTGGCGATCTCCGTCGGTGCTGCGCTCGTGAAGCTCGTTCCGGGCCGCGTGTCAACCGAAGTCGATGCGGACCTTTCCTTCGATACCGAAGCGTCGCTTGCCAAGGCCCGTTCGATCATCGCTGCCTACAAGGAACGCGGCATCGAGCGTGACCGCATCCTCATCAAGCTGGCTTCGACCTGGGAGGGCATTCGCGCCGCCGAAATCCTGCAGAAGGAAGGCATCGACTGCAACCTGACGCTTCTGTTCTCCAAGGCCCAGGCGGTTGCCTGCGCGGACGCCAAGGTGTTCCTGATTTCGCCGTTCGTTGGCCGCATCCTCGACTGGTACAAGAAGTCGACTGGCAAGGAATTCACGCCTGAGGAAGATCCGGGCGTCATCTCCGTCCGCGACATCTACAACTACTACAAGGCCAACGACATCAAGACGATCGTCATGGGTGCCTCGTTCCGCAGCGCCGGCGAAATCGAAGCCTTGGCCGGTTGCGATCGCCTGACGATCGCGCCGAACCTGCTCGACGAACTCTCCAACGATCAGGGCAAGCTCGAGCGCAAGCTGTCGCCTGATGTGACGAAGCCTGCCCCGAAGATCACCGTCGACGAAAAGATCTTCCGCTGGATGATGAACGAAGACGCGATGGCGACCGAAAAGCTCGCCGAAGGCATCCGTGCCTTCGCCAAGGACCTCGGTACGCTTCGCAGCAACGTTCAGAAAGAACTGCAGCTCGCAGCTGCTTAAGGCTTACGAGCGCTCCAACCAAGAAGGGCGGTGCCATCGGTGCCGCCCTTTTTCGTGTCATATCGACCAGATGCGCTTGGCGTTGGCCTGATAGAGCTTGTCGCGCTCTTCCGGGCTCCAGCCCGAGGTCAGCTCATGGGTGGCAGCGACCCAGGGTGCCAGCCCGCCGCCGAGCGTGCAAACGGGCCAGTCGCTGCCCCAGACGACGCGATCCCAACCGAAGCTGCCGATCGTATGTTCGACATACGGGCGGAGGCTCTCGACCGACCAGTTTTCGAGATCCCCATAGGCGATGACGCCTGAAATCTTTGCCGTCACGTTCGAGCGGCGGGAGAATTCCGTGATGCCCTTGCGCCAGACCTCGCTCATCCCATCCTTGATCGGCGGGTTGGCGCAATGGTCGAGAATGAAGCGAACATCCGGGCATTGATCGACCAGCGCGAGGATGGTCTCGAATTGATGCGGGAAGACACAGAGATCGAACGTCATGCGGGTGCCGGAGAGGCGCTTGATGTTCTCGCGAAACAGCGGTCGGGCGGCTGTGTCGTCCGGGGCCACGTGGAGGACGCGGCGGAAGCCTTTGACGAAGGGATCGGCAACCGATCGCTCCAGATAGGCCGCGAAACCATCCTCTTCCGGCCGGCAGGCGGCGATGACGCCACGCACAAGACTGCCCTGGCGGCGGCTGACTTCCCTGACGTAATTCGTCTCGTCGTCGATGCGTGCCGGTGCAACGTCCACTTCCATGTGCAGCACATTGGAGATGCCGCAGCGTAGCGCATCGCGCGCATAGTCTTCGTAGAGATTGTCACGATTAAGATCACCCGCGCCGGAGAGCCAGGGATAGTCGAGCGCCTGCCGGTCGACGATGTGCAGGTGTGTGTCGAAGAGCATGCGGTTCCTCCCATTCATGCCATGCTGTTTGCCGCAAGCTGCTGCGGCGGCGCCGACTGGCTTTTCGGCCACCAGATTTTTCATGCCCGGCCACACAAGATCAACTAGGCTTCCGGCGCAAACCTCGCTCCATCAGGTTGACGCCAATCTGAATATATTGTTTGCATATGAATGAATGCGCCGCAAGCGCCGGAATTTGGGAGGATGTATGAGCCACGGTCTGGAAGGCAAGAAAGTCGTCATCACGGCGGCAGGTCAGGGTATCGGTCGAGCAAGCGCTGAGCGCTTCATTTCACTCGGCGCGCATGTCTATGCGACCGATATCAACGAAAACACGCTTTCCACCCTGGAAGGCGCCGAGAAGCATGTCCTCAATGCGCTCGATGGCGACGCAGTCCGTGCCTTCGCAGCCACGATCGGCCCGATCGACGTTCTCTTCAATTGCGCAGGCTTCGTTCATGCAGGCTCGATCCTCGAATGCGAGGAGAAGGACTGGGACTTTTCCTTTAACCTGAATGCCAAGGCGATGTATACGACCTGCCGTACCTTCCTTCCCGGGATGCTGGAGAAGGGGAAGGGGTCGATCGTCAACATGGCTTCGGTCGCCTCCAGTGTGAAGGGCGTTCCCAATCGCTTTGCCTACAGTGCATCGAAGGCAGCCGTGATTGGCCTCACCAAGTCGATTGCCGCCGACTTTGTTGCCAAGGGTATCCGCGCCAATGCGATCTGCCCCGGTACCGTGGACAGCCCGTCGCTGCACGAGCGCTTGCGTGCGACCGGCGACTATGAAAAGGCACTGAAGGATTTCATCGCCCGCCAGCCGATGGGTCGCATCGCCACACCCGAGGAGATCGCCGCTCTGGTGACCTATCTTGCCGGTGACGAGGCAGGCTTCACGACGGGCCAGATCCATGTCGTCGATGGCGGCTGGACCGGCTAAAGCCATATTGCTCCTGCCGCCATCAAACTGATATCAAAGGCAATCTTGCAGCGGTAGGATTGTGACGGCGGCAGACGCTGGGCGCCGGGAAAGTCAGGTCATGGAGCAACTACGCAGACACATGGTGTTCGTCGTCGCCGTGACCGCTGGACTCGTGACTTTCCTGCTGCTCACCAGCCGCGAGGTCAATCCGCAGAACCTGATTTTTGGCTGGAACGCCGGCGCTATCGTCTTTACGGCGCTCACCTGGCGCCGAATGCTGCGCGCGACCGTCGCTAGCATCCGCGAGAGAGCTGAGGATCTCGACCTTTCAGACGTCTTCCTGATGGCGCTGTCTATTTTGGCGGCGCTCGCCAGCATTGCCGGTATCGCGCTGGAACTTCATGCAGCCAAGGGGGCTGACGCAAGCGAGGCGCTCGTACGATCGCTTGGTGCAATCGCCACGATCCTGATCTCCTGGGCATTCCTGCACACCTTGTTCACGGTGCACTACGCACATCGCTTCTATGGCGGAGAGGCCAAGGGGGAAGGGCTGAAGTTTCCGGAAGGCAATGACGAGCCTATTTATTGGGACTTCCTCTACTACTCCTTCACGATCGGCGTTGCCTCACAGACGGCCGACGTTGCGACGACATCGGTCACCATGCGCAAGCTGACGCTCCTGCATTCCATCCTCTCATTCCTGTTCAATACGACGATCCTGGCCCTTGCCATCAATGTCGGAGCAAGTCTGCTCTAACGCCTTTGGCTGCGTGGAGGGACACACGGATTTGATGTATGAAGCAATCTCATTCTCCAGAGGTTGCCGTGATGGAAGCATTGCCGCGTGAGAGATTGTTGGTCCTTGCCGGCTGTGACGATGCCCGCTTGCGTGATCTCGAGCGCCTAGAGATCATTGGTCCTGGATACACAGGCTATGCCGCAAGCGATGTCAGCCGGCTCCGATTGATACTTGCCCTGCAGGAAGCCGGCATCAGCCTCGATGTGCTGGCGGAAGGTCTGAGGCGGCGGATCTTTACTCTGGAGTTCGCCAATCAGCTGATGTTCGAGCCCGTAACGATGACCGAGGCGTCGGTTTCGGCCGAGGTGGCGGCAGGGCAACTGGATCTCGACGAGCTGAATGGCATAAGGGCATGCGCCAGCTTGCCGCCGCTTTCAGCGGATCAATCGCTACGCGAGGACGATGCGGAATTTATCTGGCTGTTGGCGGAGTGCAGGCAGCTTGGTGCCTCCATTGTCGGGATGGAGCGGGTGCTGCGCGTTTTCGGTCAGTCGGTTCGCCGCTGTGTCGACACAATGCGCGACCTCTTCCATGGCGAGGTCGAAGAGCCGATGCTGAATGCGGGCCTTAGCTACCATCATCTTCTCGAGGTTGCCGCCACCAAGCGCTTGGCACTGCAGCGGATCGGCTTCCGGATGCTGTTCCTGCTGCAGCGGCGGATGCTGGAGGAGGCGGTGTTCGACAATATCGTCGGAAGGCTGCAGGATGCCCTGCGCGAACACGGGCTGGAGCCTGGCGACGAGGACAGCCTGCCGGCCGTGGCGTTTGCCGACCTTTCCGGCTTCACGGGCTTGACGCATGAGATTGGCGATGTGTCTGCCGCCGAGAGGGCCGCCCGTTTTGAAGCAATCGCCCAACGGCTTTCATGCGCGTTCGACGGACGTATCGTCAAGCCACTGGGCGACGGCGTCATGATGCTGTTTCCGGATGCAGCCTCGGCGGTGCAAGCATCGCTATCGCTGGTGGAGCAGAGCCGTTTGGATGAGTTGCCGCCTGTGCGGGTCGGTGTAGCGACGGGGCAGGTTGTGCCTCGTGACGGGGATATTTTCGGCCGGACGGTCAATCTCGCGGCGCGCGTTTCGGCCGTTGCCGGGCCGTCCCAAACACTTGTCTGCCTCAATACGCGTGCTGCCGCCGAAGCGGCAGCACGCGGTCTTGCCTTCCAGGGTCTGGGAGCTGTTTCCCTGAAAGGCTTCAAGGACTCGGTGCCTCTCTTTGCCGCCCAACGCGCGGCGGCAGGTTAAAGCACCGCATTGCCGGCCATCAGCGCCAGAATCAGGAAGATCAGGAAGATCACCAGCGCGATGCCGAAGAGAACGCGAGCAATCGTTGCCGTTGCGGCCGAGATGCCGGAGAAGCCGAAGAAACCGGCAATCAGCGAAATAACGAAGAATATGAGAGCCCATCTAAGCATGGATTTTTTCCTTTTTGCTCATCGTTTAGATGACGCAGGGCGAGGAAATTTGTTCCATATTTTACGCAACCGGTGGGCGCAGGCCGCAGCGGTAGCTGAAAGCGTTGGCGACGGCCCTGGGGAGCGCCGCCGGCCGGATTGCCATGTTACATCAGGCCCAGTTGCTTGTAGAACCCAAGGGCGTCGTAGTAGTCCGACTGCTGCTTGATCACGTTGTTCTCAATGACGAAGACCGAGGCACCGTCGAAGGAGAAGGACTTGTCGGTTGCCTTGGTCCCATCGGCCCAAGGACCGCTGTTCTTCCCTGAGAAGGTCCACTCGAAGGAAACCTTGTTTCCGCTGACGATCGGATCACCCCGCATCTCCCATTTCAAATCCGGCGCAGCGGTCATGAAGTTGTCGATCACGGCCGCCTTGGCCTCGGCCTTGCCGACGGTCGGCTTGCCAACCGATGCGTCGTAGTAGCTGATCTTGTCATCGAAATAGGAAGCGGCCTTGCCGGCATCGTGGGCGTTCCATGCGGCCAGGTACTGTTGAACGACCTCAACCGGCGTCTGATCGGCCGCATGGACCGGCATGGCCGAAAGCGTCGAGGCGAGACAGATGCCACCGAAGGCGGCAAGAATGGTACGGCGTTTCATTTCGACTCCCCTTTGTTGCATGTTCTTGTTTGCAGGTTACGGCCGGCCCGTCGGCCCGACCGCGCGGGATCAACCGTGGTTGATCATTACGTGCCGGACGGCGGTGTAGTCCTCCAGTGCGTAGACGGACATGTCCTTGCCATAGCCTGATTGCTTCAGGCCGCCATGCGGCATTTCGTTGGTGAGCATGAAGTGCGTGTTGATCCAGGTGCAGCCATATTGCAGGCGGGCGGCAGTTTTCATGCCGCGGCTGATGTCCTTGGTCCAGACCGACGAAGCGAGGCCGTAGTCGCTGTCGTTCGCCCAGGTGACGGCATCCTCGACATCGGTGAAGCGGGTGACGGAAACGACCGGACCGAAAACCTCGCGGCGAACGATCTCGTCATCCTGCGTGGCGCCGGCGACGACCGTCGGCGTGTAGAAAAAGCCCTTGTCGCCGGAGATCTTGCCACCGGTGGTGATTTCCATGTGCTTGTGTTCGAACGCGCGGGCGACGAAGCTTTCCACGCGGTCGCGCTGGCGCTTGGAGATCAGTGGGCCGATCTCGTTCTCGGTGTCGTCGGCCTGATTGAACTTGATCGAGGAGACGGCTGAGGAGAGGTCGGCGACGAACCTGTCGTAGACCTTCGCATCGGCGTAGATGCGGCAGGCGGCGGTGCAGTCCTGGCCGGCATTGTAGTAACCGAAGGTGCGGATGCCCGCGACAACAACGTCGATGTCGGCGTCGTCGAAGACGATCACCGGCGCCTTGCCGCCGAGTTCCAGGTGGGTGCGCTTCACGGTCTTGGCGGCTGCCTGCAGAACTTTCTTGCCGGTAGCGACGTCGCCTGTGATCGAGACCATCGAAATCTTCGGATGATTGATCAGGGCATTGCCGACGCTCTCGCCGCGGCCGAGGATGACGTTGATGACGCCTTCCGGCAGGATATCGGCAAGCAGCTTCGCCATCTTAAGTGCGGTGAGCGGCGTCTGTTCGGAGGGCTTGAAGACGACGGTGTTGCCGCCGGCGATGGCCGGAGCCAGCTTCCAGGCCATCATCATCAGCGGATAGTTCCACGGCGCGATGGAGCCGACGATACCGACCGGATCGCGGCGGATCATTGATGTATGACCAGACAGGTATTCGCCGGCGACGGGGCCGTGCAGATTGCGGACGGCGCCTGCAAAGAAGCGGTAGCAATCGACGATCGCCGGGATTTCGTCGTTCAACACGGCATTGATCGGCTTGCCGCAGTTCAGGGCTTCCAGTGCGGCAAACCCCTCGGCATCCTTCTCGATCGCATCGGCGATCTTGAGGAGGTAGCTGGAGCGTTGGCCCGGTGTCGTCTGCGACCAGTCCTGGAATGCGGATTCTGCGGCATCGACGGCAGCGTCGATCTGGGCAAGCGAGGCTTCCGGCAGGTCAAGCACGGTCTCGCCCGTCTTCGGGTTCAGAATGTGCTCTTCCGTTTCCGTGCCCGCTTCGAAACGGGACCCAATCAGCATCGCGGTGTCCATGATGTTCTCCCTTAATTATTTGCCGGCTCCGGCGACCTGGTCGCCGTCGCGAGTGAGGTAGTAGGCTGCCAGGATCGGCAGGAAAGTGACGAGCACGACGACCATCGCGACCACGTTGGTCACTGGCACGTCCCGTGGGCGGATGAGTTCTTCGAGCATCCAGATCGGCAGCGTCGATTGCTGGCCGCCGGTGAAGGTGGTGACGATGACTTCGTCGAAGGACAGCGCGAAGGCGAGCATGCCGCCGGCCAGAAGCGCGGTCCCGATGTTCGGCAGGATGACGTGGCGGAAGGTCTGGAAACCGTCGGCGCCTAGATCCATCGATGCCTCGATCAGTGAACCCGAGGTGCGGCGGAAGCGGGCGACGGCGTTGTTGTAGACGACAACGACGCAGAAGGTCGCGTGACCGAGCACGATCGTCCAGACCGAAAATGGAATGTCGAACAGGCTGAAGGCCGAGCGCAGTGCAATGCCGGTGATGATGCCGGGCAGCGCGATCGGTAGGATGACGAGGAGCGAGATTGCTTCACGGCCGAAGAACTTCGTCTGGCTTACTGCGGCTGCGCAGAGCGTGCCGAGCACCAGCGCGATCGCGGTGGCGATGCAGGCGACCTGCACGGAGAGGCCGAGCGCTGACCAGACATCCGGGCGGTTCCACGCGATGGCGAGCCATTGCGTCGTCAGTCCCGGTGGCGGCCATTGATAGCTCTTCTCTTCCGTCGTGAAGGCATAGACGAAGATCAAGAGGATCGGCAGGTGTAGGAAGAGCAGGCCACCGGCTGCGGCGATCTTTAGAAGCAGCGGTGAACGCTGGGAACGGTCAGAGCGCATCGAAGGCCCCCTGTTTCTTGGCCAGCCAGAGATAAACGGCCATGATGACGATCGGGACGACGGAGAAGGCGGCCGCGAGCGGGACGTTGCCCGCGGTGCCCTGCTGGGCATAGACCGCCTGGCCGATGAAGAGGCGCGACGAACCGATGATTTGCGGGATGATGTAGTCGCCTAATGTCAGCGAGAAGGTGAAGATCGAGCCGGCGACGATACCGGGCAGTGCCAGCGGGAAAAGTACGGTGCGGAAGGTCTGGCTCGGTGTGGCGCCGAGATCGGACGACGCCTCGATCAGGTTGCCTGGGACGCGTTCGAGTGCTGCCTGTGTCGGCAGGATCATGTAGGGCAGCCAGACATAGACGAAGACGACAAACGTACCGAGATAGCTGACCGACAGCGAATTGCCACCGACAACGGGCAGGTTGAGGATGCCGTCGAGCAGCCAGGACAGGTGCAGCTTCTCGAAGATCCAGGTGAGGATGCCTTCCTTCGCGAGGATGAGTTTCCAGGCGTAGATCTTCACGAGATAGCTCGACCACAGCGGCAGCATGACACCGAGGTAGAACAGCGCCTTCCATTTGCCCTGCGCATAGCGAGCAGCGTAGTAGGCGATGGGAAAGGCGACGACGGCAGAAGCCAGTGTCACCAGCGCCGCCATGATGATGGTGCGGATGATGATGTCGAAATTCGTCGGGCTGAGGAGTTGCGCATAGGTCGCAAGCGTGAACTCGTAATTCACCAGGCCCGAGAAATCATCGATCGAGAAGAAGCTCTGCAGGAGCAGCGCGATCAGTGAGCCGATGTAGATGATGCCGAGCCACAGGAGCGGCGGCGTCAGCATCAGGAAGAGCAGCAGTCTAGGATGGCGCCAGAAGGCGTCCGAGAGCTGTCCGAAGAAACCGCCGCGACCGGGAAGGATCGAGGTCTCGCGCAGTTCCGCCGGTTTGGTGAGGGCAAGCGCTGTCATGCTGCGTCATCCATGTAATGCACGTCGACGGGCTGCCAGACGAGGCGGACGCTTGTGCCGACATCCGGCACGTTGGCGCCGGCCGGCAGCATGACGTGCAGGCGGGTGCCGCGGATATCGACCGAGAGGCGGGTTGCCGCGCCGAGGAAGCTTGCATGCTCCACACGCGCCTCAACGCCTTCGCCGGCGACGTGGATCGCTTCCGGACGCAGGCTCGCCCAGCGCTTCTCGCCGCCGAGCGCGGTCATCATATCGGGCGCAATGACATTGGAGGAGCCGACGAAATCCGCGACGAAGCGCGTCTTCGGGCGCCGATAGATGTCATGCGGCGTACCTTCCTGGACGATGCCGCCGTTGTTGAAGACGGCGACGCGGTCGGCCATCGACAGGGCCTCGCCCTGGTCGTGGGTGACGAAGATGAAGGTGATGCCGAGCGCGCGCTGCAGGCTCTTCAATTCCTCCTGCATCTGCTCGCGCAGCTTCAGGTCGAGCGCGCCGAGCGGTTCGTCGAGGAGAAGGACTTTCGGCTTGTTGACGAGGGCGCGGGCGAGCGCCACACGCTGCCGCTGGCCGCCGGAGAGCTGTCCGGGTTTGCGCGCGCCGTAGCCGGGAAGCTTCACAAGCTCCAGCGCCTGCTCGGCGGCTTTGGTGCGCTCTGGCTTACCGACACCCTTGACCATCAGCCCGTAGGCGACGTTGTCGAGGATGTTGAGATGCGGGAAGAGCGCGTAGTCCTGGAAGACGGTGTTGACGTTGCGGCGATAGGGCGGGATGCCTTCGGCGGTCTCACCGAAGATTTCGATGTGGCCGCCCGTCGGCTGCTCGAAGCCTGCGATCAGGCGCAGGCAGGTTGTCTTGCCGGAGCCGGAAGGGCCAAGCATGGCGAAGAACTCGCCGGGCGCGATTTCGAGATCGACGCTGTCGACGGCGCGGACCGGCCCGAAATGGCGCGAGACCTGTTGGAAACGGACGGCGGGAATCATTGTAAAACTCCGGGATGTTGCGTCTTTCATCTTCCCAGCGGGAAGGATGCGGCCCAAGGGGCCCCGACGAGGAGACAATTCGGCGTTCCGTCGTTGCCCCCAGCGCTCGGACGTTTCGCTCTTGTCTTCAATGTCCCCTCGCCTTGCCCTCAGCGGGCGCCTTCTCCGCTTGCGGAGAAGGAGAGGTTGTGCGGGCGGATTATCGTCCGCCGATCACACCGATATAGTCGGAGACCCAACGGTGATACGGTACGCACTCGCCCTGCGTTGCGCATTTGGCCGTCGGCGTTCTCCAGAACTTGATCTTGTCGAAGTGATCATAACCGTTCGTTGAGCAACCCTCGTCGGTCAGCAGCTCGTTGCCCTTGCAGGCAGCGGGAACGGAAGGAACGGCGCCGAACCAGGCAGCGGCATCGCCCTGGACCTTGGCCTGCAGCGAATGCTCCATCCACATGTAGGCGCAATTCGGGTGTTCGCTGTCGACATGCAGCATGGTCGTGTCAGCCCAGCCGGTGGCCCCTTCTTCCGGGAAGGTGGAGGCGATCTTCTGTTTGTCGGCTTGCATCAGGTTGACCTGGAACGGCCAGGAACCGGAGGCCACGACGCCTTCGTTCTTGAAGTCGTCGATCTGGATCATCGCGTCGTGCCAGTAGCGGGAGACGAGCTTGCGCTGGCCGCGCAGCAGGTCGAGCGCCGCCTTGTACTGGTCTTCGTTCAGTTCATAGGGATCCTTGATGCCGAGTTCCGGCTTGTGCGCCATCAGGTAGAGAGCGGCATCGGCAACGTAGATCGGACCATCATAGGCCTGGACACGGCCCTTGTTGGACTTCCCGTCGGGAAGGGTTTCTTCCTCGAAAACGACCTTCCAGCTGGTCGGTGCCTTATCCTTGAAGGCATCGGTGTTATACATCAGCACGTTCGGCCCCCAGAGATAGGGAACGCCGTAGTGGACGTCTTTGACCGTGTACCATGCGCCTTTCTGCAGGCGCGGATCGACGTTCTTGAAGCTCGGGATGAGATCGGTGTTGATCGGCTGGACACGCTTGCCTGCGATCAGGCGAAGCGACGCGTCGCCGGAGGCCGTGACGAGGTCGAATCCGCCTTCGTTCATCAGCGAGACCATTTCGTCGGAGGTCGCCGCCGTCTTGACCGACACTTTGCAGCCGGTTTCCTTTTCGAAGCCGGTGACCCAGTCGTAGCTCTTGTCGCTTTCACCGCGTTCGATGTAGCCCGCCCAGGCTACGATGCTGACAGCACCTTCGCCCTTGCCAAGCGCCTTCAGCGGTTCGGCTGCGGCAACCTGCGTCACGAAGCTCACGCTCGCGAGGGCGGCAGTGCACGATTTCAGAAGATATTTCATCTGATGTCTCCCGGTTGTTGCCACTTTTCGTGGCGTTATGTTCCCGGTTGAAAGGTGCGCTGAATTTTCCGGTTTCGCAAATTCATTTATCAGAAAGGCGATATCGGAATTTCCGATATCGTGTCCGAAGGATCACCGGGGCCGGCCGGATCGCAGGGCTTCTGCGATGCCCACGAAGTCGCGCGCCGCTTGCGGCAAACTCGAGCCCTTTCGCCAGACCATGCCGACCTGGACGACCGGAAGGGAGCCGGACACGTCACGGCTCTCGATTCGGTCGCCTTCCAGCGACCAGGGGCGATAGACCAGGTCGGGCAATAGCGCCACGCCGGCACCGGTCGCAACCAGACTGCGTACCGCTTCCACCGAGCGCGTGCGGAAGGCGACATGCGGCCGTGCGCCAAGCGCCGACAGCAGCTTGCCGGTGTTTTCCTCGATTTCGTCGACAGTCAGCATGATCAGCGGTTCGCGAGCGATGTCCGCCACGGAAATGATGTCGGCGGAAACGAGTGGATGGCCCATGGGCAACCACAACCGATAAGGTGACGTCTCCAGGATCTCTGCCTGCAGGGCCATGCGGTCGCGCAGGTTGGAAATGACCATGACGGCCACATCCAGTTCGCCGCCGACCAGCAGGTGCTCAAGATAGCCGCCATTGTCTTCGATGGCGCTGACTTCGACGCCCGGGCAGGCGCGGCGATAGCGGGCCAGGAGGTCGGAGAGCACATAGCCGGCGACGAGCGAGGTGACGCCGATGTTGAGTTTGCCGGAGATCTCGTTCTGCTTGCCGGAAAAGCTGGTGCGCGCATCCGTCACGCTTGCCAGGATTTTCGTCGCATGGCGAAGGAACTGATGGCCATTGTGGGTGATCGTCAGGCCGCGTGGATGACGCTCGAAAAGCTCGACGCCGAGGTCGGTTTCAAGCTCCTTGAGCGCCTCCGTGACCGACGATTGCGAGATCGAAAGGTTCTGCGCGGCGCGCGTTACAGAGCCCTGCTCGGCGACGGCAACGAAGTACTGGATCTGGCGAAGCGTGAAGGCCATCAGCCGTTAGAGCATGGCCGCGAGGACATTGGCAAGCATAGGGAAAGCTTGGACCTTTTTTGGTGTTAATCCCATACTGATGCAAACTTAGAGCCCGCGTTTAAGCATTCGGAAACGTCATTTCTCTAGCGTCGAAACCACTCGTATTGCGTTGGAGCTTGTTAATGGCGGAGCAGTTGGCGTGAAGGCCCTACTGCGCATCTTCCGGCCTTCCCGGAAATTGGTGTTTATCATCGCTGGCGTCGCCCTTCTCGGGGGCGTCTCCGGCGGTGCCGCGCTTTTTATCGGCAAGGATAGGCTCCTTGGCCCTTCCGCAGAGACGATGAACGGCCTCTCCTGCACCGACGTCAATCTCGTCACCATCAAGAAGCAGAACCGCGTCTGGATCCGTAAATATATCAAGACCGAGCCGACCGATGGCATGACTCGCGTCAAGACCGCGCTTCGCGTCGCCAAGACGATCTACGATGCGCAGAGGCCCGATCTCGTGCAAGTCGTCGTTCTCGATACCAACGGACCGACGCTGCGCTCGGACATTCGCGGCAGGGCGATCGGCGCTGACGTCGTCTATATTCCGCATCCCGATCCCGTCCTCGAAAGCACGGAAGCCAAGACCTACACCGCCCGTTACTATGACGGGGAGGCGGCGGACAACGGGCTGTTCTTCGGCGAACGCGTCGATCTACCCGAGGACGAGATAACCGCGATGAACGCGTCCTTCAGGGACTATTCGGACTGTATCGATCCCATCGCCGTTGCCGCTACCAAGGGCGCCGAAGGAGAGGGCAAGAAAACTGCGAAGACAGCAGAGGCAAAGGAAGTAAAGCCCGCGGAAGGCGGCGAACATGGCTCCGCACCTGCCAAAGAGCCTGCTGCGCCGGAAGCCGCGCCCGCAGCCGGCCACTAACCATTTCCAACAAAAAAGGCGGCGAGCCCAACGGGTCGCCGCCTTTTTCTATTCCAGGTCAGCCGGCTCAGTCGGCCTTGCTGCGTCGAGCCGGGAAGAGGATGACGTCGCGGATCGATGGGGCGTTGGTGAGCAGCATGATCAGGCGGTCGACACCGATCCCGAGACCGCCGGCGGGCGGCATGCCCTGGTCGATCGCATCGAGGAATTCGTCGTCAAGCTGCTTTTCCTTTTCGCCGCGGGCGTGCGCCTGCTCCAGCTGCTCGACCATGCGGCGGCGCTGCTCTTCCGGATCGTTGAGTTCCGAGAAGGCGTTGCCGAGTTCC
>Ga0102588_1001218_pt1 | contig 20354 bp, 7 predicted proteins | sample AraplaMF_Col_mMS_FD_76854 | JGI IMG/M metagenome (GOLD analysis project Ga0102588, IMG submission 76854) | Arabidopsis root microbial communities from the University of North Carolina, USA - plate scrape MF_Col_mMS (SPADES assembly) (version 2) | ecosystem: Host-associated > Plants > Roots >...
TATCTGACCGGCTTTCTCGCGCCGCGCCGCAAGGATGCGAAAGACAAGCGTACGCAGAAGGTTTTCGGGGAGGCGGTCCAAGAAGAGCAGGCAGAGGCACAACTCGATGTACTTCGCTCCAGCGAGGGCATGGAACAAGGAGCGCCTGGTCCAGGAGCCGCCGCCGATGACGGCGCGAGCGAGCGCCCGCCGATGAGATCGTTCACCCCGTCGTCGCTCGGGCTGACGGTTCTCCTGCCACGTACGATGACCAAGCTCGCGGCACGCGTCACCTGGGGTGACTATGTGACCGAGCCGCCGCTCGACACAGTCGTGTTTATGCCCGAGGAGCGCGAGAGGGCGCTGGAAGCGAAAGAGCCGGTCAAGGAGCCGCAGAAGAACTCGCTCGACTGGCGCAGGATACCACGTGAGGAGCGGTTGGAAATCGATCTTCGCGGCATCATGGATGGTGTGCCGCATCGCATCATCGTTCCAGGAAGTGCCGCGCCGCAGGTGCCGGGTGGCGGGTTGGAACTGGTTGTTACCATTCGGCCTGCTCAAACTGCCGGCATCGATGGTGTTCGCGATGACGTGCTCGCCGTGTCGGTCTTTCTTGTTAACTCCCGTCCGGAGACGCTTCGCCGTTTCGGTGATGTAGCGATCTGCTTCCAAGCGCGACTGGAACTGACGGCGGCGGAAGGTTTCGCTGCGCGCGACGATCGTGCGTCCTATGATGCAACCGATTTCGACGAGCGCCTCGCCGATCTCCACTATCGCGATGTCTATTCCTTCGCTGTGGGCCATAACACCTCGGCAGACTGGGCCGCTCCCGACGAAGAAGGCCGTGTCACCACGGTCTTCACCAATCCGATCCCCTGCCAAGAGGTCGAAAAGCTCGGAGCTGACATATCACCAGCAGGTGTCGAGCGCGGCATGGAAGCGCTTGAGACTGCTGCCGCGGATGTCGTTACGCTCGAAGCCGCCCTTTCGGGCCTGCCAGTGGAATATGCCAAATGGGCTTCAGAGCAGGACAAGAGTATTGCGAACATTTCCGGCGCGCGCAGACAGGACGTCGCACGCGAATGCTTAAAGAACATTCGTGAAGCCTGCCGGCGGATCGAAGGAGGAATCGCGAAGCTTCTAAAGGATCCGTTGAGCCGTGAAGCGTTCCAGATCATGAACAAGGTGATGGCTCGCGCAAACCGCCAGCGCGGGGCGACAATCAACGGCAAAAAGCCTGCCGAGCAGAAAGCGCCGTCCTGGCGTCTTTTTCAGCTAGCCTTTATCCTTCTCAATCTCGAAGGCCTGGCTGATCCGACACATGACGATCGCCCGATCGTCGACCTGCTCTTCTTCCCAACGGGGGGCGGTAAAACCGAGGCCTATCTCGGCCTTGCCGCCTTTGCAATCGCCCGGCGCAGATTGAACAATCCGGGTCTTGAGGGCGCAGGTCTATCGGTCGTGATGCGCTACACTCTGCGGCTTCTGACGCTTGACCAGTTACAGCGCGCGGCGGGTCTGGTCTGCGCCCTCGAATTAGAGCGGAAGGCTTCCGGCAGCTTGGGCAAGTGGCCGATCGAAATCGGCTTGTGGGTAGGCGGTGCCGCCACGCCGAACAGTTTGGGCGACGCGAAGAACAAGCACGAAGGCACTGCTGTCTACTGGGTCGAGCAACACCGCTCTCGCAATGGTCCCGCGCCGGCTCCGATGAAAAACTGCCCTTGGTGTGGCGAGCGTTTCGAGAAAACGAGCTTCAATCTCCATCCGACCTTGTCTAGCCCGCAGCGCCTGGATATCCGTTGCCAGAACATCGACTGTGAATTCAACGGGGAGAACCGACTGCCGATCGTTGTGGTCGATGACGAGATATACCGCCGTCTGCCGGCATTCATGATCGCGACCGTTGACAAGTTCGCCAACGTCCCCTGGGAAGGCCGTGCCGGTGCGTTTTTCGGGAATGTAGATCGCGCCGATGCCACTGGGTTCTACGGCGCTGCAGAGCCCGGCGGCACGAAGTTGTCGCAGGAGCTTCGACCGATAGATCTTATTATACAGGACGAATTGCATCTCATCTCCGGCCCGCTCGGCACAATCGCGGGCCTTTACGAGACGGCTTTCGATCTCCTTGCCTCTCGAAACATCAACGAACGGCGTCGCGGTCCGAAGATCGTTGCTTCTACAGCGACAGTCCGACGGGCTGAAACCCAGATACGCAATCTCTTTGGTCGTTCGAAAACCGCAATCTTTCCGCCACCGGGCATCGCGAGAGAGGACTCTTTCTTTGCGAAAGTGGATAGTGAGACGCCGTCGCGTGTCTATGCCGGTATCGCATCTCCTGGACGTGGTCCGAAGCTGGTCTTCTTGCGTACCCTTCAGACAATCCTTGCCGGCTCGGCGGCCTTGTCGACCGGTGCGAAAGACGACCCCGCTGATCCCTATCTGACCGCACTTTGCTATTTCAACGCGCTTCGCGAACTTGGCGGCGCGCGCCGTATCGTTGACGACGAAGTGCGGGCACATTTGACCAGCTACGGTGGTACCAGAGTCCGGAAGGAGCCGTCCGGCAACCCCTTCGCTGACAGACCTTTGCGTGACATTCAAGAGCTGACTTCCCGGTACAGTACCGATCAGGTGTCGGAGGCGAGGACTAGACTTGGCTATGACGTGCGAGAGAAGAACGCCGTCGACGTTGCTCTCGCTACAAATATGATCTCCGTCGGTCTCGACATCGGTCGTCTTGGGCTCATGGTGGTGCAAGGACAGCCGAAAACTGCTGCCGAATATATCCAGGCGACGTCGCGCGTTGGTCGCGAGGCGAAGAAGCCGGGCCTAGTCATCACGCTACTAAACATCCACAAGCCGCGCGACCGCACGCACTACGAACAATTCCGTGCGTTCCACATGAGTTTTTACCGCGCCGTCGAAGCCACGAGTGTAACGCCGTTCTCACCGCGAGCCTTGGATCGAGCGCTGGCCGCCACCATGGTTGCAGCGGCGCGTCATGTGGAGCCCGACCTTACGCCGAACAATGCGGCTGAGCGGATCGCGAGCAATGCGGCCGCCTATGACCGCGTGAGGTTGACAGTCGAAGAAAAGATGAAGACGGCTAAGTTGGAACAACAGCTCATCGATCGCTGCATGGCCCGCCTTGATGGACTAAGAGACGAATGGGCTTCTATCGCGGACCGACAGACCCGCAATGGCGAAGTCTTCACTTATTCGAAGGCCGAGCCCGTCAAGCGTTTGCTTCAAGAGCCGCTGGAGCAACAACCTGGCAACAAGCTCTTCATTGCAGCACGCTCGATGCGTGACACGGAGCCCGTGGCGCTCCTCAAATTGCGGCGGCCTGACGGGCGTGTATTTTCATAAGCGAGATTTTCAATGGCCGATGTAACTCAATCGTTCAGCCAATTGCTTCTGACCTATGGCCCTGGGGCAATGATCGATCTGCCTGACCAGGCGGTGATCGTGTCGGGGCTTCAAGGATGGGACAGCGGTCCCAATGTCAAACCAATTTCTGAGGACCGTCTCGTCAAGCTTCTGAGGGAGCAGCTAGGCACCAAGCTCAGCACGAGTTTTATGGGATTGCGCCAGCCGCCGGCATTCGACGAGGACAAGCGCGGCGATCGCGCGCCCGGCGTCGAGGTGTTGATTTTTCCGACTTGGTTCACCGTTGATGCCGGTGGCACGACATCTTCTAGCTCTGATGACAATGGCGATTCTGGGACGCCAGCAACCACAGTCGCCCAAATAGAGAAGCGGCGACGAATGGTCGAGTTCACCGATCTTTCCGTGACAAATGCCGGTAAGCTTTCTTATAAGGGTGACGGCGGAAAGCGTGCCGAAGTTAACCCAATCCGCTTTGTGGCAGCCTGCACTAAGGGCCATCTGCAGGACATTGACTGGCGTTGGCTGGTGCATCGGAATGGGGACAGGTCCTGCAGAAAGCCAATGTATTGGGTAGAGAGAGGCGTGAGTTCCGATCCATCGGACATTTCAGTCCGGTGCACCTGCAGTTCGTCGCTAACGATGGGCGATCTCTACAAGCCCAAGTTCATCGGCGGCTGCCAGTGTAGAAGCCCCTGGCTTCAACCACAGCATCTGCCTGAAGAAACCTGCTCCAATGATCTGCGTCTTCTGCCGCGGTCCGCGACTAACACCTATTTTGCTCAGACGGTCACGGTTATTTCACTGACGAAAACCGACGATCGCGTCCGCCAAACGATTCAGGAGCACGGTCCGACGATAGATTCTATCCGTGCGTTGCCCAACTTCATCGATATTTTGAGAAGCTTGCCGCAAACAAAAGATGCATTCAAAGATTTCACAGACGCTGAAATCCTGCGTGCGCTCGACGAGGAAGCGGGTGAAAACGACCAGACATCCGCAAACCCGCGGATAGCAGAATTCGACATACTCGCCTCCGGAGCACCTGTTATCGGCCACGATGGTCCAACATCGCACCTGTTCGCGGAAACGCTGCCGCCCGAGCACCTTGGCTTGATGGAGCCGTGGTCGAGTTTTCTGAGGAGCGTCGTGCAGGTCCATCGGTTACGCGAAGTCACCTGTCTGTATGGATTCACACGACTAGAGCCTCCTCCAACGGCCGCCGAGAGCGAGCTGGATGAGATTCAACTTGCTGTAGACGGTGCAGACCTATCGCGGAGCGTGGATTGGCTGCCGGCGATTGAGCAATTCGGCGAAGGTATTTTCCTCCACGTTGATCCCGAATTCATCAAAAACTGGTTTCGCAAGCCAGAGGTGATCGACAGAGCCCGAATATTGAAAGAGGCTGAGAGAAAAGAGGCTGAACGTTTTGGGCGGCTTCCAAACCATCTTGGTATTGCCAATTGGGCGCTCCATTCCTTGTCGCACGCCGTGATGTCCGAATTGTCCCTGGAATGCGGCTATCCGCTTTCTTCCCTGAAGGAACGGATTTATTCCAGCGGGGCCTCGCAGGCCGACCGGTTTGGTATTCTTATCTACACCTCAACGGCCGGTGGACAGGGCACGCTGGGAGGATTGAGCGGTGTGGCGCATCGCGTTGGTGAAATACTCAACCGCGCGGTAAAGCACCTTGAGCTGTGCTCAAATGATCCAATTTGCGCCGAACACTCTCCAGAAAATGATCATGATGACCGCCACATGCACGGAGCGGCTTGTCACGCCTGTTTATTGGTGCCAGAGACCTCGTGCGAAGCGCGAAATACTAGACTCGACAGAGGGCTGTTAATCCCAACAGTGGTGGGTAAGCGGTATTCTCTGTTTGGATAACCGGACGTCTCAAGCGCAAATGCCGACGTCAGCTTCGCGCCTTCAGGCGGACGTTGAAGAAGAAATCACCCTTGCCTGAAAGCGGACGCCGTCGGCGCACCAAGGCCACGCTGAGCGACAGACATTTGCATCGCAGCGGATCATGTTTGAACCTCGCGAGATGACCGGCAGGGGAGCGGTCGTGGAGTGGTCCAACAAATGGTTGGAAATCGGATTCGATAGCGTGGGATCTGCAAACTATTCGAAACTGTTGCGACTTTCCCTTTCTTCCTCGGCTTGTTCAGCAGCGAGCTGAGCATCTATTGCATCCGTGAGCTGTTGCGCCCGCGTCGCCAAAAGCTGATCAACCTCATCGTTACCGGCCCTGGTTCGAAGGTAGATCTCTCGGGCGCGGATTAAATTGGAAGAAAAAGGCCCGTTGATTGATGAGCGCTCGACCCGATCGAACAGTATGTTCAAAAAACCGGGTTTGTTCGTAGAGCTTGCTGCAAGAGCGAGCGAAATCGCCGACAGTTCCAAGATTCCGTCTTCGTCGTCGCTTTCAACATGTTCATAAAGTTTGCAAGCGTTTGCGATGAATTGGCGCCTATCTTCAGAACCAAGACACCACTCAACGAGAACGCTGTCCTCGATGTTTTTGACGGGTGTCTCAACTCGGCGACCGAGCGCGTTTCCGACCAACCGCAGGCTGGTCGTGTACCTGCCATAATCGTCCGGTTGAAAGACAAGATCCAAAGCATCCTTGGGGAAAAAACGAAAGTACGGCCCGGCATAGTGCCCAAACTCTCGGTATTTGCCAGCAGGCGATCGCCCGAAAGCAAGCAGGTTGATGAAGCTTCGCCGAACAGCGTCGAATACGCCTGCGCGCTTTACAGCAAACTTGATGACGGCCTGCAACTCGCCATCGAAGTTGCCTCCCTTGTTTGCAACATCGGCCCAGTTGATCTGTTGCAGAAACGCGCAGACCGCGATTGCCAGCTCATCGGTATACTCTTTCGGCTTCTCCGTCGATGAGAAAATGACCATGCGCAAGACTTCAACGGCCACCGGTACACCGGCACGGGTCGCTGAGATCACCTGGATCAAGCGGACGATCTCCGGAACCGTGAGAGGATCGGTGACCCGGCCGTACATAAGCGCAGTGTAGGTCTCGACAGGCGCTCTTCCGCTTTCCAAGATCTGAATCAGACGCTGGCAGGCTTTGCTATCAAGTCCAACGCCGCACTGAAGATAGGTGAACCACCGCCCCCATACATCGTCTGCTATGGCCGCCTCGAGGAAGGCCTCCACGGCGTTGGCATCTTTCTGTTTCCACCCCTGAAGGAAGCCCGTGACCAACCCGACGGAAGCCCGGTCGATCTTAGTAAGCTCCTCCCGGAACATGCCTATGACTTGGTCAGGGCTGACAGAAGCTTCGCCGAGCCCCTTTCCGAAATACAGAACCTTCAGCCCGCCAGCGGGGTTGGCCAGAAATTGAGGCATGAGCGCTGAGACCGTCGACAGATCGTGCGCGGCTAGCCGACCCAGCTCAACCGCTTCATCGTGGCTACGCTGGTGACGGGCGTGGACACCACCAATAGTATCATCGTCGGAATAATCCTCTGCGCCGAATGAACCGCGAGCCAAAATCTTTGAACGGATTTTCCCTGCTAGGTCCGCCGGCCTCAGTTTGGCGCAAAGTGCATCCAAGGCTTCGCGTTCGCCGTCCTCGAAATGCTTTTCGTCCAATGTTCTAATCGTCCGCAACGCTAACCATCCTTCCGGCCATTGCCTAGACGCATCGATATTCTCGATTTCCGACTGCAGAGTGCGCCAGATTCCTCGCGAGGTCCAAAGCCCCCTCATCGCTTCCGCAAGCATGAGCTCGATCCGAGGCGCAACGTCACCCCTTTCGTTAATCAGTTTCACCGCGAGGGAGAGAAACGGTCGATACCACGCCGTCAATTCGTCGAGAGATCGTGGCCACCAACCGTGATCACGCTTATGCGCACCAAAGTCTGGTTCCAGTGACTGATACTTATTCCAGTCAGATAAACTTGCTTCAAGTAGGCCGAGGCCCACGTCCTGCTTTGACTTCTCCGCGCTTTGTACCAACCGTTCGACGACATGGTATCGCTGATCAATCGACGCGTGCGTGCCGGAATGAAAGCAATGAAACAGCGAGGCAAATGTTGCCAAGTGCGAATCTGAACTGGCGTCCTTTTCCTCCGCCTCGACGAGCTGTATCAGCAAGCGGCTGGCTCGATCGAACAATGCCGCTTTATAGGCGATGGCGCGGAGGATTGTGGCGATGGCCTGAGATCGGTACGAACGAAGCTGCCCTTCGCTCGCGACCCGAAAGGCGCGCTCGAAACATGCAAGCGCTTGCGCCGGCACGACAGGAGCGAGGTTTTCGAACACCGCGAAACGGAAATCGTCCAAACCGTAGACATCACTCAGCCATGCGCCGTCACCTAGGAGGTCGGTGGCCAACGATTGAGCAACTGCAGAATGGTGAAGATAACCAAGCCTGCGTGAGAACGAACGAGCCATTCTTTCCGGGCCATGCAAAAGTGCCGTTGTGAGATCCGCAACGGGTATGGCTGTGACAGCCTGACCGGCAAGGCGGTTGGCTACCGCATGGGGTAGCACTGCCCTCCATTCCGCTCTTGATTGTAGCAGCCCCCTGGTTTTCAGCTCTGACATCTGCCGCGTTATAGCGCGCAGACTGAGATCAGCGAGGTTTGCCAAAACTGAAAGCTCCGACGCCGGACCTGTATCCGCACCGTTGAACGAGTAGAGTAGGCTCATCGCTTCAGCAGCCCGTATCAACTCATCGCTGCTGGCCTGATTTTGATCAAATAGGCGTCGAAAAAGCGTCTCGTCTCCGAGGGCGGATAGCTCGCCTCCTTTTGTTGCGGTCGACGCCAGTGCGAGCGCCACTCGGGAATTCCCGTCAGAAAAATTCACGATCGTCGATATGTCGATGGAAGTGAGAACCGGATATCGCCGTTCGAGTATCATTTGGATGATTTCGGCGGACACTCCGTCCAGCCTGTAGAAATTCGTGCCTTCGGGATCATCGTCGCGGATATCGTATTCCACAGTTATGAGGCGGACAGGCGTTGGCGCGGCGTTTTTCGTCGCAAGGCGGCTGTGAAGCGTCGAGGAACAGTTGTCGACAACGAGGACGCTGCCAGGGGCGGATGCCGCAAGAGCGTCCAGCATGACTGCCGGCGGTGGATCCACATCACCTTGAAAGTCACAGTAAATGACGCGATTCGGGTCCAGGGTCCGGTTGACCGTGCTTAAACGGTCATCGAAAAGCGCCTGGACAAGGCGCGTCTTTCCGACCCCCGAGAGCCCGACTATTCGAATGTTTTGGTTTGCGGGCGCATCCTTTCGCAACTCGTTCACAGCATCCAACGCCGAAAGTTCGCCCTCTCTGCCGGACCCGAATATCCGAACGCCGTCATCGAAAAGGAATTCAGCGGATTCGTCCGTCTCGCCATGTGCCCACGCACCATATGGCTTCCAGCCCCGGAGCGGCTTTCCGAGAGTCGATCGTAGCCAAACAGCGACCGCTGGATGGGCTGAGGCCCAATCGGCCATTTTCTGCGCATCGTAAAATCCCAGCTTGACCTTGCCGACATGCGGCGAGCCGACAAGAGCATCGGTCATGGCCTTTGCCCGTTCCGCCATGAACTTCTTGGAGACATCATCCTGTGTGGAAACGATCACATACGCACCGCTACCCGCAGCGATTTCGTCAAAAACCTTTCGAAGCGCATGTGTGGGCTCTGGTTTCATCTCGTCAGTGATCTTTGATGCAGGAAACTTCTCGGCTTTGACCTGGAATGCGGTCAAGGGAGCGAGGATATAGCCTCCCGCCTTCACCGGATTGACGCTGGTGACCTCGACATCCACGCCGTCGTCTGCTGCGCGTTGGTTCCCACCCCAGGTGACTGCCGCGCGGGAGCAACCCTGTCCTTCCAGCTCTGCCATGCTCAGACGAGCAACTAATTCGCGTGCTTGCTCATCGTTGAGAGCCTTGATGTCGGCGTTGGTGATCGAGAAAAGAGGATGCATCGGAATTCCGCGGCAATATCGGTTAGCGAGGTATTAGGGGCTCGGAGGGGTCAGGTTCTGTAGGGGGTCGAGCTCGGCATTACCAGATCAGGATCGTAACCGCGGGTCTCAAGAAAAAATTTGACGCTTTTTTCCACGGCATCATCATTGACGCCTGGGCCGATCCTGACGGCGCTGATCGGCAATTTCATCTTCTTTGATTTCAGTTCGAGATAGGGCAGCATTAGCTGCCCGCGCGGCCGAAACTTGAGTTTATCGGTAGGTGGGTTACGGATGACCAGACGCCACTCCTGCTCTTCCCGAAAGCCGAAATGCTTAAATCTGGGCACAAGTGTCGCAAGCAGATCCTTGAATTTTCGTCGGATCTCATCGTTCTTTTCAGTACCAAGCAGGTAATCAATATCATCGACAATATCAGGGAATTTTTCTGCTATCACACTTTTCAGGTGCCGCTTTGCTTCGTTTATTCCGTATGCAACTTGCAACAGTTCAGCATCAAGGTCGCTAAAGCAGCTTCTGAGGCCGGACATCTTAAAGGTAATGCTAACGCCTTGGCGCGAAGCGTATCCCCGCCATTGGCTCAAAATGTCGGAGCGCTGACAAAAGCATGCGATATAGGCGGCCGGCCGTTCAAACTCTTCTATATCAGCCGCAATGTCCTTGATTAGCTTCTGTCGCGCTTTCGCGGTCGCCCCAACGGCCTCATCGTCCAGCAGATTGTTCAAGACCTTCTTAGTTTGATCGACGCCGTGTTCGAGTTCCTGCGGATCGTTCAGAAATGCAGCGTGGCTGAGCCACAGCTCGTTGTTCTCAATGATCCCTTTTAGGCCAGCAAGATCGGTGTAGTGCGTGAGATGTGTAGGCGTCTTCGTGTTTGGGCTGGTTTTCTTGACAGTTACGTCGCCAGACGTCTTCGTTTTCCTGGAGATGGCCATGCTAAGATCTCGATGCTCGATTTCACTGCAAGTACGGGAGGGAAAGGTTCAAGGCTCCAAATGTCATTGCGTTACCAGTCAAACTACAGTCCGGCACGCGTTTCAATACTGTTCATTGGATGACTGCGGTTAATCCAGAAGTTGTTCAATTTTTGCTGCAAGTCGCAGGCCACTTGCGTCCGCGCCAAACTATTCTTGGGGATCAAGCGGTGCGGGTGACGCGATCGTACGGGGCGATGCTACGCTAAGTCTGCTAAGCTGACCGAATCTAATGTGTCCGTGTCTGAGACTTCCTCACCAAAAGCGGACATTCTGGCGTCGGCCCCAATCGGTCAGTTCGTCACTTGAGGTTAATCTCTGAGTTGGACATAACTGACCAAGCGAATGATTCCGCAGATTTGCTTGTGCAATAGCTGAACTTGCAAGTCTCTGCCGAATCAGGCCGGAGAACTGCACCTGGGACCATTGCGCGGTATCGGAAATTATTTCCGCATACCGCCCAACGGAGCCTTCGTTCTCGGCGATGCGAATGGCAGCTTCGCGCCTTGATCTCGGACGTCGAGGCAGACGTTGCGTTTACCCCAAAGCGGACATTACGGCGGTCTCCCGTCGCCGTCGTCAACATACTCGATCCTTCTTGTTGATTTTATAGTCGAGGGCTCTCGCAGCCGGTGCGGAGCAACGAACGGCCATGTACCGATACAATGAAGATTCTGCATAAACTCCACGTAATGTGGCTAAGAAATGCCCTCAGTCTCATCCGGTGCCAGCATTTCCGGCTGATTCTCGCCAATATCGCCAACGTCTTCAACGATGACACCTTCCAAAAATTGGCTGTGTTTTTCCTGAAGATGTTTGATCGCGGTGCTCTCATCGGCGGAATGCTGCAGATGCTCCTGGAAGAACTGAAGCCGAGCCCGATTTTCTTCAATGAGTTCGCCCCACGTCTTGATGCCGACGATATGTCGTGGCCCTCGCGCGATCAGGCGACGGTCGCGATCCGGTCCGCTTTCGATCTCATGCTTAGCGAAATCGTCATAAGCGTTGGAGACCAGCCAGAAGTGCCAGCGTACACCGTCAACGGTTGAGAACCGTTCGTCCGACGTAACGGCGATCGCGTATTTTTTCGCTTGGGTGATCTCATCGGCGCCGATCTTCACTTTGGGGGCTTTGAGCTCGACGATCATATGCTCAATGTCGTTGGCACGATGTCGTCGCGTCGAGCGTGAGAACATTAGGTCGATGATGCCGCGCGCCTTGCCAATCACTTTCACAGGTTCGTCGATTGATATGTCCGGATCGAGGTGGTCGCGATGCTTCTCGAGGACGCGACGAAGATCCTTGTCGCTTACCCACAGATTGTACTCTTCGCCGAACACCCAGGTGTTTTCGGCGAGGATTTTGTGAAGCTGGGTACGTTCCTTCAAGCGGCCTTTGGTTTCTGGATCGAAGACGATCGATTCGAGAGCGGAAATGAACTTCAACCGATCAGCGACGGTCTTGGCGGCAGTGATGATCGCCGACAGCGTTGTTTCCTGGAGGAGGTTTGCAAGCTCCTTCTGCTTTCGCGCGGGTAAGTCGAGTACCTCCTTGAGGATGAGCTGGAGCTCCTCCGGTCCGCGTTCGATAGCATTGCGCAGCATGCCAAGGTGTAGCGCCTTCGCCTTTGCCGAACTAATGCCGAGATCTGGCGCAAGCTCCTGAACCTGGACCGCGACGATGTCGAACACCTGACGTTCAACCTTCTCGACGGCGTTCTGCGGCGTTCCGCGATAGGGATAAACGTCTTCGGCAATCCACTCGTCGACCAGTGACCGCGCCTTTTCCGCTGATTTGTCACGGAAATAATCCTTGATCGCCGCGCGGGCATTTTCAACTGCTGCGCTCAGCAGGGGATCCATCTCCGAGAGCGCAACGCGTTCTTCGTTGTGCAATTCCTCAACATAGGTGGATTTCAGATAGGCCGAGAAAGAGAAGCCGGGAATGTGGAAGCGCGTTTCGACCTGATCGAACGGAAAGCCGTTCGCGGAGCAAAGATAGAGGACACGCCGCGCATCCGTTCGCCATTCGATGACTTCGAGCTCGGCCTCGTGCCGGGCGCCATCATCCTTCTCGATCGGCGGCAGTGACGCCTTGTGGTGACTTGCGATGACCTTCTCGGGGTCGAGCCTCTGGCCGGCGATCGAGATCGACACGCTTCGATAGTTCATCAGGTAGAGCGCAAAAATCTCGTTCAGGTCCTGAAGGCCGTCTTCGCTTTCGAAGGTCTTGAAATCACGCCGGAGGTCGTCGATTTCGACGATGACGCCTGTTGAGCGCCCGGTAACCCCCACTTCTTCGGTGATGGTGACGTCGGTGAGATCGGCCTCGAGGAGCCGGACCTCAAACGCCTTTCGCCCGGACGGATCGTCATAGCAGACCTTCCAGGTGACCGACTGGCCAAGAGCGAAGGCCTTGTAGCGGCCGCGCCCTTCCTGGCCGTGGATCATGCGGTGGTTGCGTTTAGTCTGGTGAACGTGGCGCTTCCAAGAGCCGCCGAGATTGCCGAACAGCGCGCGGGCGTCGCTCCGGGAAAATCCGTCGCCATTGTCGTAAACGACGATCTTCGAAATGCCGCCCGCGAGATCGTTGTGCGCGAACTCGACCGATACCTCAGTGGCGTCGCCATCGAGGCTATTCCACAGCAACTCGGCAAGAGCGGGCACCGGCTTCGCCTTGGTCTGCCGCGCCACGAAATCATCTCTTACCGCGACAGATACGTGTTCCTCGCCGGCCATTTGTCCTCCCGGTCCTTCGCTGAGCCTTGTTTCACGCTGAGCACACCGAGCGGCGCCTTCAGCGTTCGTTATTGTCATCCTCATAGCCGGAATAATCGTCTTCCGGCGCATAATACTCGGCAACATCGTAGACTTGCGTCTTCTTGTAGCGAACGCTCAAGCTGACCACCGCGAGATGCGACAGGCCGCTTATCTTCAGCCCACATGCGACGCACTGAAACCGGTTTGGCAGGAATTCTTGCGTTTCAGCGATCTCGCCGTCGCTTAGCCGCTGCTGTGGTGTTGAGACCGGTTCGCCCGAAACCAGGGCCGGGGAGGTGCAGGCGGGACAATCGACGTCGTGCCCGTCGATCATAAGCGTCGTCACATCGGCATAGCCGGTGACGCAACGCAAGAGGAGGTAGCGCGGCGGCATGCGCCAGTGGGCGAGATCCGAATGGAACGGGAAACGATTGAGGACGTAGATTCCGCTATAGGTGTTTGGGTCGGCCTCGGCGTGCGGCACGAGCGTCTGGACGAGTCCATTTTCCCATGGGACCAACGGCTTGCCGAAATGCTCAGCGATCTCGACAATGCTGTAGTTCGCCCGATAGCTGGAGAAGAATTTGTAGCCGTTGCTGCCGACTTCATCTCTAATTTTTTGGAACATTCCGGCTCTCGGTGCATCGCGCAACGCGACAGATGATACAGCCTTTGGTTTTCGGCACCAGTTGTATTGTCACTGAGTGCTGCAAAACGATAGCCATCTTTAGGGCATAAGAAGCTAACTTATGGTCTGCGAGCGCTCTCTTCTTGAATAGCGCCACATCTTAAATTGGAAATCAGAAATCAACCGTTGAGTAGCAAAAGCCGCCAGACCGCAAGCGGCCCCAAACGAGATACTCCAAAAATGAGTAGGCAAGATAGGCTTCTGACGCGAAGCTGAATTTGTTGCCGTAAAGCCGGATTGAGGCGGAGAATTTACAAGTCTCCGTGCAGTCAGGCCCCCGCAACCAAACATATAGCCCGCATCCAAGCGGGCTTTTTTTGTTTGATGACACGGCGAGCATGCAACGTCTCGAAAGCCGCCAAAACTCCCAAAGCTCCCGAAGCCGACGCGGCAAAACCAAAAGCTGCAAAGCCAGAGCAACAAACCAACGTTCCCCTCTCTCGTCTCGCGCAAGGCATCGCGCCGTGACTATCGCCGGCGCGGAAAACAACTGCATTTTGCGGGCCGACGGTCGATGGGCTGGCGACCAGGTGCGAAAACAGGCTCCCCTTCCGAAATGTCAACACAGGCAGCTGCGCTTGTTCCTTGCATCGCCGTCACTGAAGCTGAAGCTCCACAACAAGGAGACAAAGCAATGCCCAGGAATTCGAAGAAGCAGCGCAATGCGTAGCAGGCGGCCCGCCAGTAGCATGAACAAACAGTCCCACCCGTTCGGCCAAAGAACACCAGGCGATCTCTGTCCATGGTGCGCAGACTGTGCGGGCCTGAAGCTGAGGTTGATAGTGTGTGAGGACTTTACAAAGTCCCGGATAGGAATTTGAGTTAGGCCGGATGCACAGGCGGAAGCAGGTCAAGCTTCTGTTAGTGGTCTTTCGTGATTTCTCAGCCACAACCATCCCGAAAACTTGTGCGTGCTAATATCCCCATAGCGTTGTAGCTCTGACTAAGCTACATCGTGGGTGCAGGCTCAAAGCGAGTGGTTCGCTTCGGCAGGCGCATGTATCTGCAACTCGAGGGGGAATAACGTCGCGTATGGATGGCATCGGTCCGCAGCATCACGACTCCGGTCTTCGTGCGCTTTGCGGTATCGCTGCGTTCTATCGGATTGCCGCTGATCCAATCCGCCTTCAGCACGATCTGGCGCTGAAGGGGCGCGCATCCGAAGCCATCGACATCCAGCGAGCAGCCGGCATCATCGGTCTCAAGGCGCGTGTCGTGGAGAGAGTCTCGGAGCAACGCCTTCGATCAATGCCGGTCCCGGCAATTGTCAAAATGCGCGGCGGCTCCTTTCAAGTGCTCGGCGGTTTGAATCCATCCGGAAAGTACAGGCTCGTCGATCCGATAACACGGGTCGATCGCGAAATTGCTCCTTCAGATATATTGGCGGAAATCGGCTCGCGAGTGATCCTCGTCGGTCGGAAGATCGGCGGGGAGGGATCTGATCCCAGGGAATTCGGGTTCAAGTGGTTCGTGCCATCCATCTGGCGATACCGCAAGCCGCTGGCGCATGTTCTGCTCGCATCGCTGTTTGTGCAGATATTTGCGCTCGTCACACCCTTATTCTTTCAGGTCGTGGTCGACAAGGTTCTGACACATAAAGGTTATTCGACGCTTTTTGTGCTGGTCGCAGGCATCGCGATCATTGGCCTCTTCGATGTTGTGCTTCAATATCTCAGGACCTATGCGTTGGCGCACACGACAAACCGGATAGACGTCGAACTTGGGCAACGACTGTTCCATCACCTGCTGCGGCTGCCTCTCGGCTATTTCGAGACCCGCTCGGCAGGTCAGACCGTTGCAAGGGTACGCGAGCTTGAAACGATTCGCGCATTTCTGACTGGCCAGGGGCTTTTCTCGGCGCTTGATGTCATTTTTACTTTTGTGTTCATCGCGGTTCTCTTCGCTTATTCGTGGAGCCTGACGTTGATCGTCATTGCCGCGATCCCGATCTACGTCCTGATCGGTATGACCGTCAGGCCGCCGCTTCGCGAATTCGTCAAGGAAAAATTCAACCGGGGTGCTGCGAGCCAGCAATTTCTCGTCGAAGCGATTGTCGGCATCCACACGGTCAAATCCGCCGCAGTGGAGCCGGTAATGCAGGCACAGTGGGAGGAGAAGCTTGCAGCCTATGTGCGGACAGCTTTCGACACGACGTTGCTTAGTGCTGGCGGACAAAACGCCATCCAATATGTCAGCAAGTTCTCGACAGCAGCTCTTCTGCTCTTCGGCGCGAAGGCTGTCATCGATGGCGATCTATCGGTTGGCTCGCTGGTCGCCTTCAACATGATTGCCGGCCAGGTCGCTCAACCAGTCTTGAGGCTTTCCCAGCTTTGGCAGGATTTTCAGCAGGTGCAGATCTCCGTCGATCGGCTCGGAGACATTCTGAACACCCCGATGGAGCGTCCGCCCGGTATCCGCTTGTCGTTGCCGACCCCAAGGGGGCATATCGAATTTCGTAATGTCACCTTCCGCTATCGGCCTGGCGCTCCGGAAGTCCTGAAAAACGTCTCGCTCGAGCTCCACCCCGGAGAGGTGATTGGCATCGTCGGAGCCTCCGGTTCTGGAAAATCGACGCTGACCAAGCTCGTCCAACGGCTCTATCTTCCGGAAGAGGGGCAGATCCTTCTCGACGGGGCAGACCTTTCGCAACTCGATCCCGCCTGGCTTCGAAGCCATATCGGAGTAGTTCTCCAAGAGAACCTTCTGTTCAACCGCACGATTCACGACAATATCGCTTTCTCAAACCCGGCAATGCAACGAGCTCAAGTCATTGCTGTCGCCAAGCTCGCCGGCGCCGATGAGTTCATCACAAGGCTACCACAGGGCTATGACTCGATGATCGAGGAGCGCGGCGCGAACCTCTCCGGCGGCCAGCGCCAGAGGATCGCTATTGCCCGGGCTCTTGCGACCAATCCGCCGATATTGATCTTAGATGAGGCGACCAGTGCGCTTGACTACGAAAGCGAGAGGGTCATTCAGACGAACATGGGGCAGATCGCCAGTGGTCGAACGGTGATCATCATCGCGCACCGGCTTGCCGCAATCCGGCCATGCAGCAGGATTGTCGGCATAAAGGACGGCCGGATCGCCGAAGTCGGCAGCCATGACGAATTGCTGGGGCGTCCAGATGGGCTCTATTCGCGTCTTTGGGCCTTGCAGAACGACAGGGGAGCGGCATGAGCGCAACGGCTAATGCCTCTCGCTATTTGGGTCTTCCGCGACGGCCGGCAACGCGCGCAGATCACGAATTTCTGGCGCCCGCCCTTGAGGTACTGGAAACGCCACCATCGCCCATACGCATGGCGCTGATCCTGATCATCTGTTTGTTCACCACGGTAGCGCTGGTCTGGTCCTATCTCGGCCGCATCGACATTATCGCTGCAGCGCAAGGCAAGATCCAGCCGACCGGCCGCGTCAAGGTCGTGCAGCCATTGCTGACGGGCAAGGTGAAGACACTGCCGCCACAAAACGGCGACCACGTGCGCCGCGCCGATATTCTGCTCGAACTTGATCCTACAGATGCTCTCGCAGACGAGAGAGACGCGGCAAAGGGCCTTGCCTCGGTTAAGGCGGAGGTTCAGCGGCGCAGGGCTGCTATCCAGTTCGTGCGTTCGCAACCGGCGGTGGGATCGGTTGCGGAAATGAGCTGGGACAAGGATACAGGCCCCGAGCTGCAGCAGCGCGAGAGCGGCATTCTGCGTGGCGACATCGAGAAATATCATGCGACCATCGCCTCACTCGGCGCGCAGCAGCATCAGAAGGAAGTGGAGCGTGAACGGCTCAAAGTGACAGTGGCCGCGCAGGAATCCCTCGTTGAAACTCTCAAGGAACGTGTTGCGATGCGCAGCATGCTTGCTTTGAAGGATGCCGGTACAATGGCAAGCGTCATCGATGCAACCGAAACAATGAAGGAACAGGTGACGCAGCTGGCGATACAGCAGGGGCAGCTTGCCGACGCCGAGGCCGCAATCGATGTCTTCGCAAAAGAGAAACGGAAAGCAGAAGGCGCGTTTCTGAGTGATCAGCTTGACAGGCTTGGCGACGCCGAGCGCCGCGCGGACGAATTGGAGCAGCGTCTGGCGAAGGCACAGAATTCTCTCGATCAGATGACGTTGCGCAGTCCGATTGATGGAACGGTGCAATCCTCGTCTGTCGCCGGCCTCGGGCAGGTAGTCACCGTTGGCCAGGACCTGATGCGGATCGTACCGCAAGACAGCACACTCGAGCTTGAAGTCTATATGCCGAACAAGGACATTGGCTTCATCAGAGTGGGCCAGGAGGCGGTCGTAAAGCTCGAGGCCTTTCCCTTCACCCGCTACGGGACCGTTTCCGCTGTCGTCGTGAAGGTCGCAGCGGATGCCATTCCGGAGCCGGACGCAGCCCGCCGTGAGGGTGACCCTATCGCAAGGCAGTCAAGTACAGCCTTCGGTAGCGCGGAGCGAATGCAGAATTTGGTCTTTCCGGTCACTCTGCGCCTTGCAAGCGATCACATTCAAGCTGACGGTGCGGAGGTCAACTTATCTCCAGGCATGGCGGCTGTCGCCGAGGTGCGCACCGGCCAGCGCAGAATATTGGAGTATGTGTTTTCCCCGTTGGTTGAGATAGCTGACGAGGCGCTCCATGAGCGATAAAGGTAGTGGCTACGAAGTCTTTTGACTGCAGTAGATCTGCTCATTTTTGAATAATTATAGAACTTATCTTGAATTTGAGGGGCTGAAAGGCGTGTTTTCTGCAAAATATGTTCTTGAAGTGATTTGCCTTTTGACTCAGCGCAAGAAGCCAATTGCCAGGGCTGCCGCGTTACTGTGTATCCGGAATTAACTTCAATTTTCAGCCGAGTGTCCTGCGCGTGGGGAGATGAGCCGACCCAGGACACGGTAAGGCGGTATAAGCAAGCGGTGATTTCATGACGGGCATTGTTACTCCTACGAAGAACGTCAACTTGACGGGGGATCAGAAAATTGACGGGCTTCTCAGCGGCTACGCCTGGGACGGTACGATCACCTATGCGTTTCCCACAAGCTCGATTTCGTACTCCTATAGTGGCGAGAAGGATTACGGCTTCTCCGCGATTTCCTCGCAACAGCGCTCTGTTGCCTTGTTCTTTATGGAGCAGTCCTACGGAAACACGGCAAATGACGGCTTCTCCGTAGAGGGATTTACCAATGCCGATTTTGTGGCCGGCAGCGCGGACACCGCGTCGGTGCGGTTTGCACAATCTTGGCTTCCCTCGACCGCATGGGCGTATACCCCGAGTCCGGATAGTGCCGCTGGCGATATATGGTTCGGGACAACATATGCTGGTACGGCAGATGATTATCGCTATCCGGAGTTCGGCAACTACGCAGGCCACACGCTAGCACATGAGCTGGGTCACGCTCTCGGTCTGAAACACGGTCACGAACCGTACCTAGGCAATTCGCTGGTCGTGCCCGGTGCCTACGATTCCGTCGAATATACGATCATGACCTACCGCACATATGTCGGAGACAGTGCGAGTGGTTACAAATACGAGCAGAATGGCGCGCCACAGACCTTCATGATGCTCGATATCGCCGCCCTGCAGGAAATGTACGGGGCGGATTACACGACAAACAGCGACAATACCGTCTACAAGTGGAAGCCGAACGAAGGCGTGACCTATGTGAATGGAGTCGCGGCCATTACTCCAGACGCAAACAGGATCTTCGCAACAATCTGGGACGGGGGCGGTATCGACACCTATGATCTAAGTGCCTACACCACCAGCCTTCAAATCGACCTGCGACCAGGGGGGTACTCGGTCTTTTCGCAACTCCAGTTGGCTTACTTGGGAGGCGGTTCGAATGGCGGCGATGCTCGCGGGAACATCTTCAATGCGCTGCTCTATCATGACAACCTGGCGTCGCTGATCGAGAATGTTCAGGCAGGCTCCGGCAACGATACGATTGTTGGCAACGAGGTGAACAACGCCCTTTGGGGCAATGCGGGGAATGATACGCTTACCGGCGGCGCCGGCGACGACACGTTGAACGGCGGTGCTGGACTGGACCGGATGTCGGGTGGGGTGGGTGACGACACCTATGTCGTCGACGTTGCAAACGACGTCGTAACCGAGAACGCGGGCGAGGGAACGGACACGGTCAGGACGGCGCTTTCGAGTTACACACTCAGCGTCAACGTCGAGAACCTGACCTATACCGGTACCACGTCGTTCATGGGTATCGGCAACGCTGCGGTCAATGTGATCACTGGCGCAGCAGGCGCCGACACGCTGGACGGCAAGGCGGGAGCCGATATCCTGATTGGCGGTGCGGGCAACGACACCTATGTTGTCGATGATCTGGCCGATGTCGTGACCGAGGCTGCCAATGCAGGCACGGATCTGGTCAAGACGACGCTTTCTGCCTACGCGCTGACCAACATTGTCAATATTGAGGACCTGACCTTCACTGGCACCGGCAATTTTTCCGGGACGGGCAATATACTGGCCAACACGATCACCGGCGGTGCCGGCAACGACGTTCTGGACGGTGGTGCGGGTAACGACAGGCTGATCGGCGGGGCCGGCAATGACACGCTGATTGGCGGCGCCGGCGACGACACGCTGGATGGCGGCACGGGCGCTGATGC
>Ga0102588_1001221_pt1 | contig 20317 bp, 16 predicted proteins | sample AraplaMF_Col_mMS_FD_76854 | JGI IMG/M metagenome (GOLD analysis project Ga0102588, IMG submission 76854) | Arabidopsis root microbial communities from the University of North Carolina, USA - plate scrape MF_Col_mMS (SPADES assembly) (version 2) | ecosystem: Host-associated > Plants > Roots >...
AAGCCTCAATTCCTTTATTATGAACTTCGCCAGTATTAGCATATTGCAAGTTAAAGCCAGTATAATCAGGCACACCAGCTGATGGGATCTCAAGGATGCCGGTACGTTTTTCTGTAAATACGTCAATTGTACCCGAAAACTTTTTCCATAACACCCAATCAACACCAATGTTAAGCGTGGTTTTCTTCTCCCAGGCAGCATCGGCATTGGTAAAGGGGCCTTCTGCCAAACCTCCGTGATAGGTATTAGCAGTCCCCGTTATCCATCCGGGAGAACCTACTGCAAATTGTTGATACAGAAACCTGTAATTCTCGTTGATATTACCTGTGGAGCCGTAAGAAGCTCTTAATTTCAGAAAATTGATGACACTGTTATCTTTCAAAAAGTCTTCCTTAGATACTATCCAGCCCAAACCAACAGCGGGGAAAAAGCCATACCGGTTACCGGGTGCAAAATCAGCAGACCCGTTGTATGCGGCGGAAAAATCAACAATGTACTTTTGATCATAATCATAGGTTAAATCACCTGATAAGCCTTGCGTACGTACCTGGTAAGTTAAACCGTTGTGACTATAGCCCTGTCTGCGGGCCATGATCATACCTGTAAAAGTATGTTTGCCAAAACTCCGATCGTAATCAAAGCCAACCTGTACGGTTGTCCGGTTCCAGAATGGGCCACCGTTATCATTACTTGACTGGCTGATGGTGCCTATTGTTTTATAAACAACTTTCCCTCCTGATATTACCGGCTGATCATTTGCATCTTTTACAATTTCATAAGAAGGCACCGAGAAAAGCTTTTGATACACACCAACATACTGATTACTAAATGCAACCAGTCCGCGCAAATCCAGGCCTTTGGTTATAGCATCCAGTTTCTGTGTAAAGCTAAAGGTGGTTTGAAGGGTGCGGGTATGGGAACTGTATACCCCGTTTTGTTGTAAAAGCTGAACCGGGTTAAAATTATATACAGAGTTATTGCCCCATGAACCATTCGGGTTTTTTACCGGGAAGGCCGAAGCAGGCAGATACATCAACGCGTTGAACACGTCACCGGCGGCAAAGCCTGATGGTGTATTTCTATCTTCGGTTATGCCGCTGATATTGGCCATTACCGAGAGATTCTTGTTCAGTTGTAACTCTACATTGGCCCGAAGGTTCAGTTTGGTATACTTTGCATTTGTGCCAAAGTCTTTGTCGATGATATCGGCATTTTTATATAAACCTTCAAAGTTGGTATAGTTCATCAGCACGTAATACTTGGCTGTGGCATTGCCACCCCTGAAAGAAAAATTGTAATCCTGAATAGTTGATGTTTTTTTAAGCAGTTCATCATACCAGTTCACATTAGGGTGATATGGATCATTAGACGCCTTATATAACTCAGGATTAGGATATTTGATAGGCAAGCCATCATTTTTGAGTGCCTGATTGTAACCTGTTGTATAGCCATAAGCATCCATTACTGTAGGCAGATCGATAGCGCTGAGTATTCCATACCGGCCATTAACGGTTATCTGGGTTTTAGGTATCACCGCACCTCTTTTAGTTTTGATGCTTAATACACCTGCTCCACCCTGTAAACCATAAACGGCCAGTGCCGACGCATCTTTTAACAGGGTTACCGATTCTATTTCATAGGCTGATAAACCACTTATAGCTCCCATATCAACCTGTGATCCATCCAGGTAGATGAGTACCTGGTTCCCGGCTATATTCCAGCTGCTTTGGCCACGCACATAAAGTGTGGGGTTATCGTAGCCTGGCTCGCCAGATCCGGTTACTACGGTTAAGCCAGGAATCCGCCCCTGAAGTGTGTTTAATAAATTACCTACGGTCATGTGGGTCAGATCTTCACCCGGAAGGGTAAAAACCGCGCCTGTATTTCTCCAGGATCTTTCAGTTTTTATTCCACCATCAATTATGGCTTTTGTAGCATTATTGCTGTTTCTAGTGGAATCTGCCTGAGTAACATTCGTAGTTTGCGCGTTAGCGGCAGAAAAACTACAGAACGTAAAAATCCATGCAAAAAGGGTTATATATTCTTTTTTCATTTTTCTCATTACTTGTTAATGTGTATAGCTGATTACCACCCTGGATTTTGTCCATCCCACGCCTTCGTACCCAGATATCTTAAACTGATCTCTTTACTTGGGAACGGAACGTAATAGTATTTTGCAGGAAATACTCTGGCAACAAAAGGCACTACCTGCCAGGTTCGTTTTAATTGCCCGTCTGCGCCCTTCCTGGCAGTGGTTTGTATACCATGCAAAGTGCCGTTTAATACCGATTTTGCTTTCAGCCAGCGGTTAAGGTCATTATACCGGTGGCCTTCATAAGCCAATTCAATAGTACGCTCATTTTGGATAGCATCCCTGAATGAACTGGCATCAGCAGGGTGCTTCTCAGGCATTCCGGCCCTTACCCTGATCAGATTAAGATAATTGGTAGCATCGCCGCCCGGACCCTGGTATTCATTCAAGGCTTCGGCATAACTTAAATAAAATTCAGCTAAGCGAAATACAGGCCAGGCCAGGTGATTGTCGGTCATGTTATCTACACGGGCAACAAACTTGTATACCTCTGTGGCATAACCATCAACCCCGGCATCACTGCTGGCTAAATTACCATCGGTTGGATAATCGCCTTTTTTATAATAAGCTAAAACACCACGCTGGCTGCTATAGTACATTCCATCGTAAGCAATAGTCTGGTAAAAGCGGGGGTCGAGATCAAGGGCCTTAATATCAACCGGTAAATCGGCGCCAGTAGCGGGCAGAGTCCATTTGGTACCATTCTTCTTTTCATATTGTTGTATGAACTCAACAGGTACGTTGTTTTTAACCCCCCACTGAGCCAAACGTAGCTTTGAGGATAAATACTGTCCCCATACAAAGCCACTACCCGCCTGATTGGCTGTGTTCACCAATATCATTTCCTGATTAGCAAATACGTTCCATACCGATTCGTAGTCGCCAAGTGTGGCATAGGTTTCTCCGGTTGTTAAAGGTTTCCCGGTATTGAATAACGATACTCCAGCGCCTCCCGCATTGTCTATTACATCTTTACAGGCCTTGGCCGCTTTATTCCAACGCTCCTGATCATAATTTGGATAAGCCAATACGGTATCACGGCTATCGCCAAAACGAGCACCTGCTACTTCCGCTTTTAAATTGGCCGGTGTGTTATAAAGCGGACTTGCAGCATACAACAATATCCTGGCTTTTAATGCAAGGGCAGCCAGCTTGGTAACCTTTCCAAAATCGGCAGAGGGACGGGTAGCGGGCAGCATGCCTGCAGCCTGATCGCACCATTTAACAACACTGTCAACTACTGATTGTACTGAACTGCGCGGTACTGCGATCTTCGAGTCTCCTTCTAAAGCTTTATTTACAATAGGGATACCTCCATAATATCTGAATGCTTCAAAATGCTGCATGGCACGGCAAAAAAGAGCCTGGCCTTTTACATCCGTCTTCCAATTTTCATCAGCATCCGCAACTTTGTTGATATTTTTCAGTACCAGGTTGGCCTGTCTTATACCTTTATAGTGCCAACCATATCCCGGGCCATTATCTGCGCCAAAACCATAGTCGCAGTTAGCATCGGCGCTCATGTTACCGGTAATATATGTCCCTGTACCAATGGTATTTGAAGCCCAGTCATAAGCCGGGTGTATGATATAAAGCTGATCTGTAATAGCTTCAGGACGGCAACCATCATAAGTTTGAGGAAAATAGCCTCTTACACATAGATAATACATTTCTGCCACCGCATACTGTGCCTGGTTTTTGCTATCAAAAATAGTATCAACGGTTACTGATCCTCCTTTGGGTTTCTCCAGAAAGCTTTTTTTACAGCTTGTTATCGACAAACCACCTATAACCGCCATTAAAAGCAATAGGAGTATATTTATTCTTTTCATCATTTAGCTATTAATTGATTAAAAATTAACATTTAAACCCGCGTTATAAGTTCGGGTTAACGGATAGCCGATGTAGCCTAGATTTTCGGGATCGCCCCATATTTTATTAGGAGACCATGTGTACAAATTCAGCCCATTCACATAAAAACGTGCAGATTTAATACCCACTTTTTTCAAAAAGCTTGGTTTTAGCGTGTATCCTATCTCCATATTTTTTAATCGCAGGTACGATGTGCTTTTCAGGAAAAAAGTGCTATAGGCCGCCGCCTGATTATAGGCAGCAATAGGGAAATCGATCCTGTCGCCATTATCATAGCGTTCCTGAGTAAAGCGGTTCAGATCCACATCAAAAAGCGATTGCTGCTTGTTGAAGTGTAACTCCTGCATAGCGTATTTAGCTACACCACCCACACCCTGCAACAATGCAGAAAAGTCGAATCCTTTATAGTTGAAACCAAATGAAAGACCGTAACTCAATTCTGGGATATCGGTTTTACCAGTACGCACATAATCTTTTTCGTTAATGATACCGTCGCCGTTAACATCCACCAGTCTAACCTCGCCCGGTTGCAAAGGCGCCCCGGCATAACCCAGATCTTTCTGATAAACCGGTTGCCCCGAAGAGTTTACATAAGGCTTCCCGTTTTTATCCAATGCCCTAACCGGACTTGACAGTATTGGATTACCATTACCATCAATGGCATAGAGTTGCGCCCATGAAGTATACAATCCATTAGCCTGCAGATATGATCCCTGATTGATAGGGCGACCGGTAGCCGCATTATACTCTTGACCGGGTGCAACAGCCTCATCCTGGAAAATAATTTTGTTTTTGTTGGTTGAGGCATTACCTTTTACCCACCAGGTAAATTTGCCGGGCTTACTATTATAAGTAATCTCTATCTCGTTACCCCAGTTTTTAACCTCACCCAGGTTGTATGGAGGCAAGGTTGCCTGAACAATGCCCGGAACGCTTCCTCTGTAAGAAAGGATATTTTTACGATGCTCGTTAAAATGATCAAAGGTAACGGTAACTCGCTCGTTAAACAGGTGTGCCTCTAAACCTATATTTGATTTAGTAGCAACTTCCCAGGTAACGTTTGGATTACCCAATACACTTTCCATGGCTCCCTGAACTGTATTGCGGTCGTTTAATGTCCCAAAGGTGTAGCTGTCGCCATATTTCCAGGTATCTGGCAGGTATAGGTAGCGAGCTAATTGCGGAGGGTTGCTACCAGGTATATATATACCATCGTTACCCACTTTACCTAAACTACCCCTGATTTTCAGATAGGTTACATAATCGGTTTTGGGAAAGAAGGATTCGTTACTGGCTATCCAGCCTAATGAGTAAGCCGGCAGGAAACCAAATCTTTTACCTTCGGGAAAATTTTCAGAACCGTTATAACCCATGTTATACTCAGCCAGGTATCTGTTGTCGTAAGCATAGGTTACCCTTGCAGCCGCGCCTTCATAAGCATGCGGAAGATCGGGTACATAGGTCGGATCATACCGTTTCTCGGCATTCGCCAATATCAAACCTGAAACAGCATGCTTTTTGGCAAAAGTGTGATTGTAATTAATTGAGAATTCCCCATATAGTTTACGCCATTTTTGGGTATAATAATCAGTTGATCGCATAGGTGCAACATCATTAGTGAGTTGTACCAGAATAGGGTTTAACTTATCGCCATTAGGATTAGGCCTTACTCCATATAGTAATGGAGTATATTTTCCATAGGAGCGATCCTGAAAATAACTATCATAAGCACCTCTGGCATTGACAGACAAACCTTCGGTAATAAAATTGAGTTTGTGTGTTAATTTAATAGAAGAGTTTAAAGTACTATTGGTATTGATATTATAATTGTTGCTGTTGGCAATGGCATATAACGGGTTGAGCTGTTCGTTCTGATTGCTAAAAGGCACTACAAATTTACCATTGATGATACCAGGAGACCCAAGCGGTGACGACCATAGAATACGTTTTTCCCAGGTATACTCGTCATTATCCATACCTGTTATGGTTACATACTGCGTAGCAATATCAACCGATACTCTGAAGTTTTTGTTGACATCAAAATCAAGATTTGAACGCAAATTGTAGCGTTTTTTCTTGAACTGCATATCATCACCAAAAGGCATGTAATCTGTATTAAATAAGCCCCCTTGTTTAAGATAACCTAAGGACACAAAGTATTTTACAGATGGAGTACCTCCGGTGATGTTAACATTGTACTGTGTTTGTGGCGTAAACTTATTGAAGATCTGTTTTTTCCAATCCTGATCAGGGTGCCCATATGGATCATAATAAGGGTTTGGTTTACCATTAACAGTTGGTGTATGCGCATTCTGATAATATTTTAGATCCTCTGGCGAGTAATAGATGGTAGCCTCTTTTATCCAGTTAGCATCTCTTTTCTGAGCAAAATCGCTCCATGTTTTTATATCAGCGTCTTTGGAGTGCTGAATCCAATAATTTTCATAACTCTGCTCATTTAATAATGATGCGTATTGATATGAATTAACAAAATTGGGCATGCTGGAAAATTGTGATATAGCCGTTTGAGCCGTACCGCTTACTTTCGGAGCGCCTTCTTTACCGCGCTTGGTGGTGATCAGGATGACACCATTGGCACCACGAACACCATATACTGCCGTGGCAGAAGCATCTTTAAGTATGCTTACTGTTTCAACCTCGTTGGGGTCGATATCGTTATAGGTATCGCGGGCAACACCATCAACCATGATCAATGGAGCGGTTACACCGGTATAGGTTCCAACACCACGCACGTACAAGGTTGAGTTGTCATCACCTGGTTTACCTGAAGTTTGAATAGCGGTTAAACCAGATAAGCGACCGGCTAACGCGTTACTCAAGTTCGCGGTTGGTGATTGCACCAGATCTTTGGTACCAATAGAGGTAATGGCTCCGGTAACAGATTCTTTCCTTTGCGTGCCATAACCTACTACTACAACTTCGTTCAGATCCGTTGGGTTATCTTCGAGTGTTATATTGAGTTGTGGTTTACCATTAAGCGGTATTTCTCGTGTTACAAACCCAACAAAGCTAAAAACCAGTATGGCATTATCATCGCTCACATTAATGCTGTAATTTCCATTATTGTCCGTCACAACACCTGTTTTTGTGCCCTTCTCCTTAATTGTTACCCCGGGCAAGGGAAAACCCTTATTATCGGTAACTTTTCCCGTGACTTTTTTCGGGGGCTTTATATTATCGTTCTGGCCTGTTTTTTTACTGATTAATATGGTTTTATTTTCAATTACATAGGTGAGTAATTGATTCTCAAAACACATATCAAGTGCCTGTTTTAAAGGGACGCTTTTTAGATCAAGACTTACAGGCTTGGCAAACTTCAAATCATCTGAGTTATATAAAAAATCATAACCAGTTTGATTTTGTATTTGCTCAAATACTTCTTTCAGATTGCTTTTTTCAGCCTTCAATGTAACCTTCTGCGCATAAGTTGCTGCTGTTACCTGTAAAAAAGTGGCCGTTAGCAAAATCAGGGTTAGTTTCATGATAAGCACAGGTTTATATAGGCGCCCACGTTGTTTGCCGCAAGTAAATGCAGTAAAATTTTTATACATTTGAATGTCAGTTTATTAATTAAGTGGTTGTATTCGCTGCAATTAATTTCATTATCTGTCATAGCCAGATCGTGGCTGACACCAGGGGCGGTCCGAAACGCTCCTGGTTTACTTCCAGATAATAATATGTGAGAAATTGGAATGTAGATTTATTGCATAACTATAATCCTCCTTCCTGTAATTTTAAAGTGTACCTTTCCTATTTTTTCCAGATTATTCAACAATTCTTTAATGCTTTTAGAGCGGTAAAATGTGCCCCCAAAACGCAGGTTCTCAAAGCTGCCCTGATACTCGATATCCACATCATACCAGCGTGATAACTTTTTCATGATGGTATTAATGTTGTCATCATTAAATACGAAATATCCATTTTTCCAGGCCATAACCTGATTGATGCTGGCATCAGCGACACTAATCAAATCGGCATTGTTCCTTATTACAGCCTGCTGACCAGGTGCCAATAAACGTTGTTTACTATTTTTTGTAATCAGAACAGAGCCCTCCAACAAAGTAGTAGTTAGTTCGGCATCATCATTATAGGCAGCGATATTGAAATGTGTGCCTAAAACTTTCACACATACATTATTAGCACACACGTAAAAGGGCTTATCCTTATTTTTAGCGACTTCAAAATAGGCTTCACCGGTAAGCTTCACATATCTTTCGTTGCCCGCAAACTCAATCGGGTAACTCAAAGAAGAAGAAGAGTTTAACCACACATTGGTACCATCAGGAAGCTTTACTTTATATTCACCTCCGCGGGGGGTAGTCAAGGTATTATATACGGTATCGGTACTGGGGACTGTTTTATTATTGTCTGCCTGCGTGTTATAAACAAGGCCTTCGTTATGTGCTTTATTAATTACTGTACGACCTGATTTTGTTAGCGTTCCGTCGGCTACATTATCCAATAAAATAACTTTTCCATTGGCCAGTGTTAATGTTGCTTTGGTGTTGCCCGGTAGAATTTCAGAAGATTTAGCCGCAGCCAGATTATCCTGATTTGTTACTTTATGATATCCGTTAAATAAGAAATAAAAGCCAACAGTACTAAAAAAAATAAGGATGGCCGCAACTTTTATCCAATTGTTGTACCATTTACTTACAGGCTTATCCTCATCCTGTTCATCAGTCTGGTTTATAAACCTGGCATCAGATTTAATGCGCTCCAAAATTTTTTTAGCCTGAAAACGATTAAATTCCGGCCCTTCTTCCAGTGCCAATAACCGTTCGTCTATTGCTTTAGCTATTTCGTCCGGATCGTTATTACGCAGATAATCAAGCAACTCAATACAGTCAGTATCAGTTATTGTATTATTAAAATACTGTTGTAATAAACGCTCGAGTTTATCCTTGTTCATATACTATGGTTTATATTACCCCAGAACGGGGTTGGTATGTAGAGAACACACTAACCAGAGGATAGGACTAGTCAGAAATAAAAAAAATTTATATCCAGAAAAACAGAACTAAAAAATAGATGAGGTCTGAGTATTGCAAATGAGATTTTAAAGTTTTGAGCGCCTCAACCATATGATTTTTTACCGTATTGGGCGATATATGTAATTGATCGGCTATTTCTTTGTGCGACAGGTGTTCTACGCGGCTCAGTCTGAATATCAGCTGCTGTTGCTTTGGCAATTTTTTAATGATCTTTTCTGTAAACTGCTCCAGTTCGTTTACCAGCAGATCTTCTTCTGTATCATTATGCATTGTTGCTATACGTCCGATCAATTTATCGGCGAATTCTCTCGACTGGTAAATTTGCCTTAGCGCATTTAGCGATAATCTTTTGGCTATTACATAAATGTATAGCCACATATTTCCTTCGGGATTCAGTTTCTCTCTGCTCATCCAAAGATTTATAAAACACTCCTGAACAATCTCCTCACTTTGTTCTCTGTCTTTTAAAAACCTGAATGCCAGTCTGTAAACTTTTTCACAGTACATTTCATAGATAGCATCAAATGCAGACTCTTCGCCTGCAATCAATTGCTGAATTTGATTACCGTTAATAATTTTATGCACTTTACTATTTAAGTTTATAGTTAATTGGGACCTAAATATAGATAGGAATTTTTGATATTACCATTCACTTTTTTATTTATGTACCACTACATTAACACTACCAGAAAAAAATATTAAAAACATTAACCTAATAATAAGTTAAAGCATACATCACATACAACAATTAGGAATCATTAGCTCATTGAAGCAGTTAATAGTATACTTTGTTGAGATTTGATGTTCATAATTTGTAATTTGGCCATACAAATTTGATTGATGATCTATGATCAATTTAACAGAGCGACACCAGTATATTATCAATAAAATGCAAAAGGAAGGCTATGTTGAGGTAGTTGACCTGTGTAAAGAATTGAAAGTTTCTTCCGTAACCATCAGGAAGGATCTGAAATATCTGGAAGAAAAACACTTGCTTTTTCGCACGCATGGCGGTGCTACACAAAGCAATCCCTACACTACAGATAAGCCGGTAAACGAAAAGGAAAAAATAAATTCGAACGAAAAAATGCGTATCGGGGCAGCGGCTGCTAGTTTGATCGGGGTTAATGATTCCATCATCCTGGCTTCGGGCACAACCATACAAGCTTTTGCAAAAAGCATACAAGCCAAAGAAGCCCTTACTGTTATTACTTCTTCATTAAATGTAGCCATTGAATTAATCCATACTCCGGGAGTTGAAGTACTGCAACTGGGTGGAATGATCAGAAAAAGTTCCTCATCTGTAATGGGTGCTTATGCGGAAAACATCCTGAAAGATTTCTTTTGCAGCATGCTGTTTCTGGGAGTTGATGGTATTGATATTGAATACGGCCTCACCACCACCAATGCCATGGAAGCGCATTTAAACAAACAAATGATGGCCATTTCAAACAAAACCATTGTACTGGCCGATTCAACCAAATTCGGGAAACGCGGCTTTGGTAAAATATGTAATATTGATGAAATAGATCAGATCATTACTGATGAGCAGGTATCGGATCATGTAGTAAACACACTGGAAAGCGCGGGCGTAACTGTTACCATTGCATAATTCTTAAACACGTTTCAACAAAAAATCCCACTTAGTTAAGTGGGATCGGTTTTATACCTTAAGAACATCTTATTATTCCCTTATCGTGGTTTTATCTTCCAAGGCCATACGGGCAATTTCATCTTTACGTTTAAAGGCAACACCGGGCTGCTGTTTGATATATTTAATGATATCGCTTGCAGCTTTAACCATTTGCGGACTACCCCCAATACGATCATGAAAACTGATTGACATTTGCCTGCGCTTATATTCTGATTCGGCGTAAAGCTGATCAAATTCCATTTTAACCTGGTTAATAAATTGATCTGTTGAAAAGTTCTTCCCTTCTATCAGCATAATATCGTTGCATCTAAGAGTATATGGTACAACTGCAAAATCCTTATCGTTTACCTTAATAATAAAAGGCTCATCGCGGCTAAGATCATCAATATGATAAATGAAGCCTAATTCCTGTTATATTTTCAGCGTGTTTTCGCCCCTTCTTAACCAATTGGCGTTATATCCAATGGCATCAAAACCCGTCACTTTTTTTATAGCACCAACACCATCTTTAATAAACCTCTTCTCTTCGTCATAGCTCATGGTGTATTCTGTCGCCCAGTTCATGCCATGTGCTGCGGCTTCATGCCCCCGCTGTACTATTTCTTTTGCCAACTGCGGGTTTTTTAAAACCGCTGTACCTACCATATGCGAGGTTACTTTAATGCCCAGCTTATCCCAATTATCAAGCATCCGGGGGATACCTTCTTTGTAGCCATAAGCAAACCAGGTTGCTCCCGGCAAATCAATGAAACCTTTTTGCATATTCTGAGGGAAAGGGCTTTCGGCATTATCCGGTTGCCCACCAGCCTCAAACTGCATGGATATGGAAACTACCAGGCGGGATCCATCGGCCCAATGTGTTTTAGGTTGGGCTTGCTGTCTGTTTTGTAAAAGGTTAATTGCGGTGGCGGGTTGAACAGCACCGGCCAAACCCAAAATACCGCTCTTTTTAATAAAATCTCTACGGGTATCCATGGCTTAGTGTTGCTTTAAAAATAGTTGATCGATCGCTAAGGTGTTACTATTGATAAATTGCAACAGTATGGTAAAAAAGGCAACATGGATAAGTTGAGATGGCAAGACCTCCCAATTCTCAATCATACAACTTCCCAGAATAAGTGTGATCATTACCAGGCTACCGGCGATGAGGGCCGGTTTTGTAAATAAACCGGTAACTAGTAGCAGACCGATGATGAATTCGGCAATAGGCAATACATAACTGAAGGGGATTACCAGTGCCTGAGGTAATATAGATTTGACAAAGCTGCCCACCATCCAATGACTAAAGGTTTGAAGCTTGGGCAGGCGCACCAACCCATGACCTAACATGCTGGTACCAATGGCCAGCCGGAGTAATAAAAAACTGCTTGTATTCATAACTATTGTTATTTATGAATACAAAGTTGCGTCGCATTAGCGCAATAAACTTGTAGATATAAAGGATTGATCTGCAATTTTAAAGGTATGGAAACATGCCATTTCCATACCTTGCATAGTATGTTACAAAATATTGCAGTTGAATAATAAAAGTCTTAAGCAGATTTCCATATTTTAAATACGTTTTCGTACCGGGCATCGGTATCACGTATAATGACGGATAAATGATCCTGGCGTACCGGAAAATGTTGATCGATGGTGTAATAGATCTTTTGTAAGAGATTACCTAGTTTTTGCTCAAAGTCGGTTTTACTAATACTGATCAGCACCTGGTTACCCAAAGCGGCCACTATCCCCTGCTCCCCGATCTCGCTTTTCAGTAAATGTATCACGTTTACAGTTAACGTTCTGGCAGCAAGCTCTGCCATTGTTAATATTTCGTTCATAATAATACCCAAAAAATTAAATGATAAAAGCTTGCCGGTTTACCTTAATAAGATACGCGGACGTCTGTGTACATGTACTTCTTCTGGCTGCTGATCGGCCAGTTTAACCACAATATCCCGATCGCCAATAGTACTGCCATCAAGTTCTTTGATTGCTTGCAACCCCTGCTGATCGTTCTGCATCTCTACAAAACCAAAACCTTTGCTTTTGCCTGTTTTTGGTTCTGTAATAATTTTTACTGCTATTACGGCACCAAATAATTCAAACAATTGTCTGATACCTACACCGCCCACATAAAATGGAATATTAGCTACAAAAATCTTCATAATTCCTGATTTTTAATGATAAACACTTATTAACTTTCAGTTAATGATTAACGATTCGGATTTATGAAAAGTTTAAGAAATTTTAAAAAACTACCGATTATGATTTATTGATGACTTAAAACGAATTTCTCATTTACTAATGATGATCATTTACCATAAATCGGCCATCACAAGCAATGGAGTAACTTTATAAATTAAAGGCCCGGTACAAAACCGGGCCTTTTTCATTATAGGTGTCAATAGTTAATTAAAGAACAATTTATTGGGTATTAGGAATGCTTATGTGCAAAGAACAGATATTTGATCTCGTATTGATTATCAGCTTTATCAAACGCCATGAGATCAGCATCCCCGCGGAAATAATTTTGAACACTATAACGAAACTCTACCCGGGAAGTAAAGCTTTTATCAATATTTTCAATTGTTAAATTTAATACCGGGTTGATAGTACTGATGCTATAAAAATATTGTTCAACAGGGGCGTAACCTTTACCTTGTTGAATTAGCTGCTGGCGGCTATAAAGCGTGAAACCGGCTGTATCCAATATTTTATAAGTTCCGTTCTGATAAAACCTAAAATCCTGATTATTTTGACGGTAGCCAAATATTTCATTTTTGGATAGCTTCATTTTTTTACCCTGATAGATCAGCGATACATACCTTCCATTTAAAAACTCGTTTAGTTGGAGTTTATCATTTTTATCCAGGGCATAACTTAGTTTGCCTGATTTGTAATCCTGTGCGTTAAGATATATACCGGTGGCACTTTTTGTACCTTGTGCTTGTGACCGTATACCTTGTATACCGATCATCATCATTACGACGAGCACTTTGATTGATGTTTTCATTTTTTATTATTTAATGATACTATAAACTAATAGTATTTCTTTAAGAAGCCGGGCTGTAATCCCCGGCTTCAGCCTTACTAAATTTACCCCGACTCTTGAGTGTAAATTATTGCAGGCTTAGCGGTGTTTTGACTGACTTTATTTTCCCTGTTGTATTTTGATTAATTAACCATTAAAAACGGACTAATAAAGCGGCAATAAACCTTGTTTCTGAATTTACCAGATCGGGGACAAAGTCAGTACCAGCCAGAGGAGTTGTGTTATATCCGTCGGGTGAAGTAACACCACCGTGACCAGCAAAGTAAGGCACGTTGGCATGGCGGTGAACAACTTCCATCCGGAAGGTCAGGTAATCATTCGGCATCAGATCCACTGTGGTTGAATAATCGTAAGCCTTAAATTTATCTCCCGGATTAGCGGTGAAAGGATGTGTACCAACAGCACCTGTATTAATAGCCGGTATCGGATTAGCATCTCCGGTTGGGTATAAAACGAGGTAACGACCCGGGTTATTAATTACACCGCCACCAAACGTCCATCCTAAATGGCCCTTGGCCATCACCATACGGTGGTAAAACATGCCACTGGCAAAATATTGAGCAGGCCCTTTTACAGGATCTGAGTGGAAACCATTTACACCATCGCCCTTTTCAAAACCAATATCGCCGGTGATGGAGAATGCCGCACTGTTAATAAAACTGCCTTTATCCTGACTTTTAAAATATCTAACCTCGATGCTATTATCTGAGTGAAACCGCTTTCTGCCGGGCTTATCCTGGGTATCGGCACCATAATAAGTGTTTGTTAAAGCCTGGAACCATTCTTTAGGGCGCCATAATATCTGTCCGCCTATACCAGGCTGGCTATTGAACATACCGTATGATTGCCAGCCATTAATCAACCATGGCTCAATTTTCAGCTTATCGTTCACAAATATTTGTACACGTATACCATTAAAAAACCAAGGGGTGTTATCAGAAGTAAATGATGGCTGATAGGCCCAGTTCTCAGCATTATAATAAGAAAATAGCCCTACGTATGACATGAATATACCCGCATCAACGTTAATCCCGTTTAAGACATTAAAATGATACCCCGCATTGGCCTCGCTTAAATAACGGTATGCCGTGCCCAGATCAAACTGGCCACGTGTAACGCTAAAATCATTACGCGGCACAACTGTAGCTCGCGTACCGAACTGGGTCAATACGCTTGCCCGGATATTATCATAATGAAAGTCGCCACCAAAAGCCACAGTTGAAATTTCAAATTCATGATCACGCGCCAGTGCGGTAGAACCTACTACGGTATGGTCAATGGGGTTATTGTTTGATGCGGTATAATTAAAATCGAGCAAGAAACGGCCGGTAAAGTATTTAGTATCAAGCAGGGCCTTGTGCCTGCGGTCGTTACCGTTAAGCCAGGTAAAATCACCAAAGGCAAAAGGCTCAGCCTTGGTTTTCACAGTATCCTTAACCGTGGTACTATCTTTTTTTAAGTTTAAGACAGTTGCATGATCCTGGGAATAGGCAGTAGTTAACGCTATGCCTAAAACAAGTGACAATAAAAGTTTTTTCATTTTGAATATGGATATTATTAATTTTTGTGTTGAGGCAATGCTTTGTTTTATGTTCTGCCGCAACCTCATTAGTACTATTTAGGCCTTAGTAGCCAATAGGTATACCAGACTGGCAACCTTGATATATATTTGCTGATTATCAGCAGCTTATTTTTAATTCTATTTTTTAAAAGCTACTTTTTAAAGCAAAACCGTCTCACTTTACTAAGACGGTTTTCTCATTTTGATTAGTTCATGAGTATTTGGTATTCCTCAATTTTGCGGTACAATGTGGCCAGGCCAATACCAAGTATCCGGGCGGCCTCGGTTTTATTACCCTTGGTGTATTTTAATATACGCCTGATATGATGTCCCTCTACGCTGTGCAAGTCAAGCGCTACCAGATCATAGTAGCTACCACTATGAAACTCATAAGGCAATAGTTTAGGGGTAAGCAAGGGCTCATCCATCAGGATGATTACCCTTTCAATCACGTTTTTAAGCTCCCGGATATTCCCATTCCATTTGTGTTGATTCAGTAGCTTAAAAAAAGTAGCATCCACATCCGGCATTTTCTTTTTAACCTTACCCGAATAAACTTTGATAAAATGCCGGGCCAACACTTCTATGTCTCCTATCCGCTCACGCAGAGGAGGTAACATAATAGAAAACCCGGATAAACGGTAAAACAGATCGAGCCGGAAATGCCCTTCCTCAGATTCCTTTTGCAGATCGCGGTTGGTAGCTGCTATCAACCGTACATTTATTTTGGTTGTTTTGGTTTCGCCAATTTTAATAAAAGTACCATTTTCCAGTACGCGCAGTAATTTAGCTTGCAAGTCATGACTCATTTCTCCTAATTCATCTAAAAAAATGGTTCCACCACTGGCTTCTTCAAATAAGCCTTTTTTATCTTTAACGGCTCCGGTAAAAGCCCCGGCCTTATAACCAAACAGCTCGCTTTCCAATAATTCTTTACTAAAAGCACTGCAGTTAACCGCTACAAAAGGTTTATCCTTTCTTAAGCTTTCGTAATGTATGGCTTCGGCAAACACTTCTTTACCTGTACCTGTTTCACCAAGCAATAAAACAGTGGCATCCGTTCTCGCTACTTTTCTGGCCAGGTCAACAGCCTCTAAAATGGCGGGCGATCGACCTAAAACAATAGGGAACCCGTGCTGGGCCTCCACCTGATCCTGTTGTTCACTTACCTGATATTGTAAATTAGCCTTTTGTATAGCTTTACTTACCATAGGGATGATCTTATCATTATCATCGCCCTTGGTGAGATAATCAAAAGCTCCGTTCTTGATGGCTAAAACTCCATCGCTGATGGATCCAAAGGCTGTAAGATTGATCACTTCTATATAAGGCTTGATCTGTTTGATCTTATTGACCAAATCTACCCCATTGGCGTCGGGCAGCTTCACATCGCTCAGCACAACCATAATTTCCTCACGCTCAACAATGCGTATGCCTGCTTTGGCATTTGCGGCCTGTACCACATGATACCCTTCCAGGGTAAGTATACGGGCCAATAATTCGCTGAGCTTAACCTCGTCGTCAATTATTAATATGTTTGATTTCATTTCTGTACTTGTTTGGATTGTTGATCAACATCAGCGGCAGGGTTTCCAATAACCGCACATAAGTGTTGATCCCTTTTTTGATCTCTTCCAGATAAATAAACTCATCCGAAGAATGGGACCTGGCAGAATCACCAGGACCTATTTTTACCGATGGAATGGTTAACCAGGCCTGATCAGAAGTGGTAGGCGAACTGTAGGTTTTGCATCCTATAGCTATACCAGCCTTCACGATAGGATGATCAATGGGAACCGAAGACGCCCCTAATGATCCCGGACGTACCATTATCTGGCATGATACATTCTTTTTGATAGTGTCCAGAATCTCCTGTTGGGTATAGGTATCATCATTCCGGATGTCGACCGTAAATTCACATAAAGATGGCACAATATTATGCTGCAGACCCGATTTGATAATGGTGATGGTCATTTTTACCGGCGGCAAGCCTGTAAGCTGCTGCGGAAACTGATAATTTCTGAACCAGTCTAGGTCTTTTAAACATTTGTGAATAGCGTTATCTCCCTCTTCCCTCGCCGCATGCCCCGAACGACCGTTGCTGATACAATCCAGCACCAGGTTTCCTTTTTCGGCAACAGCCATTTGCAACAGGGTAGGCTCGCCAACTATGGCCAGCTCCAGTTTACCCAGCAAAGGCAAAATTGATTTGATTCCATTTTGGCCGGAATTTTCTTCCTCGGCAGTTGTTGCCAGGCATAGGTTAAACCCCAATCCCTGATAACAATAAAAATGCAGGAAAGTAGCTATGAGCGACACCAGGCATCCCCCGGCATCATTACTACCCAGACCATATAATTTTCCTGAAGTTATTTCCGGGCAAAAGGGATCATTGGTATAACCGTCATTGGGCTTAACTGTATCTAAATGAGAATTGAGCAAAATGGTGGGTTTAGTACTATCATAGTATTTATTATAGCACCAAAGGTTATTCCCTTTTCTTTTTACTTTGATAGAGTAACCAGCCAGATATCGCTGTACAATATCAGCTACAGCTCCTTCGTTGCCACTAAATGAAGGGGTTTTTATTAATTGTTGCAGTAAACTTACCGACTCACTAAAAAGCAGGTTGTTCATAGGCAGGCCTGTCCATAATGGAGAAACATCTGTCCGCTCATTCAAATCTTTTATCATAACCATAAATAATTAGTTTAACTGTGGATCAAACAACATAGCGGTGCACAAACAATTGCACCTGTTTTTACTTTGCAGTACATTGTAATTAATACAGCTTTTACAAGCATCCCAAAACTTTGATTCCTGCGCAACTTCACTATAGGTCACCGGCTCGAAACCCAGTTTGGAATTCATTTTCATAATGGCCAAACCTGATGTGATGCTGAATACTTTTGCAGCCGGATATTTGGTTCGGGATAATTCAAATATTTGTGTTTTAATTTGGGAGGCCACACCCTGATTACGGTGTTTTGGCGATACGATAAGACCACTGTTGGAAACAAATTTTTCATTGTCCCAGGTTTCTATATAGGAGAAACCAACCCACTCGCCATTTTCTGTTACAGCCACTATCGCTTTGCCCTCATCAATTTTTTCTATTACAGAGGCTGCAGATCTTTTGGATATTCCCGAGCCCCTTGCTATTGCGGAACTTTCCATTTCATGGATTATCTGGTCGGCAAAGACCACGTCAGACGGAATAGCTGACCTTATAATAATTCGTTCATCTTCCATTTCTCTTTTTTAGTTTATTTCAGTTACAAGCATGGATTGTTTTTATAACTGTACATACCCTATTGCCAAAAGAATGCCCATTGCACGGGTTGACGCTTATTTATATGTTTAGCTCATTTAAATGCAGTTTTTATTTTATAAGCACGTGCCAGGAAATAAAAAAGCCTATCAAAATGAAAGGCTTTTTTTTCAATTTAAGCGGTTTTGAGATCATTGTACAGGATGGGCCTGAACAGGATCAATGGTGTAATGTTCCAGATAACCTTCTTCGTTCACTGCAAATGTGCTTAGGCCTGTTGCGCTTGCAGATTTTTTTCTTTTGGGGCCAGCTAACGGAATAATGATAGCAGCTAATAAAGCCACTATTTTAAGTATAATATAAATTGATGCCATGATGTTGTATTATAAATCTGCAACCCCAAAAACCAATCACATGCCATAAAATGCCTGCCACTATAAATCTGGCTTAAAATGGAATAGAGCTATAAAACAACCCTATTGTAAAAAACAGGAAAGAATTTCAACTATCATTTTGGGAGGGCAGAATTATCAAAATGATATAAAATTTAGCCGATCACATACCATACGGTCAATTTTGCAGGGCATTCATTCATCATCCCCCAAATGTATAAGTGATCAGTTGAAAAGTATAAACCAGCCAACGGCTTTCGCCCCAACTTTGCTTCAGCAATTAAATATAAAAGCAATGAAAAAGACAGTATTGATCACCGGCGCTTCATCCGGATTTGGTAAAGAGGCCGTTAAATTATTTCATAAAAACAACTGGAACGTGATAGCTACCATGCGTTCTCCAGAAAAAGAAACAGAACTATCCACCCTTGACGAGGTTTTGTTAACCCAATTAGATGTAACCGACAAAGCCAGCATACAAAGCGCGGTAAACGCCGGCGTCGAAAAATTCGGCCGGATTGATGTACTGGTGAACAATGCGGGTTACGGCGCGTTTGGCGCACTGGAGGCCGCCAGTGAAGCAGAGATCAAAAAACAATTCGATGTTAATTTCTTTGGATTGATCGATGTAACCAAAGCCTTGTTGCCCCTGATGCGCAAACAAAGATCGGGCATTATCATCAACGTTTCTTCTATTGGGGGCAAGGTTACTTTCCCGTTCTCGTCTCTTTACCATGCCACTAAGTTCGCTTTAGAAGGTTTAACAGAGTCTATACAATACGAATTAAACCCCCTGGGCATCCATTTAAAAATTGTTGAACCAGGTGGCTACAAAACCGAGTTTGCCGGGCGTTCAATGGCCATTTTCGGCGTAGGTGAATCAGGTGATTACCAGGCACCGTTTGATAGATTTATTAGTTCGATAGAACAATGGCCGATGTCTGAAAACCTCAATGAAGTAGCCGAAGTTATTTATGAAGCTGCTACGGATGGCACCGAGAAATTACGCTACCCTGTGGGCCATGATGCCGGGCCAATAATTGATGCAAGGCATCAAATGGAAGATATAGATTTCAAAAATATGATAGTGGGCAGGCTTGGCATTTAAATATTATTGATTGTTTAGAACCAGGATTTTTGGAACAAGGAGCAAAGATAAAGCAAACAAAGACTTTATTCCTTGCTCCAAAAATCCTTACTCTCCTAATCTAAACGGCCTTTCTTTTTTTATAGTAACTTTATCTGATCATGACCGAGAAATATATTGAACTGGAATCCATCAGTGATCTGCACCGGATGGTGCATTACACGCCTCCCAGGCACCCGCTGGTGAGTGTAATTGATCATGCCGACTTTTATGCCCGGCGGCCCAAGGTAGATGCATTTTACCGGTTCGGATTTTATACTATATCCTGCAAAAAGT
>Ga0102588_1001225_pt1 | contig 20261 bp, 21 predicted proteins | sample AraplaMF_Col_mMS_FD_76854 | JGI IMG/M metagenome (GOLD analysis project Ga0102588, IMG submission 76854) | Arabidopsis root microbial communities from the University of North Carolina, USA - plate scrape MF_Col_mMS (SPADES assembly) (version 2) | ecosystem: Host-associated > Plants > Roots >...
GGGAATGCCGGTACCAAAAACCGGTGCCTTACCGCTTGGCGACGCCCCACCAGAGCTTGAAAGCGGAGACCCGCTTGCCAAATCGACGCCTGCTTAGCAAAGCTCGCCTGAGGTCACAATCATTAAGTTTCGGGCCATTGCATATTTCTGTGCGCTTTTAGCGTCACCATGCTAGGTCTCGCGGCAGCCGTCCAGGACGATGGAGTAACGATGAGCCAGTACCGCGCCCGACCGCCTGCCCTCGCAACGCTGCTGCTCGACGATGCCGTGGTTCGGATCACGCGCTGGGATTTCGAGCCAGGTGCCGATACCGGCGTCCATACGCATGGGATGGGCTATGTCGTCGTGCCGATGACCGATTGCCAGTTTCTGCTGGAGGAAATGGGCGGCAGTCGCAGGGTCGATATTGCCAAGGGCGCTGCCTACCGCCGCGACGCCGGGCCCGAGCACAATGTCGTCAATGCCGGCGATCAGCCGATGTCCTTCATCGAGATCGAATACAAATAAATGGCGAGTCCCGAGTTCAATCTGGCCTTCGAACCCGCCTATGGCCAGGCCGTGCCTGTTGCCTCAGACGTGCAGCGCATTACGGTCAACAATCCGAGCGCCTTCACGTTTCACGGCACGAACAGCTACATCGTCGGGGATCGCTCCGTGGCGGTCATCGATCCTGGGCCGGAGGACGAGGCACACTTGCAGGCATTGATGGCAGCGCTCGATGGACGCGAGGTCACCCATATCTTCATCAGTCATACCCATCGCGACCACTCCCCGCTGTCTCGGCGCCTGCAGGCGGCGACCGGGGCGCGGATCGTCGCCGAGGGACCACACCGCGCTGCCCGGCCACTGCATCAGGGCGAGATCAATCCCTTCGCCGAAAGCTCGGACCTGGGATTCCGGCCCGACGTCACAATCGGCGACGGCGAGACGATCGAGGGCGACGGTTGGAGGCTGACTGGCGTGCTGACGCCCGGGCATACCGCTAATCACGCGGCCTTCGCGCTCGAGGGAACTGGGATCCTGTTTTCCGCCGATCATGTCATGGGTTGGGCTACCTCCATCGTCGCGCCGCCCGATGGCTCGATGGCCGACTACATGGCCTCCCTCGACAAGCTGATCGAGAGGCACGACCGCCTGCTGCTTCCCGGACATGGCGGCCCCGTCCGCAAACCGATCTCTTTCATACGAGCCCTGAAGACGCATCGGCGGATGCGCGAACGCGCCGTGCTCGGCCGCGTCCGCGCTGGTGATACGAACATCCCCGACATGGTGAAGGTGATCTATCGCGAAACCGATCCGCGCCTGCATGGCGCTGCGGCGCTTTCGGTTCTCGCCCATATCGAGGATCTGGTGGAGCGGGGCGAGATCGAAACGGATGGACCGCCTGCCCTTTTCGGCTCCTACCGACCTGCGACGCGGAAATAGCTCACGTCGCCGCCTGCATTTGCCGACGACAAGCCTGTCATCGTCTTCGATGGCAAATATTGAGGCGGACGAGGTTAGCTGCCGGCGATGCCGAGCAATTCGGAATCGAGCGCCTTGAGGTAGTTCTCCGCGATATCGGCGCTGAGGCCGAGATCATGCGGGCCGTAGCGCGAGGCGACCCTAACGTCGACGAATGTGGTTTCCGCTTCCTCTCGCAGGCGGATGACGATGTCGAAGCGCAGGCCGAGAACCAAGGTGCGGGTTTCGCCCTGCAGCGTTACGCCATTCGCCCGGCGAATCAGCTGCGCAACGTCGTCGTCGTAGGGCCGTGGCGTCGGGACCGGCACGGCTTCTGGCGCCTCAGCAACCGCAGCATCATCTGGCTGCGGCTTCGCCGGTCGCTTCTCAATATCGGGGCTTGGCTCGCTGTCACCGTCGGCGCGGGTAATGCGGATGCCATTCTCCTTGGCGACCTTCTTGACGGCTTCGAGCACGCGGTCGATAGCGCCGTCGTAGCGACGGCCTGTGAGTTCCGGGTAGGCTTCGAGCTGCTTTTCGCGGTCCTCAGGCGTGACCGCCGGCTCTCGCTTCAGCCAGATCTGATCTGCGTTCGGCGTCTTCAGCCAGTCCGGCGCCGAGACGATATCGGTTGACACGTCATAGATCGCCGGCAGCGCGAAATAGCGTTCGGCGGCAATCCCGCCGATCGCGAGCGGAAGGGCCACATAGATCAAGGCTTTCAAGGCATCTAGCCCGCCTTCGGCACCCGTCAGCCAAAGGCTGCGCAGCCCGGCAACGGCAAGCACGATCCCAAGCAGCGCGAAGCCCGCGGAAACGAGTAGAACCAGCACAAGGTATGGCGTAGAAAGGCCGGCGAAGCGATGACCAACCAGAGCCGCAAGGCAGAGAACCAGGGCAAACGCTGCGAAGCGCCGCGAGAAGCGGGCAGCATTTGAAACAGGGCGGTCGAAACGGATTGCCATCAAACTTACCGGTTACTCGCAAGCGGCGCGTCCCGCATGAACGCGCAAAATCGCCCTCCACTTGTTTAGTGCAAGATTCGCCTAAATTGAAACTGTTGTGTCATTCCGATGGGCGCAATCCACGGGGAAGACGACAATGGCGTGCGTAAGCATTTTCTGATATTCCTTGATTTGCAGTTGTATGGTTTGGGTCGCAACCGACCAACAGGAGAAGGGCAATGATTGCACCGGAGCCCTCATCGGGAACCCAGTCGCCGACGCTGGGCGCAGCCGATCATGCAGATCCGCTTCTGCCGATAGAGCTTCTGGAACTGGAATTGTCGCTCGACGGATACGATGGCAAATCCGACTTCTGCGAAACCGTCCGCGTAGCATCCGCCAAGGCTGGCGGAGAATTCCTGTTTGATCTTCCCGCCGAGGGATTGATGGACGATTGCAAGCGCATTGCAGTGCTGCGCATCCCGTCCATGAGCGAACAGATGCGTGTCGTTCTTGCCGTGCTGGATCACAGCGGCACGGAAATCCGCATGGAAGCGCCGGATCCTGCGACGGCCCACCTCATCCGCTTCGCAGACGCCTTCATCAAGGTTCTTGAACGGTTCTGAGCTAGAGCCTTTCGGCTCTAATCGCGTTGCGCCGCTGCTTCAGCCAGGCTGCGGAAGGGGAATTTGCGCCCGCACTCACACTTGATCATGGAAGTTTCCTGATGGTTGGACGCGCGCTGGATGAAGAAGCCGCGCGGTAGATGATCGACGCTGAAGCCCGGATGCTTGCGCTTCGGATCATCCGTCTCGGACGCTTCCGCAAAGCCGGCGTTGCCGCATTGCGGGCAGGTCAGTTTCTTCGAGAATCGATCGCGTAGTGCCATGTTTATCTTCCAATGTCGTCCGAGCCGTCTTCTTACAGACGATCCTCCACAGACGAAAGGCCACAGGCGTTGAAAGCAGCGATGCAAGCGCACCGCTTCGGGCTAAGTTATTCTTTTGGTTGACTGTAACCGCCGATTGGCGTCATCTGATGGCGCAGAGTTTTGATTGCAGAGACATGTCGATGCGTACGTTCGTTTTAGCTCTCGCGCTTGCCGCGCTATCAATCGGCCTCTCGGCCTGCCAAACAATGACGCCGGAAGAGCGGCGCGCCGCCGACGAGGCTCAATGCTTACGCTATGGCTTCCGGCGCGGCACGGAGGGCTTCGCGACCTGCATGCAGCGCATCGATCTCTATCGCCGTGCCCAGGCGCGTTACGACAGCGATATGCTCATGTTGCAGATGTCCTATGATCTCGACCGTCCTTACTACGGTCGCGGATACGGGCGCCATTGGTAATGACCGCCTGCGCGGCGGCAAGCCGGGCAATCGGCACGCGGAAGGGTGAGCAGGACACGTAGTCCAATCCGATTTCCTCGCAGAAATGGATGGATACCGGATCGCCGCCATGTTCGCCGCAAATCCCGAGCTTCATGTCATTGCGCGTGCGCCGACCGCGTTCGGCGGCAATGCGGATCAACTCCCCGACACCGTCGAAATCCAGCGAAATGAAGGGATCGTGCTCGATGATCCCCTTGCGCTGATAGGTCGGAATGAAGGCGGATGCATCGTCGCGCGAGATGCCGAAGGTTGTCTGCGTCAGGTCGTTGGTGCCGAAGGAGAAGAACTCCGCCGCTTCAGCGATGATATGGGCCCTGAGGGCTGCGCGCGGCAGTTCGATCATCGTGCCGACCAGGTAGTCGATCCGCATGCCGGCCTCCGCCATGACGTCCCCGGCGATGGCGTCGATGCGCTCCTTGACGTAGTCCAGCTCGGAGCGCAGCCCGACCAGGGGCACCATGATCTCAGGCACGACGGCAGCGCCCGTTTCATGGGCTGCGGCGACCGCCGCCTCGAAAATGGCGCGCGCCTGCATCTCGACAATTTCAGGATAGGAAATCGCCAGTCGGCAGCCGCGATGGCCGAGCATTGGATTGAACTCATGCAGCGCATCGACGCGCTGGCGCAGTGCTGCAGCGTCCATGCCCATTGCGGCAGAAACGTCGGCGATCTCCTCGTCCGTCTTCGGCAGGAATTCGTGCAGCGGCGGATCGAGCAGACGGATCGTCACCGGCAGGCCGTGCATGACGTTGAACAGGCTGGTGAAATCGTGGCGCTGGACCGGCAGCAGGCTATCGAGAGCGGCGCGGCGGCCGGTTTCATCCTCCGCCAGGATCATCTCGCGCATCAGATGAATGCGGTCGCCCTCGAAGAACATGTGCTCGGTGCGGCAAAGGCCGATGCCCTCGGCACCGAAGGAGCGAGCCGCGCGCGCATCAGCCGGCGTATCGGCATTGGTGCGCACGGTCATGCGCCGCGCCCGATCGGCCCATTGCATGATGCGCCCGAAATCGCCGGAGAGCTCCGGCTGGATCATCTGCACGTCACCCTTCAACACCTGCCCGGCCGAACCGTCGATGGTGATGACGTCGCCCTTCTTCAGCGTGACGCCGACGCCGATCAGCCGCTCGTTGCGGGCGTCGATGCGCATGCCACCAGCGCCGACCACGCAGGGGATGCCCATGCCGCGTGCGACAACGGCGGCATGGCTGGTCATGCCGCCACGTGTCGTCAGAATGCCCTCGGCCGCGTGCATGCCGTGGATGTCTTCTGGACTGGTCTCGACACGCAGCAGGATAACCTTGCGCCCCTCCTCGGACGCTGTCACGGCCTCCTCGGCGGTGAAGACGATCTCGCCGGTCGCCGCGCCGGGCGAGGCCGGCAGGCCGGTGCCGATGATCTCGCGGGTAACACGCGGGTCAATCGTCGGGTGCAGGAGCTGGTCCAGTGACGAAGGTTCGATGCGAAGCACCGCTTCTTCTTCGGTGATGAGTTTCTCATCTACCATGTCGACGGCGATCTTCATCGCAGCGCGCGTCGAGCGCTTGCCCGCGCGGGTCTGCAGCATCCAGAGCTTTCCGCGCTCGATGGTGAACTCGATGTCCTGCATCTCGCGATAATGCGTTTCAAGCTCAGAACAGATGCCTGACAGCTCCTTGAAGGCATCCGGCATCAGCTTTTCCATCGACGGTCGTTCGGAACCGGAGCTGATGCGTCCCTCCTCGGTAATGCTCTGCGGCGTGCGGATGCCGGCAACCACATCCTCGCCCTGCGCATTGACGAGGAATTCGCCATAGAGCGATTTATTGCCCGTCGATGGATTGCGCGTGAAGGCAACACCGGTCGCGGACGAATTACCGTGGTTTCCGAAGACCATCGCCTGGATGTTGACCGCTGTGCCCCAGCCTTCAGGAATATTGTGAAGCTGGCGATAGGTGACTGCGCGGACGCTCATCCAGCTGGCGAAGACGGCGCCCACAGCGCCCCATAGCTGCACCTCGGGATCTTGAGGAAACTCCTCGCCCAGCTCCTCCTCAATCAGGCTCTTGTAGAGCGAGACCACGTGCTGCCATTCGTTGGCGGTCAGTTCGGTATCAAACTCATAGCCGAGCCGCGCCTTCTCGTCCTCGAGGATCTCCTCGAACACCTCGTGATCGAGACGCATGACGACGTCGGCATACATCTGGATGAAACGGCGGTAGCTATCCCAGGCGAACCGTGCGTCGCCGGCATCGTGGCCGAGCGCTTGTACGGTTTCATCGTTGAGGCCGAGATTGAGGACGGTGTCCATCATCCCCGGCATCGAAACGCGCGCTCCCGAGCGCACGGACAAAAGCAGCGGCCGATCGCCCGCGCCGAACCGCCGGCCGGTAATTTCTTCGATCCCTTGAATGCCGGCGCGGACCTGTGCCTTCAGCTCTTCTGCAATCTGCCGTCCGTTCTTATAGTAGGCAGAGCAGGCGCCGGCGATGATCGTCAGACCAGGAGGGACAGGCAGACCCAGGTTGCACATTTCCGCGAGGTTTGCGCCTTTGCCGCCCAAACGCTCGCCCTCAAGGGCACTACCCTCTGCCTGACCATTGCCAAATGTATAGACCCACTTGGTCATATTCCCCCCAACACCAAATCCGGATCAACTTAATCCCTTGGTGTTGAAATGAAAATCGACAAATGCGGCCGAAATGTTGCGGCGCACAATAACTGCGACAGACTGAAGCGATTGAGGGGAGAAAAAGCTTTGCGGGACTGCAACAAAGTCCCGCAAAGCCTTATGTCCGTCCAGCCAGGAAAACCGGACGGGGGGTTCCGTCCATACGGACTGTCAGAGCCAAAACCATATTGCTCCGAGCGCGTCGCGCAGGAAACCATGCAGCCGATACCTTTTCGCGGTAATTCGGCGACACCATGAAGCAATCTCTAATACAAGATCGGTAGGAAAACATTACCTGAATGGTGGAGTCAGCCCATTCTGGCAGACTTTTTTTGGGCTTTTCCCAGCCTTTGGCTCAGGCAATCTCGCGCAGTTGTTCGGCGGTCTGAAGATCGACCGACACGAGCTGCGATACCCCCTGCTCCGCCATCGTCACGCCGAACAGCCTGTTCATGCGCGCCATGGTGATCGGATTATGTGTGATGATGACGAAACGCGTCTCGGTGGATGCGGCCATTTCGTCCATCAGGTTGCAATAGCGCTCGACATTGTGGTCATCGAGCGGGGCGTCCACTTCGTCCAGCACGCAGATCGGGGCCGGATTGGTCAAAAAGACGGCAAAGATCAGTGCCATTGCCGTCAGCGCCTGCTCGCCGCCCGAAAGGAGCGTCATCGTCTGCGGCTTCTTGCCCGGCGGACGGGCGAGAATTTCCAGGCCTGCCTCGAGCGGATCATCGGATTCGATCAGTTGCAGTTCGGCCGTTCCTCCGCCGAAAAGATGGGTGAAAAGGCGCTGGAACTGGCCGTTGACCACGTCGAACGCGGCGAGCAGGCGCTCGCGACCCTCGCGATTGAGGCTCTGGATCGCGCCACGCAGCTTGCGGATCGCATCGATCACGTCGTCGCGTTCCTTGATCAGCGCCTCGAGCTTCCCGCTCAGTTCCTTCTGTTCTTCGTCGGCGCGCAGGTTGACGGCGCCAAGGCGCTCGCGCTCCATCTTGAGGCGTTCGAGTTCGCGCTCGACCTCGCGAAGATCGGGTGCTGCCTGCAGCGACTCAAGTCCGGCAAGCCGAAGCGCCTCGTACGGCGCAGCGTTCAGCGCCTCACGAATTCGGGCCTCGGTTTCCTGTCGCTTTTCGCGCGCCGAGACCAGCCGCTCTTCGGCGCGACCGCGGCGCTCGCGGCTTTCGGCGAGTTCGGAAAGCGCTGTCGCGGCCTTGTGGTCGGCGTCACGCTGGACGAGATCGGCTTCAGCAAGCACATCGGCCGCGTGGCGACGTGCTTCCTCGGCCTTCTGGAGTTCGGTCAAGAGCGCGCGGCGCTTGTCGTCGAACTCATCGGGCGCCATTTCGAGCTCAGACGCTTCCTCCCGCGCCTCCTCCTCGCGGTCGCGAAGTGTCGCGATGTGGTCCTCGGCACTGGCAGCGCGCTGGCGCCAGGTCTCGCGCTCCTGCCCGATGGCAATGATGCGGCGCTGACGGGCTTCGTTCTCGCGGTTCAGGCTTTCATGGCGTGCCCGCGCTTCTGCAAGTGCGCCACGATCGGTCGCGACTTCCGCCTGCTGCGCTCGAAGCCGTACGTCGATCGCCGTCAAATCAGGGGCGTCTTCCAACTCGATCCGGGCGTTCTCTTCCTGGATCGAGAGATCTTGAAGCTGGATCTGAAGCTGGCTGACAGATTCTGTAATGACATCACGGCGGCGGATGAGATCGCCAGAGGCCCGCTCGGCCGCTGCCAACGCTTCGCGCGCCTCGGCGAGTTGCCGCGCGGATATACGGCTCTTCTCGCGCGCCTCGGCGAGGCGCTGTTCCTGAAGTCGGATGGCATCGGCCGCACTCGCCAGGCGTTCCTCCGCTTCATCAAGTATGTCGCGGGCAAGCGCGGCTTCGCTTTCCAGTTCGGCGAGCCGGTTCTTCTGTGCCAGCCGGAGTGCCGCCGCACTCGGCGCATCCGCGCCGGTGACATGGCCGTCCCATCGATAGACGGCGCCCTCCTTGGTCACCAGGCGTTGGCCTGGCTTGAGGTCCCTCATCAGGGTTGCCGCATCCGAACCGGAGACGAGGCCGATCTGCTTCAGGCGGCGCATCAGTGCCGCAGGAGCGCGCACATGGTCGATCAGCGGCGTCGCGCCAGCCGGCAATGCCGGGTCGGCGGCACCGTCACCGTGGCCGGACCAATGCACCGGCGCCTTAGGATCGAGCGGGGATTCGATGTCGTCGCCAAGGGCCGCACCGAGCGCCGTCTCAAAGCCGCGATCGACGCGAAGTTCATCGGCAACCGGTGCAAATTCGCCTGCCGCGGCACCGGCAGCCAGCATGCGCGAAATGGTCCGGGCTTCCGTTTCGATGGCGTTCAGCTTCGCACGCGCCTGATCGACAGGCGATCGGGAAAGAGCCTCGGTCTGGCGGGCAGCGGCCAAGGCCTGCTCGACGCCCTGGATTGCGGCTTCCGCGTCGGCAAGAGCCTGCTCGCCCGCCTCGACCACGTCCCGCTTCTCGTCCGGATCGGGCAGGCTGGAAATCTTCTCCCCGATGGCCGACAGCTCGCGGTTGGCCTCATCCATCTGCCGTTCAAGGCGCATCTTGCGATCGGCAAGGTCGCGAATGGCGCGCTCGAGCTGGTTGCGCCCGGCTGCAGCCTCGGCGCGTTCGGCTGTCAACGCGGTAAAAGTGCGCTCACTGTCGGCGAGCTTTGCGGCAGCCTCCTCGAAGGCCTCGCGTGTCTCCTCGGCAAAACGGCCGGAATCGGCAAGAATCTCAGTGATCTCGCTCTCTTCGGCATCCAGCCGCGCCAGGATTTCGGCGTTATCGGCAACCAGCCGCTCCTCGCGGCGGATATCCTCGCCGAGCTGCGCAAGACGGCGGGTCAGTTCGTCGCGACGGCGCAGGATGCGGTTGGCATCCTCCTCGAGCTGGGTCTTGGCGATCTGCAGGCGCTGCAACGCGGCAGCGGCGCGTGCTTGGGCGTCCCGCAATTCCGGCAGCTTCAGGCTTGCAATGCCCTGAACCTTGGCGGCCTCCATCTGCATCTGCGCCTTTTCGGCGACGACGACGGTGGCCTGATTGAGCGCGCTATCGGCCTCGGCTTCGGCCTCCTTGGCCTGAACCCAGCGGATGTGCAGAAGCAGCGCCTCGCGGGCGCGTATATCCGCGGACAGCGACTTGAAACGGCTTGCCTGGCGGGCCTGACGCTTCAGGCTCTCGATCTGGCTCTCCAGTTGAGAAGTCACGTCGTCGAGACGTTCGAGATTGCTTTCGGCGGCACGTAGGCGAAGCTCGGCTTCGTGACGGCGCGAATGCAGGCCTGATATGCCGGCTGCCTCTTCAAGCAACTGGCGGCGGGCCTGCGGCTTTGCCGAGATCAACTCGCCGATCCGTCCTTGCCCGACCATGGACGGCGAACGGGCGCCGGTGGAGGCGTCAGCAAAGAGAAGCTGTACGTCCTTGGCGCGGCTTTCCTTGCCGTTGATGCGGTAGATCGATCCCTGCTCCCGCTCGATGCGGCGCGTGACCTGGATCTCGTCGCTGTCGTTGAAGGCAGCGGGCGCCGTACGCTCGGCATTGTCGAGATAGAGTGCTACTTCAGCGGTGTTGCGGGCGGGACGATTGCCGGAGCCGGAGAAGATGACATCGTCCATGCCGGACGCGCGCATGTTCTTGTAGGAATTCTCGCCCATCACCCAGCGGAGCGCTTCGACGAGGTTCGACTTGCCGCAGCCGTTCGGGCCGACGATACCGGTCAGTCCGCGCTCGATGATGAATTCGGTGGGTTCGACGAAGGACTTGAAGCCGACGACGCGAAGCTTGTTGAACTTCATGCCGCGTCCCCGCGCCTGATAAAGCAAAAGACGGGCGTACCGCTTCCGCCGTCGCCCGTCGATCGGATACGGTTCAGATTAGAGCAGGCTGTCGATAAGGGCCGACATGGTGTCAACCGTCATGTCTCCAGAAAAGCGCTTGCCGTTGATGAGGAACGTCGGCGTGGCATTGACGCCAAACTCCTTGGAACCTCGTTCCCGCGTTGCGTTCACTTCATCCAGCAGCTTCTGGTTCGTCAAGCACTTCGTGAAGCTATCCTCAGTAAATCCAGCAAGTTTGGCCATCTGCAGCAGTGCAGCGCGGCCGTCATCGGCAGCGGCCCAGGTCTGCTGCTGCTTGAAGAGCATGGATACCATCGCGAAATACTGTTCCGGCGTGCTCATTTCTTCCGGCTTCTGCGGATTGCAGCGGGCCAGCATGAAGGCGGCAGCGGCGCGCGGATCAAAGGGGAATTCGCGGATGATGAAGCGGACCTTGCCGGTGTCGACATACTTCTTCCTGATCGCGTCGAAGGTCGTCGTGTGGAAGTGAGCGCAGTGCGGGCAAGTCATCGACATGTATTCGACGATCGTTACCGGGGCGTCTTCCTTGCCAAGCACCATTTCCGGCAGCGCGCCCGGCTTCAGCACGGCGGCCATGTCGACCTCGCCATCGGGCTGAGGCACTTCGACAGCGGCATGCGCGCTACTGAAAACCGCCAGGGTCGCGGTCGCGGCAGCCACGCCGCCCAGAAGCTGGCGTTTCGTCAGTTGCATTTCAGAAATCGGCATGAAGGTCCCCATAAATGAGAGTAGTGGCTGTGAGTCCGATATAGCGCCTCGAAGTCCTGAACAAGACACGGCTCGCGAACTTTCTTCAAAGAATTGTGACCTTGGTTGGACAGCCCGATTAAATTGCGGACAGAATTGCAGGGCCAACACTTGGAAGGCGTTAGCGACCGCGCTTGCCCAGCACGGCCGTGCCGAGCCGCTTCACGGCTTCGCGCAGCTTATCGCCCTCGATCCCCTCCATCATATCCTCCAGCTTTGCCGCAGCCGCCCCCTTCAAGGGAGGAGGCGTGCGGGAGCGCTTCACCACCGGATAGACGGGTTTCTGGACGATACGGATCTGGTGGACGGCGGCAAATCCGAAGAAGCTGTTGACGCGCTGGATCAACTCGCCTTGCGCATGGGTCAAAAACAGCGCGCGTGCGCCCTCGCAGGCGATCGTGAGCACACCGGGCCGAAAGCTGCCCTCGTCGTTGCCGCGCGCCCATGCAATCTTTTCCGGACGCGTGCAGTCGGCGAACTCTGCACCGGCGATTTCATCCCACGAGCCGAGCAGCGCCGTGTTGATTCCGGCGCGGCGCGCCAGCACGGGATCGATCAGCCCGTTGGCCAATTCGGAGATCTGCTTTTCACCTTTGCGTGGATAACTCATCGAAACCTTCAGATCGCGCTGCGTTCAGGCACCACTGCCTTGATCGCGCGGCATTGCTTCGCCAAGTATAGGGCACTTCCCCTCACGACGGCAAATGATGACATCGACGACACTGGACGCGCCAGCCGCCAAGCCCCTTCTCGACTGGTACGACCGCCACCATCGCGATCTGCCATGGCGCGTCTCGCCGCCGATGGCGGCGCGCGGGATCAAGGCCGATCCCTATCACGTCTGGCTTTCCGAGGTGATGCTGCAGCAGACGACGGTGCCGGCGGTGAAACCCTACTTCGCCAATTTCCTGGCACGCTGGCCGAGCGTGCGCGACCTCGCCGATGCCGCCAGCGAAGACGTTATGGCGGCCTGGGCCGGGCTTGGATACTACGCCCGCGCCCGCAACCTCAAGAAATGCGCCGAGGCCGTCGCGTCCGATCATAACGGCATCTTTCCAGATACCGAGGAGGGGCTGAAGTCGCTTCCCGGCATCGGGGACTATACGGCGGCCGCGGTGGCGGCGATAGCCTTCAACCGGCAGGCAGCCGTGATGGATGGCAACGTCGAGCGGGTGATCTCGCGCCTTTACGCGATCGCTACGCCCTTACCCGCTGCCAAACCATTGATGAAACAGAAGGTGGCTCTGCTGACGCCGCAGGATCGGCCCGGCGACTTTGCGCAGGCAATGATGGATCTCGGCGCCACGATCTGCACGCCGAAGCGGCCCGCCTGTTCGCTCTGTCCCTTCAGGGGATCCTGCGAGGCGCTGCGCCTGGACGATCCCGAGCACTTTCCGGTCAAGGCTGCCAAGAAGGAAAAGCCGCTCCGCCAGGGCGCAGCCTTTATTGCGGTCACCGCGGATGGTGACGTTCTGTTGCGGCGGCGCATCGAGAGCGGCCTGCTCGGCGGCATGACGGAAGTGCCGACGACCAACTGGACGGCGCGGCAGGACGGGGAAACCTCGGCCGATGCTGCGCCTTTCCCGGCTGCCTGGGAGCCTTGCGGGACCATTACCCACGTCTTCACCCATTTCGAGCTCAGGCTGTCGATTTACCGCGTCGCGATCCCCTCGCGAATTCAAACGGATAACGGTTGGTGGGAGCCGGTTACAAATCTTGACTCGCAGGCACTGCCCACCGTCATGAAAAAAGCAATCACCGCGGCTATCCCGCTCGCGTTCAAACATGCCAAGGATTAATCGATGCCCATCGACCATATTGTTTTCGACATTGGAAAAGTACTCATCCATTACGATCCGAATATTCCGTTCAGCCGCCTCATTCCCGATGAGGCCGAACGCAAGTGGTTTTTCGAGAATGTCTGCACTCATGACTGGAACGTCGAGCAGGATCGTGGCCGCACCTGGGAGGAAGCTGAAGCCCTGCTGATCGAGGTTCATCCAGATCGCGAGGAGCATATCCGGGCCTTCCGCAAATACTGGCACGAGATGGTCCCCCTCTCCTACGACGACAGCGTCACCATCATGGAAGGCCTGATTGCCGATGGCCAGGACGTGACGATGCTGACGAACTTCGCTTCCGACACCTTCCGCGAAGCGCAGGTCCGCTTTCCGTTCCTGACGAAGCCGCGCGGCGTTACCGTTTCCGGCGACGTCGGTCTCATCAAGCCCGACATCGCGATCTACGAAACACACGCCAAGAGCTTCGGCCTCAATCCGGCGGCGACAATCTTCATCGATGACTCCGCCCCCAACGTCGAAGGCGCCAAGGCGGCCGGCTGGGATGCGGTTCTCTTCACCGGCGCCGACAAGCTGCGCGCCGATCTTGCAGCGCGCGGCGTGAGGCTCTGACGATGACATTCGATCCGGTTGAGGAAATCAAACGCTTTCACGGCGCGATCAACGCGCTCGACTTCGATATGATCGAGGACTATTTCGCGGACGACGCGACCTATGTCTCGAACGGGGTCGGAAGCCTGTCGGGGCGGGCTGAGATCATGGTCGCCTTCCGCAAGTATTTCGACGACTACCCGGACCAGACGGCAATCAACACGCTGGTCGAGAAGGTCAGCCCAAATGCCGGCCGCGCCGTGTGGTCCGTTCGCGCAACGCACAGCAAGACGGGCAAGCCACTCGTCCGGGAAGGCGAAGAGACGATCACCTTCAACGACGACGGTCGTGTCACTCACGTCGAGGTGACGGACTATCAGGCGTTTTGAAAGAACGCTGCGGAAAGATAAAAAGCGAGTACGAAGAAGAGCCACAGGTCGGAGAGCATCGCGATCTTCCTCGACCTGTTTCTCGGCCGCTCGAGAAGATGCTTCAGACCGGCGAGCCCGTAGAAAAGGCAGGCGTTGATCGCTGCCGGGACAATCCACCGCGGCTCGAAGAGGCTGAATATGCCAAGCATGCCGATCGAGAGATTGCCGAAGCCGATCTCCTGCACCAATGCCTGCGCCTTGTGATCGGTGACACCGAAGATCGTCTCCGCAGTGAAGGCCGGGTTGATGATCTGCTTCAGGCTTGCCACGAGCAGTCGCAGGCCGACACCCCAAAAGACGAACCATTTCCCGACGAGGAAGACGACGTTGGCGTCCGCGCTCCAATGGGCTTCGGCGGCAACCGAACCCAGCGGCAGGACAAGCATCAGCAACAGTATGATCGCAAGATACATGGCGGGGTCCTTGCCTCTTTCGGATCATCAGCCGCCGATACATGACACGGAATTGCGCTGCCGCGCGAGCCAAAATGAAGAGCGCCCGGGGTGTTGATCCCGGGCGCCAGGCCTTCTTCCGTAACTGGAGGTACAAAACACCGGAAGAAGGGAGTCTCGATCAGGTCGAGGCGCGCGTCATTCCGCCTTTGCCAGATCACTGCGGATCACGGACCGCAATTCGTCGATCGGGCGCAGGGACTGCCCGTCATCGAAGTGCCAGAATGTCCATCCGTTGCATGCATCAAGGCCCTGGACCTTTGCCCCAAGGCGATGAATGGAGCCGGCCTCGCCACCGGAGGCGACCGTGCCGTCAGCACGAACGATCGCACTGTAGCGACGGCGCGCATCAGTCAGCACCTGGCCGGGCTTGATCAGGCCGCTTTCGACCAGCACGTTGAACGCCACGCGGACTTCCTGCTTTTTGCCGGTCATGACGGTGAGTTCAGCCTTGCCCAGCGGCTCCACCGCTTCGATGCGGGCGGAGGCCGCGTCGATGTAGTCCTGCTCGCGCTCGATGCCGACGAAGTGGCGGCCGAGGCGCTTGGCGACGGCGCCCGTCGTGCCGGAGCCGAAGAACGGGTCAAGGATGATGTCGCCGGGCTTCGAGGAAGCCATGATGACGCGGGCAAGCAGCGCTTCCGGCTTCTGCGTCGGGTGCACCTTCTTGCCGTCGTCGCCCTTCAGGCGCTCGTTGCCGCTGCAGATCGGAAACAGCCAGTCGGAACGCATCTGCACGTCGTCGTTGGCAGCCTTCATGGCGTCGTAGTTGAAGGTGTAACCCTTGGCCTTGGCGTTCGGGCTCGCCCAGATCATCGTCTCGTGCGCGTTCTGGAAACGACGGCCCTTGAAGTTCGGCATCGGGTTGGTCTTGCGCCAGACGATGTCGTTCAGGATCCAGAAGTTCAGATCCTGCAGCGTGGCGCCGACGCGGAAGATATTGTGATAGGAGCCGATCACCCAGATCGTGCCCGTCGGCTTCAGGACACGGCGGCACGCGAGCAGCCAGGCGCGGGTGAAGGCGTCATAGGCTTCGAACGAGGCGAACTGATCCCACTCGTCATCGACGGCATCGACCAGCGATTGATCGGGACGATGCAGCGTGCCGCCAAGCTGCAGATTGTACGGCGGATCGGCGAAAATTACGTCTACGGAGTGGTTCGGCAGGGCTTCAAGGGCAGCAACGCAATCGCCCTTGATGATCGTGTCGATCCAGGAGCCCGGCTTTGCGGAGGCCTTGAGATCGGCAAGCGGAAATACTGACGCCATCTGGAAACTCGCTCATACACATTACGCTTTTTACTGTCTGTTATGGTTACTCAGTTTGGTTACCAAAGCCTGAAGGCATGAGCGATTTCGGGAAAATAAGTCGCAGGCGCTTTGGCGCCGAAGGAGTTGGGCAGAGGCCCCTGCCCTTCCGGCTGCTCTCGTTAGGCCGCCACGTCGTGCACCTTGCGGCTATCCGCCGGCGCTTCGCCGCGGTCATTCATGCCGTAGTCGCGGACGATGTGGCCGATGCGCAGCCGATAGTCCGCGAAGACCCCGTTGCGGCCGGCGTGCTGGGCGGCGCGGTGCGCCTCCAGGTTTCTCCACGTCTTCACAGCCTCCTCGTCACGCCAGAAGGAAAGCGAAAGCAGCTTGCCACGATTGGTGAGGCTTTCGAAGCGCTCGATCGAGATGAAGCCGTCGATCTTTTCCAGTTCACCGCGAAGCTCGCCGGCGAGATCGAGATAGGTGTGGCGTTCGCCCATGAAGGGCAGGACTTCGAAGATAACAGCGATCATGGCATCACCAGCTTTGCATGAGGAAGGGAAGTGTTTTTGAGGAAGATACGATCTTCCTTGAGAATGAAACGTTCGCGTTTGGCGAACTCGTAGTTTTCCTTGCCGAGCGTATCGGCGGCAAGACGGGCGCGATAGGCCTCGTAGGCGACGAGGCTTTCGATATTGTACACGCCGTAAGCCGTCGTGGCCGAACCCTCATGCGGTGCGAAATAGCCGATCAGGTCTGCACCGTTGCGCGGGATCGCCTGGCCCCAGTTGCGGGCATACTCGGCAAAGGCTTCCTTCTTGAACGGATCGATCTCGTAGCGGATGAAGCAAGTAATCATCGTCGTCTCCTTGTTGTCTGGAGATAGTTTTCGCACATTGTCCGACGACGATGCTTCGGTTATGATCGAAGTATGAAGGAAGGACCTGATATAGCTCAGATCGGCGCACTGATCGGCGACCCCGCCCGCGCCAACATGCTGACTGCATTGATGGGCGGCAAGGCGCTGACGGCGACCGAGCTTGCAGCGACGGGCGGTGTTACCGTGCAGACGGCGAGCACGCACCTTGCCAAGCTGGAAGCGGGCAATCTGCTCGTGCAGCGCAAACAGGGCCGCCATCGCTATTTCACGCTGGCGGATGACAGCGTCGGCAAGTTCCTGGAGAGCATCATGGGCTTTGCGGCAGGGCGCGGCCATCTGCGCCATAAGCCAGGGCCAAAGGAACCGGCATTGCGCAAGGCCCGCATCTGCTACGATCACCTCGCCGGCGACTACGGCGTTCGCATGCTCGACAGCCTGATTGCCAAGGGAGCGATCGATGCCATGGGCGACGGTCTTGCCCTGACGGAGAGCGGCGAAACCGAGCTCAAAACTATCGGAATCGACGTCCACGCCCTGAAATCGTCGCGTCGGCCGCTCTGCCGCTCCTGTCTGGATTGGAGTGAACGGCGGGCGCACCTCGCCGGCAGCCTCGGCAAGGCCCTGCTTTCGAATTTCCTCGAGAAGGGCTGGGCCCGCCGCACGGCGGAAAGCCGCTCCGTGGTCTTTTCCCCAGAAGGCGAACGGCAGTTTCTTGCACTGTTTCCAGCCACCAAATAGCCGCGAACACCCGTAAAATCGAAGCCGCCCGCGACACGCAATCCAGCCATGCCCCGCTGTCGGTTGAGCTTCTGCGAGGCATCGTGTAAAGGGGCATCATCCCAAACAAGGCGTGAGTAAATGGAAGGCTTCGACCTCATTATCTTCGACTGCGACGGCGTTCTGGTCGATTCGGAAATCATCGCTGCGGATGTCGAATCCAAGCTTCTCACCGAAGCAGGCTATCCGATCAGCATCGAAGAAATGGGCGAACGCTTCGCCGGCATGACGTGGCAGAATATTCTCTTCCAGGTCGAGCGCGAGGCCAGCATCCCGATATCAGCCTCGCTGCTCGACAAGTCCGAGAAGCTCCTCGATATGCGCCTGGAGCAAGACGTGCAGGCGATAGCGGGCGTCGAAGCCGCTCTTTCGCGTCTGAAGCTGAAGCGCTGCATCTGCTCCAACTCCAGCACCTCGCGCCTCGACATGATGCTTGGCAAAGTTGGCCTGAAGCGCCTCTTCGCGCCCCACATCTTCTCGGCAAAGGATCTCGGGGCCGATCGCGTGAAGCCGAAGCCTGATATCTTCCTGCACGGCGCCGAGCAGATGGGCGTTTCGACCGAGCGTGTTGTCGTGGTCGAAGACTCCGTTCACGGCATCCACGCCGCACGCGCAGCAGGCATGCGAGTCATCGGCTTTACCGGTGCCTCGCACACCTATCCGTCACATGCCGACAAGCTGACCGATGCCGGCGCTGAAACCGTCATCTCCCGCATGAACGATCTGCCCGGCGTCGTCGCCGCGCTCGCCGAGTGGGAAGGCGCAGTGTAACTCCGGTTACTCTCGAGCAGCAGCCGCCGGAACAGTCCCCATTTGAAGTTCAGCTACAAGATCGGTCGCAGAGTCGAAACTCTGCGACCGATCTTGCTATGGGGACCGGGGTCCCCGCATAGCATCGCGACAGAACGAACTCATTCAGCTATCAAAGTAACTGTCTGTGTCTGAATGCTGGTTGTCTCGCATGACTATTTCCGTGGAATTGTGCGCCCATCCCGAACTCGACGATCGGATTTCCATCCTCAGGGCGGGAGAAGAGGTTGACGCCGTCTTCGTCCGCACAGAGAGATTCAACGTCCTCGTCGACACTCTCGGAACGCCTGAGTTATGCCGGATGGCATTGGAGTTGCTTGACGAGGACATGCGCGCTCGTCCTCTCATCGTTGTCAATTCCCACATGGACTGGGATCACTTCTGGGGCAACGCCGCGATTGCCGGCAAGGCCCCGATCATTGCCCACACGGCTGCGCGTGCACGTCTGAGCGACACTTCCTGCCGTCAAGTTCTGGACGAGAAGATGCGTGAGGAGCCGCGGTTCCGAAACGTCGAACTCATCGCGCCCGATATCACCTTTTCAGATTCGATGGCCCTTCATGGCGGCGACCTCACTCTGGAGCTCATCCACACACCGGGGCACACGCCTGACCATGTTGCCATCTGGTTTCCGGAGATCCGTGTCTGCCTGGCTGCCGACGCCGTCGAGACGCCCATTCCGGAGGTCTGGAGTAAAAGCTCCAACGACCTTCGGCTGATCTGTTCATCGCTCGAACGGATCCGCGACTTGCACCCCAAGTTCGTCATCCCCGCACATGGACGGACGATCTCGCCGTCCACTGTTGACGACAACCTGTCTTATTTCCGAGCACTGGCGGCCCGGGTCGAAAACCTAAGCGCGACTGAACTCGCAAACCCGGAATTGGGAAAATTGGTGAGCCTTCGACTTCAGGATTTCGTGGCCATCCCGGCCGACATGTCGCCGGAAGCGGTGGCATTCTACGAGACGTTTCACGAAACCAATCTCGGGGCGACGATTCAAGCACGCCTGGAAGGGTTGAACGTCGCATGAGAGCCACGGCCTTGCCGATCGTCCCTTTGTTATCCTGCAATTGCTAGATTTTCAGGCTTAGCGCACCGACCATAATCTCGAAGCGCGCCGGAAGCTGCCCAGGGGCTTCGCCGTCGCTGTCGATCGGCACCGGCTCCCTGCCGATCGGCCAAGCCTCGACGAGCCTTGCGCGATGGATGCTGACGAGCGGGCTTTTCAGATGGCCGCCGCTGTAGATGCTGTTCATCAGCGTCAGGACCTTCAGCCTGCCGGCGCCGCGGATGATGACTACGTCGAACAGGCCATCGGCAACATCGGCATCCGGAGCGACCTTCATGCCGCCGCCGAACCATGCGCCGTTGGCAACGGCAACCGCGGTGATCGGCCCTTCATAGATATCCTCGCCGTCCAGCCTGAGACGGATGTCGCGTGACGTGTAACGCAGGATTTGAAGCAGGCTGTGGAAGAAGAAGACCATCGGTCCCGGCAGACGCCTGCCCTTGGGCGCCTCGTTGACGGCCTGCACGATGTGACCGGAAACGCCGAAGCTCGCGATGTTGGCGAAGTGGCGGCTGACGGTGTCCCCATCCTCGTCGTCGCAGGTGAGCAATCCGGCATCGATCTGCCGTACCGTTGGAGAGGTCAGGCGGTTGGCGATCGTAGCAGGATCGCGTGACACCGGAAAATTGCGTGCGAAGTCGCATCCGGTGCCGGTCGCAATAAAGGAGAAGGCCGTGCCCGGCCGATGCGACTTCAAAATGCCGCCGGCCACTTCGCCGATCGTCCCGTCGCCACCGACGGCGATCACCAGATCGGCGCCGTCATCCGCCAGTTCGCGCCCGAACCGTTCGGCATCGCCGTGCCCCTTGGTTTCACGCAGGCTGAGATTGGTAAATCTCGCCTCTATGGCGCGCCGCAGCGCCGACCAGAACAGCTTCTTTCCGCGTCGACCCGACGCCGGATTCAATACGATGCCGATTTTCAAGCGATCTGCTCTCCCCGCGCCGATCAGCTTAGCGATACGGAAACGTTCCTCAGGCCTTCTTCTTTTTCGTCGAAACCGGCCCCTGGTCGAAACCGATGTTCACGCGCACCATTGAGCCGGAACCGACCGGAAGCTTGATACCGTCCTTGCGGAACAGCGCCTGGGTGGCTCCGGAGCCGACCTCGACCGGGAAATTCGTTACTTCGGAATAAAGCGCATC
>Ga0102588_1001226_pt1 | contig 20242 bp, 19 predicted proteins | sample AraplaMF_Col_mMS_FD_76854 | JGI IMG/M metagenome (GOLD analysis project Ga0102588, IMG submission 76854) | Arabidopsis root microbial communities from the University of North Carolina, USA - plate scrape MF_Col_mMS (SPADES assembly) (version 2) | ecosystem: Host-associated > Plants > Roots >...
CCGAGGCCGGAAAGCCCGCGCGCCGTATCGGCATTGCCGCCCTTGGCGACGATGAAGCGTGACATCTCGGCAAGCCCGCGGGCAATCAGTGCCGCGCGCGCCGAATCGCCAATGCCGGCGCCTTCGACAATACCGCAGGCAATCGCCAGTACATTCTTCAACGCACCGCCAAGCTGCACACCGATGCGGTCTGCCGAGGCATAGAGGCGGAAGGTGCGGCCGGAGATCGCCTGTGCCAGCCGTTCGGCAACCTGCATGTCGGCCGCGGCGATGGCCATGGCCGTCGGCAGCCCCTTGGCGATATCGGCGGCAAAGCCCGGGCCGGAGAGTACGCCAACCGGATGATCGGGCAATTCCCGCTCCAGCATGTCGGTCAGCAGCGCACCTGTTTGCCGTTCGATGCCCTTTGCGCAGGTGACCAGGACGGCATCCTTGGCCAGATAAGGACCATATTGCCGTGCGGCATCCGCCTGCGCTTGTGACGGCATGGCAAAGAGGACAATGCCCGCATCGCCGATCGCATCTGCGTCGGCGGAGAATTCCAGCGTTTCCGGCAAAGGGATGCCAGGCAGAACAGCGTCATGAAGCCGTTCCGACCTGAGATCTTCGATTAGCGCGGGATCGCGGCCGACGAGAATTGCCGAATTGCGGCCTGTGAGCGCGATGACGGATGCAAGCGCCGTACCGAAAGCTCCCGATCCGACCACAGCGATCCGTTCGCTCATGCCTTGGCTCCCCGCTTTCCGGATCCGAGCACGGTCCCGGCCTTGGAATCGAGCGGCCACCGCGAGCGCGGCTGCACATCGAGATCGTCTGGCACTACGCCCTTCGCCATGCGCTCAAGTCCGGCCCAGGCAATCATCACGGCGTTGTCGGTGCAGAGGTGAAGAGGCGGCGCGATGAAACGGAAGCCATTCTTGTCGCAGAGCGCCTGAAGCGTGCTGCGGATCTCCTGGTTCGCTGCGACGCCGCCGGCCACCACCAGCGCCGGCTTTTCGGGAAGGTCCGGAAATTCCGCCTTGAATCGCTGCAGGCCGCGGCCGATGCGATCTTTCATCGTGCGGGAAATCGCCTTCTGGAAGGAGGCGCAGATATCGGCGACATCCTGATCCGTCAGTGGCGCGATCTCGGTCGCCGCCTGGCGCACGGCCGTCTTCAGGCCCGAGAAGGAAAAATCGAGCCTCGCTTCGCCAACGAGCGGCCGCGGGAAATTGAAGCGATCGGCATTGCCACACTGCGCCATCCTCTCCACCGCCGGCCCGCCGGGATAGGGAAGGCCGAGCAGTTTCGCCGTCTTGTCGAAAGCCTCACCCAGCGCATCGTCGATCGTCGTGCCCCAGCGCTCGTACTCGCCGATGCCCCGCACGAGAATGAGCTGCGTATGGCCACCGGAAACGAGCAGCATCAGATAAGGAAAGGAAAGACCATCCGTCAGCCGCGCCGTCAGCGCATGGCCTTCCAGGTGGTTGACGGCATAAAGGGGTTTGCCCGCCGCCTTGGCGATCGCCTTGCCGGTCATCAGCCCGACAAGCAGCCCCCCGATCAGGCCGGGCCCCGATGTCGCGGCAATCGCGTCGACATCCGAGAGCGACACATTGGCGCGCTTCAGGGCTTCGTCGATCAGGTCGTCCAGCGCCTCGACATGGGCGCGGGCCGCAATCTCCGGCACCACGCCACCATAGGCGCTATGCTCGTCAAGCTGGGAAAGAACGACATCCGACAGGACATTGGAGCGGCCTTCGGCATCGCGCTCGACGACCGCAGCGGCGGTCTCGTCGCAGCTTGTCTCGATGCCGAGGATGCGCAGAAAGGGAGCCATGAAATCTGTTCGTTGATTGCGATAGGGGTTAAACCTGTTTACGAGAACTCCGGTAACAACGGAACAAAGCGGATGCAAACAAAACCTTTCCGTATCGGCACGCGTGGCAGCCCGCTGGCGCTCGCACAGGCGCACGAAGCCCGAGATCGGCTGATGGCAGCCCACAATCTTCCGGAGGAAATGTTCGAAATCGTCGTTCTGACGACCAAGGGCGACCGCATCACCGACCGTTCCCTGGCCGAGATCGGCGGCAAAGGACTTTTCACGGAAGAGCTCGAGCAGCAGCTTGCGGCCGGCGATCTCGATTTTGCCGTGCATTCGAGCAAGGACATGCCTACCAACCTGCCAGAAGGTCTCTACCTCTCCGCCTATCTGCCGCGCGAAGACATTCGCGACGCGGTTGTCGGCCGCACCGCTCCGAAGCTGATCGACCTGCCCCATGGCGCAACCGTCGGCTCATCCTCGCTTCGCCGTCAGGCGCTCATTCGCCGCATGCGGCCGGATATCAACGTCATCACTTTCCGCGGCCTTGTGGACACGCGCCTGCGTAAGCTGCAGGAAGGTCAGGTCGACGCGACGCTTCTGGCGCTTGCGGGCCTCAAGCGTCTTGGCAAGGTCGAGGTGATCACCGATATCCTCGACCCCGATAGCTTCCCGCCGGCACCCGCACAGGGCGCGATCTGTATCGAGAGCCGCATCGGCGACAACAGGATCGACGAACTGCTGACGCCGATCAACGATCCGCCGACCTTCGACACGGTCTCCTGCGAACGCGCATTCCTTGCCGCCCTCGATGGCTCCTGTCGCACGCCGATCGGCGGTTACGCCGTCTGCGAAGGTGATCAGATCCGTTTCTCGGGTCTCATCATTACCCCTGACGGCCGCCATCAGCATGCGATCACCATAGATGGCAATCGCCGCGATGCCGCTGCACTCGGCACCCGCGCCGGACAGGATGTCCGCGCAAGAGCAGGAAGCAGCTTCTTTGAGGACTGGAGCTAGCCGGCATGCGCGTGCTCGTCACCCGTCCGGCACATTCGGGCGAGCGAACCGCTCAACGTTTACGCGAGCTAGGCCACGAGCCACTATTGCTGCCACTGACCCGTCCCATTCACGATGCGGCAGCCGCTCGCCGGGGTCTGGAAACAACCACTGGGGCGATAGCGATAACGAGCGCGGAGGCGGTGCGCACGTTACAATCTCTGGATGACGCGCTGACACCCCACCTTTCGCGCCGTCTCTTTGCCGTCGGCGAGATGACGGCTGAGGAGGCCCGCAAGCTGGGATTCCGCTCCGTCACGACATCGTCTGGCAGCGGCCGCGAACTGGCCGAGTTGATCGCGGCAAACAATACCGGCGGGCTTGTCTATCTCGCCGGCCTTCCGCGTGCCGAGGCCTTCGAGACGCGGCTGACCGAGCTGGGGCGTCAGTTCTCAGTGGCCGAATGTTACCGGATGGAATCTATCGCTCTCGACCCCGGGACGGTCGCCACCTTCCTCATGCGCAATCCTCCTGATGCTGTTCTTTTCTACTCCCGCCAAACGGCCGCAAATTTCTTTCAGATCCCGCAGGTAGAGTCCCTTTTATTGCAGCTGCCGAAAATCCGTCTCATTTGTCTCAGCAACACTGTAGCGGAAGCTGTTCCATCTCTTTTGAGCACAGCCTTGGAGATTTCGCCGATGCCGGATGAAAAAAGCCTTTTGTCGCTGCTTTGAAGGCTTTAGCCGCCCAAATTTGATCTAACCTCTTCCCTTAACTGCCGTCCCTGTCTAGTTTCGTTGCAATGCAGGATAATGAGGACCTCATGGTATCGGGAAATCCGCCACGCCACTCGAAGAGCTCCGACAAGCCGGTCACCATTGACCTGGACGCGCAGGACTTCGCCTCGGCGACTGATCCTGAAAAGCCTGCTGAAGAAGCCGCACAAGCCATCGATGATGCGCCTGTCGCCGAGGCCGTTTCCGCTGCAGAAGCCGCGGGTGAACCGCTGTCCGAACACGAAAGCGAACGCGCCGCCGGCGCGCAGGATGGGTCCTTCTCCAAGGAACCCCCGCTCTCGGAACCGGTGCAACCGCCGCCGCCGCAGAAGGGAGCGGTCACATCGGGTCTGATCGCCGCGGGCATTTTCGGCGGCCTTGTCGCATTGCTCGGCGCCGGAGCCATTCAATATGCCGGTTATCTGCCGGGTTCCTCAACCTCGCAGACGAATTCAGCCGATATGGCCGATCTCGCCGGCGAGATCGAAGGGCTCAAGCAATCGGTCGCAAGCCTTGCCGCCAATCCGCCGCCGGCCGCCGATACAAGTGCTCTCGAAAAGCGCGTCGCGGCTCTCGAAGCGGCTCCCCAGGCACCGGCATCCGGCACAGCGACAGAGCCTGGCGGTGTTGAAGCGCTCAACCAGAAGATTGCAGATCTGACTGCTCAAATCGAGCAGTTGAAGACGAGCCTTACGCAGACCACCGAACAGCAGGCCTCCAGCGGCGCCGATATTTCCAGCCGCCTTGCCGAAGCCGAAAAGAAGCTGAATGAACCGCGCGAGGATGTCGCCGTCGCCCGGGCTATCGCAGCCGCAGCGCTCAAGGCCGCGATCGACCGCGGCGGCCCTTTCATCGCCGAACTCGATACATTTGCCGGCGTAGCACCCGACGATCCCGCTGCAACCGATCTGCGCGGCTTTGCCGAAACCGGCGTGCCCTCCCGCGCCGAGCTCATCCGTCAGGTTCCCGATGTTGCGGCAGCGATCGTCGAGTCCGTCAACCAGCCCGATCCCAACCAGAGCTGGTCTGACCGGCTGATGTCGAGCGCCAAATCCCTGGTTTCGGTCCGCCCCGTCGGAAATGTCGAAGGCGAAAGCGTTGAGGCGATCGCCGCGCGTATGGAGGACAAGGTGAAGAACGGCGATCTGCCCGGTGCAGCCACTGAATGGAACAGCCTGCCTGCTGCTGCCAAGCAGGCTTCCGCCGCCTTCAAGCAGTCGCTCGAAGCTCGTATCCGCGTCGAGGATCTCGTTGGCGGCGCTCTCTCGAAGGCCGTTTCCGGCACCGGCAAGGAAGGATGAGTATGGTCCGCCTGGTTATCTTCGCGCTCCTCGTCCTCGTTCTTGCATATGGTTTCTCCTGGCTTGCCGATCGTCCCGGCGATCTGTCGCTGATTTGGGAAGGGCAGATCTACCAGACCAAGCTGATCGTGGCGGCAAGCGCCATCATTGCGCTGATCGCTGCCGTCATGGTGGCCTGGTGGTTCGTCCGCCTGATATGGACCTCTCCCCATTCGGTGACGCGCTTCTTTCGCGCCCGTAAACGCGACCGCGGTTACCAGGCGCTGTCGACCGGCCTCATTGCAGCCGGCGCCGGCAATGCCCTGCTCGCCCGCAAGATGGCGGCACGCTCGCGCGGTCTTATCCGCGCCGATCAGGAACCGCTGATCAATCTTTTGGAAGCCCAGGCGGCGCTCATCGAAGGCCGCTACGACGAGGCACGCTCCAAGTTCGAAGCGATGGCCAACGATCCGGAGACGCGGGAGCTTGGCTTGCGCGGCCTTTACCTGGAGGCCAGGCGTCTCGGCGCAAACGAAGCCGCCCGCCAATACGCGGAAAAGGCGGCCGACAATGCGCCATACCTGCCATGGGCAGCACAGGCAACGCTCGAATATCGCAGCCAGTCCGGCCGCTGGGACGAGGCCATCCGTCTGCTGGAACAGCAGAAGGCCGCCAAGGTTGTCGAAAAGGCGGAGGCCAACCGTCTGCATGCAGTGCTGCTGACGGCGCGCGCCGATGACAAGCTGGAAAGCAATGCCGCCGGCGCTCGTGATGATGCCCTCCAGGCGCTGAAGCTTTCAGCCGATTTCGTGCCCGCCGCACTTATCGCCGCAAAGGCGCTGTTCCGCGAGAACGGCATACGCAAGGCTGCCTCCATTCTCGAACAGGCATGGAAGGCCGCGCCACATCCCGAGATCGGTCGCGTCTATGTCCGCGCCCGCAGCGGCGATTCGACACTCGATCGCCTGAAGCGCGCCGAGCGGCTGGAAGGCATGCGGCCGAATAATGTCGAATCTCTCCTCGTCGTCGCACAGGCCGCACTCGATGCACAGCAATTCGCCAAGGCGCGTGCCAAGGCGGAAGCAGCCGCCCGTATCGAACCCCGCGAGGCGGCCTTTCTGCTGCTCGCAGACATCGAGGAAGCAGAGACCGGCGATCAGGGTCGCGTGCGCCATTGGCTGGCACAGGCGCTGAAGGCGCCGCGCGATCCGGCCTGGGTTGCCGATGGTTTCGTTTCCGACAAATGGTTGCCGGTCTCGCCGGTGACCGGTCGTCTCGACGCCTTCGAGTGGAAGGCACCTTTCGGCCAGCTCGAAGGACCAATCGAGGAAGGGTCGACCGCCCCGATCGAAACGGCGCTGAAGACCTTGCCGCCGCTGCGCCATACCCGGCCGGAAAGCGTGGTCAACGACCACCGCATTATCGAGCTGGAACGAGCCGCAACGATTGCGGAAGCCGTGCGGCCAGCACCTCCTGCCCCTACACCGGCAAAAGCCAATGAACCGTCCACCTCCCGACCGGCTCCTGCTGCGTCTGAACCAAAGCCCTTCTTTGGTGGCCTGCCGGATGACCCCGGCGTGCGCGATCCCAAGATGGAGCCGGAAACCAAGACGCGACTCCGCCTTTTCTGAAATGGAACGAAAACCGCATGTTCGAACGCTTTCAGGCATTCTTCCAAAATCTGACCGCCGACCGTCCGAAATCAGGCTTTGCGCCCGATGACCCGCGCATCGCGGTGGCCGCGCTCTGTATGCAGGTCATGGAGGCCGACGGCCAGATCAAGGACAGCGAGAAGAAACGGCTGCGCAAGCTTCTGAAGGAGCAATACGCGCTTGATGGCAAACAGCTCGACGCCTTGATGGCCGCGGGGCTGGAAGCCGAAAGCACGGCAGTTGATTATTTCCGCTTCACCTCCGATCTAAAGAGACATCTCAATACCGAGCAGCGTCTGGAGCTGATCGGCATTCTCTGGGATATCGTCTATGCCGACGGCGAGCGCAGCGAAATGGAAGACCATGTGATCTGGCGGATCGCCGATCTCCTGGGGGTGTCCTCCCGTGAGCGTATTCAGAAGCGGCAGGAGGCGGCAGCACGAGTGACAAACGCACAGGTGGTGCAGGACGATGGCGACTGACAGGATAGTGAGACGCGACAAGCGTCCCATTCTCATCATTCTTCATCAGGAGCGCTCAAGCCCCGGCCGTGTTGGCCAACTTCTTGTCGAGAAAGGCTACGACCTCGATATCCGGCGCCCCGTGCTTGGCGACCGGCTGCCCTCGACGCTCGACGACCATGCGGGTGCAGTGGTGTTCGGCGGCCCGATGAGCGCCAACGATCCCGATGAATTCGTCAAGGCGGAAATCGACTGGCTGGAAATCCCCCTCAGGGAAAACCGTCCCTATCTCGGCATCTGCCTCGGCGCACAGATGCTGGCGCGCCAACTCGGCAGCAAGGTCGCGGCCAATTGCGACGGGTCTACCGAGATTGGCTGGTATCCACTCCATACGACGGAGAAGGGCCGGCTGCTGATGCGCTGGCCGAAGATGGTCTATCACTTCCACCGGGAAGGATTTGAACTACCGCATGGCGCCGAGCTGCTGGCATCCGGCGACGCTTACCCCAACCAGGCTTTCCGCTACAATGGCAACGCCTGGGGCCTGCAATTCCATGCGGAGCTGACGCGGGTGATGATGCATCGCTGGGTCGTGCACGGCGCCCATCGCTTCATCCTGCCGAATGCACAGCAGGGACGCGAACATCTCGAAGGCCGCATGCTGTTCGATGCGCCGCTGAGAGCCTGGCTCGACGAATTTCTTGATGTCGTCTTCGAAGGCAAGTCGACCGTGGCCAGGACGACTAGGGCGCTTCTCGTATAGGCGCGTCGAGCGTATCGATATTCCTGAGCTTCGGAAAGCCGCTTGCCCAGAGCGCAGCGACAGCAAGCGTACCGACCCCGCCGATGATGACGGCCGGAACCGCACCAAAGGCCGAGGCCATGGTGCCCGCTCGGAACTCGCCGAGCTCATTGGACGCGCCGACAAAGACCATATTGACGGCGTTTACGCGACCGCGCAGATGGTCCGGCGTCCAGAGCGCAATCAGGCTCTCGCGAACATAGACGGAAATCATATCCGCAGCGCCCATGATCGCGAGCGCTGCGATGGAAACCTCGGTATTGGTCGAGAAGCCGAACACGATCGTGCCGAGGCCGAAAATCGCCACGCCGATGAACATATACAGGCCGGCCTTGTGCTTCAGCGGATAGGCGGCAAGGAAGATCGCCATGATGATGGCGCCCACGCCCGGCGCCGAACGCAGCAGGCCGAGGCCCCATGGCCCGAGCGTCAGGATATCACGCGCAAAGATCGGCATCAGCGCGGTGGCGCCGCCTAAGAGAACGGCGAAGAGATCCAGCGAGATGGCCCCAAGCACCACCTTTTCTTCCCTTATATAGCGGAAACCGCCGAGGATCATGTCCCAGTTCTTGGCTTCACCCGTCGTCTTCTGCGGCGGTTTCGGGATCGTGTAGAGCAGGATCGCGCCCAGCGCAGAAAAGATGACTGCGACCATATAGGCCGTCGAAGCGCTGACGCCGTAAAGCAGACCGCCGAGCACGGGGCCGGTGATGGCCGCAAGCTGCCATGAGGAGGAATTCCAGGCGATCGCGTTCGAAAGGTCCTTCTCCGGCACGAGGTTCGGCGCAAGCGACTGCACGGCCGGCGTCATGAAGGCGCGTTCTATGCCGAAGATCAGCAGCACCGCGAAAACCGGAATTGGTGAAAAGCTGCCGGTAATCGTCATCCCCAGGAGCGCAAGCGTGCAGAGCGCGCTGACAAGCGAGCAGATCGAGGCGATCGCACGGCGATTGTGCCGGTCGGCCACCGATCCAGTAACGAGGATCAATGCGAGAGACGGCAGGAACTGCACGAGCCCGATCAGGCCGAGATAAATGGCGCTGCCGGTCTGGTCATACATCTGCCAGCCGACGGCGACGCTGACGATCTGCTGCGAGAAGGAAAGCAGAAACCGCGCGAAGAAAAAGCGGGTGTAGGACGGATGCCGGAACGCGGCAAAACGGTCTCCGGTGGGCGAAAGCGACATGAAGCTTTTCCGAGAGAGCGGGCGCAGAATTGCCTGCGAAGTGGCCCGTTAAACATGATTTGCCATGCGTCTCCACACGGCCCTTGCTCGTTTAATCGCCAATGTCTACATATCTGTCAACAACGAACTGGAGACGGTAATGGCGGGAATTCTTGAAGCCATTTTTTTGATTATCAATGTGGCTTTGAACCTCTATTGGTACGTGATCATTGCCAGCGCCATTTTCTCGTGGCTGTACGCATTCAATGTCATCAATTCGCATAACCAGTTTGTCAGCCAACTGGGTATGTTCTTCTATAACGCCACCGAACCTGCATTGCGGCCGATACGCCGCTTTTTGCCCAATCTGGGTGGCATCGACATCTCTCCGATCGTTCTGTTGCTGATCATCCTGTTCATACAGGCCATACTCAACAACCCGATCAAGCCTTTCCTATTTTCGCTGGTCGTTTGAGCCGTCCCTGGAGGCTTTCCGGTGATCACGTCCGTCTTGCCGTAAGGCTGACGCCGAATGGCGGGCAGAATGCCATCGACGGTATCGAACCAGATGGCGAAGGCGGCATGTTTTTGAAGGCGCGTGTCACCGCCGTCCCGGAGAAGGGAAAGGCCAACAAGGCCCTTATAGCGCTCGTCGCCAAGTCTTTGGGTATTGGAAAGTCCTTGGTCAGCCTTGCTGCCGGCGATACGTCGCGCAAAAAAATCCTCCGGATCGATGGCGATCCGGAGGATTTGATCAACAAGCTCGAAACGCTATTTGGCTAGAGCAATTCCGGCGAGGATGTGCAGCGGTTTTGCGTCCGCAACTGCGTAAAGGCCGGAATCAGGCCTTTTCTTTCTTGGCGCGCTCGATGGCTTCGAGGATCAGCTCGCCTGCTTCCTTGGAGTCGCCCCAGCCATAGATCTTCACCCACTTGCCAGGCTCCAGATCCTTATAGTGCTCGAAGAAATGCTCGATCTGCTTCAGCGTGATGTCCGGAAGATCGGTATAATCCTTCACCTTGTCATAACGCATCGTCAGCTTCGGCGAAGGGACGGCGATGATCTTCTCGTCCTTGCCGGAATTGTCTTCCATCTTCAGAACGCCGATGGGGCGCACGTTGATAACGCAGCCCGGAACCAGCGGACGGGTGCTGGCGATCAGCACGTCGATCGGGTCGCCGTCTTCGGAAAGCGTATGCGGCACGAAGCCGTAGTTGCCCGGGTAGGTCATCGGTGTATAGAGAAAACGGTCAACGACCAGCGTGCCGGCTTCCTTGTCCATTTCATACTTGATCGGATGACCGCCGACCGGAACCTCGACGATAACGTTGACGTCTTCAGGTGGATTCTTACCGATTGAAACGGCGTCGATGCGCATAGGAAACTCCCGGGAGGTTGAATTGCTCGAAGCCAGTTAATCGGTTTCATGACGCAACGCAACATGCCTCGCAAGCAATGCTTAATGCGCGCGGGCGTCAAAATATATAATTTTTCTAATGAAAGATGCAGCGATTGCGGTACCGCAATCAGTTCCAGATGAAGCCGATCTTTTTGATCTGCTTATGGTCGAAATTTTCCATGCCTTCGCAGAAATCGACACCGCCATGGTCGCGATAAAAGCCGGCTGCGGTCTCATTTTCTTCCAGGCACCAGACGACCATACCGTTACAGCCGAGAGATTTCAGCAACCGCCGGGCTTCACCGAAAAGCAATTTTCCGAGGCCGATACCCTGATATTCCGGGCGCAGATAAAGCTCGTAGATTTCGCCTTCCTGAGGCAATGCGCGAGCGCGATTGAGGCCGAGGGTCGCATAACCCGCGACAGTTCCTGCCACATCCAGAACAAGCAATGTCGCCGGACCGCGCGTCGCCTTGCGCCACCAGTTTTCGCCGCGGCGCTCGATCATCTGCGTCAGAGCACGATGCGGAATGATGCCGGCATAGGTATGCTGCCATGAAAGCCGGTGGGCTTCCGAAATGGCTCGGGCATCATGCGGTTCAGCCCGCCGGACATCGATCGACAACGTCTTCATAACGCTTACTCTGGTCCCGCTGGCGACAATTAACCATATGCGGCAGCCGCATCGTGATCGATTGCCCACAGACTTGATATGTGGACGACAGAGAAAATTTAACGCTTTTTTAACGATTGTCACAAGACGGAATCGACGCAGCGCACAATAAAAAACCCCGGCGCGAAGGCCGGGGTTTTAAAGGAGTAGGCGAGGCTCTTAGAGAGCTGCCTTCGACTTTTCGAAACGCTTGCGGTCGTTGGCGTCGAGATACATCTTGCGCAGGCGAATGTTCTTCGGCGTCACTTCCATCAGCTCGTCGTCCTGGATCCAGGAAAGAGCACGATCGAGTGTCATGCGGATCGGCGGGGTAAGCTTCACGGCTTCGTCCTTGCCGGCGGCGCGGATGTTGGTGAGCTGCTTGCCCTTCAGGACGTTCACTTCAAGGTCGTTGTCGCGCGAATGGATGCCGATGATCATGCCGGCATAGACCTTTTCGCCCGGCTCGATGATCATCGGACCGCGGTCTTCCAGGTTGAACATCGCATAGGCGACGGCTTCGCCGGAACCGTTGGCGAGCAGCACGCCGTTGACGCGGCCACCGATCACGCCCTTGTAGGGCTGGTAGTCGTGGAACAGGCGGTTCATGATCGCCGTGCCGCGCGTATCGGTCAGCAGCTCCGACTGGTAGCCGATGAGGCCGCGGGTCGGTGCGTAGAAACGCAGGCGAAGACGATTGCCGCCTGACGGACGCAGCTCGACCATCTCGGCCTTGCGCTCCGACATCTTCTGCACGACCACACCGGAATGCTCTTCGTCGACGTCGACGACAACTTCTTCGATCGGCTCGAGAACCTGGCCGCTTTCATCCTTGTGCATCACGACGCGCGGACGCGACACGGCGAGCTCGAAGCCTTCGCGACGCATGGTTTCGATGAGAACGGCGAGCTGAAGTTCACCGCGGCCGGACACGTAGAACGAATCCTTGCCTTCGGCTTCTTCGATCTTCAGGGCGACGTTGCCTTCGGCTTCCTTGAAAAGACGGTCGCGAATGACGCGGCTCGTCACCTTGTCGCCTTCGGTGCCCGCCAGCGGGCTGTCGTTGACGATGAAGGACATGGTGACAGTCGGCGGATCGATCGGCTGCGCCTTCATGGCTTCCGAGACGGCAGGATCGCAGAACGTATCAGCGACGGTGCCCTTGGAGAGGCCGGCGATCGCGACGATATCGCCCGCATGGGCCTCTTCGATCGCGGTACGCTCGATGCCGCGGAAGGCGAGGATCTTGGAGATACGACCGGTTTCGATCAGCTTGCCATCCTGGCCCAGAACCTTGACGGCCTGGTTCGGCTTGATCGAGCCTGATGCGATACGGCCGGTGATGATGCGGCCGAGGAAGGGGTTGGCTTCAAGGATCGTTCCGATCATGCGGAACGGGCCTTCTTCGACCTTCGGTTCCGGAACGTGCTTGAGCACGAGATCGAGAAGCGGCGCAAGACCTTCGTCCTTCGGGCCTTCAGGATTGACGTTCATCCAGCCGTCGCGGCCCGAGCCATACATGATCGGGAAGTCGAGCTGTTCGTCGGTCGCGTCGAGATTGGCAAAGAGGTCGAAGACTTCGTTGATGACTTCTTCATGGCGGCCATCGGGACGGTCGATCTTGTTGATCGCGACGATCGGGCGAAGGCCAACCTTCAGCGCCTTGGAGACGACGAACTTCGTCTGCGGCATCGGACCTTCGGAAGAGTCGACCAGAACGATCGCACCATCCACCATCGACAGGATGCGCTCGACCTCACCGCCGAAGTCGGCGTGGCCGGGGGTGTCGACGATGTTGATGCGGACACCCTTCCATTCCACCGAGGTTGCCTTGGCGAGAATGGTGATGCCGCGTTCCTTTTCGAGGTCGTTCGAGTCCATCACGCGCTCTGCAACGCGCTGGTTCTCGCGGAACGAACCGGACTGTTTCAGGAGTTCGTCGACGAGGGTCGTTTTGCCATGGTCAACGTGCGCGATGATCGCGATGTTGCGAAGTGCCATTTGTCATAATCTCTGAGGCTGGGGCGCTACGCTTAGTGGACGCGCCATTTATGTTTGGCGCGCTCATACCGTTTTTTTCGCGATTGCGAAAGGGGGTGGCACGCGAAAGCTGCGGCATGGCTATCACCATGCCGCTTTGCTCTATGTCATCAAACTGTCTTAAGCGTCACTGCCTGTCAATTCCTCGAAGGTCGCAAGGCCCTTTTTGACCAGCATCGCGTCCGGGCTCGGCAGCTTGCCGCGGAAAGCCTTGTAGGCGTCTTCCGGATCGACGGAGCCGCCCGTGGAGTAGATATTGTTCCGAAGCTTTGCGGCCATTTCGCCGTTGAAGGCATCGCCCGTCTCTTCGAAGGCGGCGAAGGCATCGGCATCGAGCACTTCCGACCACATGTAGGAATAATAGCCCGCCGAATAACCGCCGGAGAAGATATGCTGGAAGTGCGGCGTGGCGTGACGCATGACGATCGATTTCGGCATGCCGATTTCCGAGAGCACCTCGGCCTGAACGGCCATCGGATCCTCCACCTTGTCGCGCGTATGGAAGGCCATGTCGACCAGCGCCGAAGAGGTGAACTCCACGGTGTTGAAGCCGGAATTGAAGGTGCGGGCGGCAAGCACCTTGTCAAGCAGCGCCTGTGGCATCGGCTCTCCGGTTTCGAAATGCACGGCATATTCCTTGAGGATGGCAGGAACCGTCAGCCAGTGCTCGTAGAGCTGCGAAGGAAGCTCGACGAAATCGCGCGAAACCCCCGTACCCGATACCGAGGGATAGGTGACGTTGGAGAGCATGCCGTGCAGCGCATGGCCGAATTCATGGAACAGCGTACGCGCATCGTCGAGCGAAAGCAGCGCCGGCTTTCCTTCCGCGGGCTTTGCGAAATTGCAGACATTGTAGATGATCGGCATCTCGCCATGGTGGCCGTTCTTCATCGTCAGCTTGTGCTGTGACTGGAAGGAGCTCATCCAGGCGCCCGAACGTTTCGAGCTGCGGGCAAAATAGTCGCCGAGGAAAAGCGCGACCAGCTTGTCGTCCCGGTCGCGAATCTCGAAGACCCGGACATCCGGATGATAGGCGGCAACGCCCTTCTTCTCGACGGCATGAATGCCGAACAGGCGACCAGCAACGTCGAAGCAGGCGTCGATGATCTTTTCGAGCTGCAGATAGGGCTTCAGCTCCGCTTCCGAGAAATTGAACCGCTGCGCCCGGATCTTCTCCGCATAGTGACGCCAATCCCACGGCATGACGTCGTGGTTCTTGCCTTCCGCGGTGATCAGCGCGGCGATATCCGCTTCTTCCTCGTGAGCGCGCTTCACCGCCCTTGCCCAGACGGCGCGCAGCAGATCATTCACGGCCACTGGCGTCTTCGCCATGGTGTTGTCGAGCTTCAGCTCGGCGAAGTTGGCGTAGCCGAGAAGCTTCGCCACCTCGTCACGCAACGCAAGGGTCTCTCTAATAATGCCGCGGTTATCCGTCTCGCCAACATTTTCACCACGCGCCACCCAGGCCTTGAAGGCCTGCTCGCGAAGGTCCCGGCGCTCGGAGAAAGTGAGGAACGGCTCGATGATCGAGCGTGACAGCGTTACAGCATATTTGCCGCCCTCGCCGCGCTCGCGGGCAGCAGCTGCCATTGCGTCGCGCAGGAAATCGGGAATGCCGGCAAGTTCCTCTTGGCTGGAGAGGATCAGCGACCAGCCCTTTTCGTCGGCAAGCACGTTCTGGCCGAAGCCGGTGCTGAGGCCGGCAAGCTTTTCGTTGATCGAAGCAAGTTTCTCCTGCTCCGCCTTTGGCAGCTTGGCGCCTGATTTGACGAAGCCCTTCCAATGCCGCTCGAGCACGCGTGTCTGCTCCAGCGTCAAGCCGAGGCTTTCACGCTTTTCCCAGAGTGCGTCGATACGCTTGAAGAGATCGGCATTCATGCCGATCTTCGAGTAATGCCGGGACATTTTCGGCGAAATATCCCGCTCCAGCGCCTGAATGACATCATTGGTATGCGCGCCGGCCCGGTTCCAGAAGAGAGAGGAAATCCGCGATAGTTCATCCCCGGCAATCTCGAGTGCGACGACTGTATTGTCGAAACTCGGCTCTTCCTTGCTGCCGGCGATCGCGTCGATCTCTCTTTCGTGCAAGGCGAGCGCGGCCTCGAAGGCCGCGGCAAAATCGCTATCGGCAATGGCGTCAAAACGCGGCAGCCCATGAAGGCCATTCCAGTTGACAAGTGCCTGATTGAATTGAGTGGAAGAAGACATATGAAAGTCCTTTATGCCGGCAAGTGGATCGATAATATAGGAAGGTCGCCACGGAATTGATATGTGGCCGGCCGTGACTTTTGTCCGCCCGGCTAATTCTTGTGGGCAAGAATTGATACATAAAAATTAACCAATCGTTAACGATTGACGCGAATCGGCTCGAGACGCTAGTTTCGCCTTATCTTCAAGTAAGAGGACATGCGCATGGAAATTTTTTCCCTGCGGTCTTCTCAGAGTTTGCTATTCAAAAATAATACAAACAATAACGCAAAAAGTTCGAAGACCGCTGATATTGTAATCGAGCCTAAGCACGGCATTGCTCAAGGCTCATTCCAGATCGAAGATTTTGATAATCGCCAGGCGATCGATTTCACGGCCGTCAGTGCAGGCGAATTGCGCAGCTATGCCCGTCAGAGCCTTGACAATGGCTTGATTGATCAGAGTACCTTTGCCGCAATATCCGAACCATTGCCCATGCACGCGATCGATCCGCTCGGCAACGTCATCGATCTGTCCAATGTCACCGACGGCACCAGTTTCAACTTCCTGGACTACTACAAGGACCAGCTTCAGATCGCCATGTCGATTGGCGACCCGAATGAGGTTCAGACGCTGAGATCAGTCGTCGGCTTCCTTGCCAGCGAGACCTGATCAGGCTTTCCGCCAACCGAGCAGACCAGGCGTGGCATGCCACAGGGCCTGAACGGCGAAACCCATGAAGAGCACGCCCGAGCAACGTACGATCAGCCTTTCATGGGCGCGGTAGAAGCGGCGTACGACGCCGGCACCGATGATCCCGATCAGGATGATGTCGGCCGTGATGAAACCGACGAAGGACACGCTGAGCAGCATCGGCAGGGCCTGAAAGTCGAGCGCACTTGCAGAGCCTGCGACCAGCGCCGTGAACGTGGCGAGCGCCACCGGATAGCCCTTCGGGTTTGTGACCCCGAAAATCAGTCCGCGGCGGAACGGCCGCTCCACGACGAGCAGCGCCTGTCCCTCGGCCTTCGGCTTCGCATTGACGGCGCTCCAGCCGATCCAGGCGAGATAGAAGCCGCAGGCAAGCCCCAGCAGGTCGAAAACGAACGTGCCGATCGTCTTGGCACCGACAATCGCAACCAGCGCCAGACCCGACCAGACGAGATCGCCGACAAGATGCCCCATCATGAAGAAGGCGCCCGCCTTGCGACCCTGCCCGGCGCCAATACCGAGAAGCTGCAGAAAAGCCGGACCGGGGATGAGCACATAGAAAAGCGCCGCCAGAAAGGCGCCGACGAGCAGGGAAAGCGGCATGGAAACGCTCCGATGGTAACAGGTGCAGCTTATGCCATGACCTCGTCCCGTCAAGACACTCGTCAACGGTGTATAAGCCGTGAAAGAAAAAAGCCCGCGCGGCGAGGCCGGCGGGCTCTTTCGGATCGGTCCGACGAGCATTACTTCTGCAGGTTACGCTTGCCGCGCGTGCGAAGACGCAGCGCATTGAGCTTGATGAAGCCGGCGGCATCCTTCTGGTCGTAGGCGCCCTGATCGTCTTCGAAGGTGACGAGCTTGTCGGAATAGAGCGACTTTTCGCTCTCACGGCCGGTGACCATGACATTGCCCTTATAGAGCTTAAGCGTCACTTCACCTTCGACATGCTCCTGGCTCTTGTCGATGAGGGCCTGCAGCATTTCGCGCTCCGGCGAGAACCAGAAGCCGTAATAGATGAGCTCGGCATAACGCGGCATCAGCTCGTCCTTGAGGTGTGCCGCTCCACGATCGAGCGTGATCGACTCGATCGCGCGATGCGCTGCCAGCAGGATCGTGCCGCCGGGGGTCTCGTAGACACCGCGCGACTTCATGCCGACGAAGCGGTTCTCGACGAGATCGAGGCGACCGATACCGTTGTCGCGGCCGTAATTGTTGAGGGTCGCGAGCAATGTTGCCGGCGACATCTCGACACCGTTGATCGAGACGGCATCACCCTTGCGGAAACCAACCTTGATGGTCGTGGCCTTGTCGGGCGCCGCTTCCGGAGAGATGGTGCGCATATGCACATATTCAGGCGCTTCCTGCGCCGGGTCTTCCAGAACCTTGCCTTCGGAAGAGGAGTGCAGCAGGTTGGCATCGACCGAGAAGGGAGCCTCGCCCTTCTTGTCCTTGGCAACCGGGATCTGGTGCTTCTCGGCGAATTCGAGCAGATCGGTACGGCTCTTGAAGGACCAGTCGCGCCACGGCGCGATGATCTTGATGTCTGGGTTCAGCGCATAGGCAGAAAGCTCGAAGCGGACCTGGTCGTTGCCCTTGCCGGTCGCGCCATGTGCGATCGCGTCGGCGCCGGTCTTGCGGGCGATATCGATGAGGTGCTTGGAAATAAGCGGACGGGCAATCGACGTGCCGAGCAGGTAGACACCTTCATAGACGGCATTGGCGCGGAACATCGGGAAGACGAAATCGCGCACGAATTCTTCGCGCACGTCCTCGATATAGATCTCCTTGATGCCGAGCATCTCGGCCTTCTTGCGCGCCGGCTCCAGCTCTTCGCCCTGGCCGAGATCGGCGGTGAAGGTCACGACTTCAGCGCCGAGTTCGGTCTGCAGCCACTTCAGGATGATCGAGGTATCGAGACCGCCCGAATAAGCGAGCACGACTTTCTTCACGTCTTTGTATGATGCCATGATGATGAGGTCCGTTGCATGAAGGCCGCGGCACACCCGCAAAGCCCGGTATCGCGGCACTTTTAGCGAGATTGGCGCGTGACGCAAGGGCAACGAGGCGCCAGCGGTACCCCGATAAGGTTTGACAGCGCAAAAGCAGAGCCCATATTCGGCACCGTCCGAACAATGCTCCGAGGAGAGGCCAGTCCCGTGACGAATATTCAAGACATTTTCAAACAATCCAATGTTGCCGTCATCACCGGCGGCGCATCCGGCATCGGCCTTGCCGCCGCAAAATACTTCGCCAGGGCCGGCATGAGCGTCGTGATCGCCGATCTCGGTGGCGACAGGCTCGCCAGCGCCCGCGCCGAACTGGAGGCGATCGCGGGCCAGGAGCATGTGATGGCTGTCGAGACCGACGTATCGCAGAAGGAGCAGATCGAAGCCCTCGAACGCGCTGTCATCCAACGCTTCGGCCGCGTGCATGTGTTGATGAACAATGCCGGCATCGGCCCGGAAACCTCGATCTTCAGTCCGCAGGCCGGCTGGGACAATATTCTTGCGGTCAATCTTCTCGGCGTCGTCAACGGCGTCAGGGCATTCGGCCCGGGCATGATAGCCCACAACGAACCCGGCCTGATCATCAACACCGGCTCCAAGCAAGGCATCACCACGCCGCCTGGAAACCCCGCCTACAATGTTTCCAAGGCCGGTGTGAAGGTTTTCACTGAAGCGCTCGAGCATGAGCTACGCAATATCGAAGGTGCGGGCATTTCCGCGCATCTGCTGATCCCGGGCTTCGTCTTTACCGGCCTCACCAAAGGCGATCGCCAGGAAAAGCCTGCTGGTGCCTGGACACCGGAGCAGACGGTCGATTTCATGGTCGAAAGCCTGGAGCGCGGCGATTTCTACATCCTATGCCCCGACAACGACGTAGCCCGTCCTGTCGATGAACGCCGCATGGCCTGGGCGATGGGCGATATCATCGAGAACCGCCCGCCGCTGTCACGCTGGCACAAGGATTACGCTGACAAATTCAAGGCCTATCTCGAACAGAAGTAATCGGTGCCATCACAAGGTTTGATTGGTAAATTTCTGAAAGCCGCGTAAGAGATCGCCGGATCTTTCTCCGGCTTTCAGAGTATACCATGGAGTTCCTGCCAAGTTTTCCGACGCTTATTGCCTTCGCCGCCGCCACTTTGTTGCTGGCGGCAACCCCCGGCCCTGACATGACCTTGTCGATCAGCCGTGCGCTGGCACAGGGCAAGAAGGCAGCCCTTTTCGTTGTTCTTGGCACCAGCCTCGGCATCGTCGTGCACACGATGCTGGTCGCCTTCGGCATATCGGCTTTGATCACCGCTTCTCCGACCGCTTTCCTGATCCTGAAGACCGGCGGCGCCGCCTATCTCTTCTGGCTGGCAGTGCAGGCAATCCGCTACGGCTCGAAGCTGACCGTCGCTAAGGTTGAAGGCCCAAGGGGCACGATCCTTTCGAACATTTCCTCGGGCTTCTGGGTCAACCTGCTGAACCCGAAGGTCATCATCTTCTTCATGACCTTCCTGCCGCAGTTCGTCGATGCGAGTGATCCCGCCGTGACGCACAAGCTGCTCTTCCTCGGCTTCTGCTTCATCCCGGTCGGAATGCCGGTCAACGCGGCTGTCGTCATGGCTGCCGACTGGCTGTCGAGCTGGCTGCAGAGCAACAGGAAGGTGCTGCGCGGCATGGATTATACCTTCGCTGGCGTCTTCTCGGTCTTCGCCGCCAAGATCCTGCTCACACAGGCGCGCTGATCAATGATCAGCACGCTGTCAGCTTAGCCGATCAGCACGCTGTCGGCCTAACCGATCAGCAGCGCATCGTCGTCGAGCGTCTGGCCACGCATCTTGCGGAACATGGCGATCAGATCTTCGACCTGCAGGTTCTTCCTGTTGTCCCCAGCCACGTCGAGCACGATCTCGCCGCCATGCAGCATGATCGTGCGGTGGCCGTAGTCCAGCGCCTGACGCATGGAATGCGTCACCATCATGGTCGTCAGCTTGCGTTCGGAAACGATCTTCTGCGTCAGGTTCATGACGAACTCGGCCATACCGGGATCGAGCGCCGCCGTATGCTCGTCGAGCAACAGCACTTCGGAGCCGGCAAGCGTCGCCATGACGAGCGAAACGGCCTGCCGCTGACCGCCGGACAGCAGGTCCATACGGTCCCTCAGACGGTTTTCCAGCCCGAGATTAAGCTCGGCGATCCGCTCCTTGAAATAGTCGCGGCGGCTTCCACTGAGAGCTGCGCCAAGCCCGCGCTTTTCACCGCGCCGGGCGGCCAGAGCGAGGTTCTCCTCGATCGACAAGGCGCCGCAGCTCCCCGTCAACGGATC
>Ga0102588_1001227_pt1 | contig 20229 bp, 19 predicted proteins | sample AraplaMF_Col_mMS_FD_76854 | JGI IMG/M metagenome (GOLD analysis project Ga0102588, IMG submission 76854) | Arabidopsis root microbial communities from the University of North Carolina, USA - plate scrape MF_Col_mMS (SPADES assembly) (version 2) | ecosystem: Host-associated > Plants > Roots >...
ACACCTTGATGGCCGTCTGCGGCACCAGGAAGAGCGACTGCAGGTCGACCGCGATGCGGTACGGCAGGCTGCGCGGGTCGCGCGTGGTCAGCAGGCCCGTGGTCCAGCGCTGCAGGCGGTCGGCGATCACGACGTTCTCGGTGCCGTGGCGCATCATGTCCATCAGGCGATGCTCCAGCGCCTTGATCTTCTCGCGCAGCATCTCGGCCTGGCGCTCCTGCAGGCTCACGGCGCGGTTGCCGTGCGGGCTGGTGAGCTGCACCTGCGCCAGCAACTGGGCATGGCGCTCGAAGAAGTCGGGCGTGTTCGCCAGGTAGTTGGCGATGTCGTCTTCGGTGATCGGGTTCATGGCGTTGGCGTCGTTGTTGTTGCTCGTGAAGTGGGTCATGGCAGCTCCGGCACCTCGATGTCTCCCTCGAAGACCGTGACGGCCGGTCCGGTCATCAGCACCGGCTGGCCCTCCCCCTGCCACTCGATCGTGAGAACGCCGCCGTGCGTCTGCACGTCCACGCGGCGATCCAGCAGCCCGAGGCGGATGCCCGCCACCACCGCCGCGCAGGCGCCGGTGCCGCAGGCCAGCGTTTCGCCGGCGCCGCGCTCGAACACCCGCAGCCTGATGCTGGATCGGTCGACCACCTGCATGAACCCGGCATTCACCCGTTGCGGAAAGCGCGGGTGGTGCTCGATCTGCGGGCCCTGCTCCGCCACCGGGGCGGTGTCGACGTCATCCACCACCTGCACCGCGTGCGGGTTGCCCATCGAGAGCACGGCTACGGAAACGATAGCGCTGCCGGCGTGGGTGCCCAGGGCCAGATGCCACTTGTGCCACCCGCCCTCGGCCTGCGGGTCGAGCCCGGCGGGGTCGAAGGGCACGCGGGCGGGTTCGAAGATGGGGGCGCCCATGTCGACCGTCACGCGGCCGTCGGCGCCCATGCGGGGTTCGATGACGCCGGAGAGGGTCTGAACGCGCACCTGCTTTTTCTCGGTCAGGTGGTGTTCGCTGACGAAGCGCATGAAGCAGCGCGCGCCGTTGCCGCACTGCTCCACCTCGCCGCCGTCGGAGTTGTGGATCACGTACTGGAAGTCGATACCTTCGCCCGGCGAGGGCCGCACGGTGAGGATCTGGTCGGCGCCGACGCCGAAATGGCGGTCGGCCAGAAAGCGGTATTGCGCGGCGCTGAGGCCCAGCGTGCCGCGCGTTTCGTCCAGCACGACGAAATCGTTGCCGGCTCCCTGCATCTTGGTAAAGCGGATTCGCATTCCGGGATTATCGCCACGGGCATCGCCCCTGGCGACCGAGGGCCCAAGCCCCCGCCCCGGCCGCTTCCAGCCCTACAGCGCCAGGAAGTGGTGCACCTCCGGCTTGCCGGGCCCGATGTGGAAGCGCAGCGCCTCGCTCTGCAGGTCCGCGTCGGCATGCGACACGCGATGGTGCTGGCGCAGATGCTCCGCCCAGGACTCGACCAGGAACCACTCCATCACCCGCTCCGGCTCGGCCGTGTGCTCGTGCACGCCCCAGGCGTAGGCGCCGTCGCGGCGGCGTTCGAGCGACAGGCGCTTCATCGCCTGCAGGAAAGGCTCGCGGTCCTCCTTGCGGATGCGGTACTCGACCTGGATCATCACCGGCCCGCGGTCGTGCGCCACCGGCTCGGCCAAGAGCGGCTCGGGCCAGTGGTGCGAGGCCTGCAGGTCAGCCTCGCCGGCCGGCAGCCGCACGCGATGGAAGACGAGGCCCGCCACCACCAGCCCGACGGCGCCGGCCACCAGCGTCATCGGCACGCCGATCTGCTGCGCCACCAGGCCCCAGCCAAGGCTGCCTGCCGCCATCGCGCCGTTGAACACCGTCAGGTACACGGCCAGGCCGCGACCGCGCACCCAGTTCGGCAGGATCGACTGGGCCACGCTGTTGAGCGTGGTCAGCGCCACGATCCAGCCCAGGCCCAGCACCAGCAGCAGCGCCACCGCCAGCCACTTGGGCGGCGCGAAGACCAGGGCGCCCATCACCGCGGCGGTGAGCAGCGAGGCCAGCAGCATCATTCCGTCGGCGTCGAGCCGGGCGCGCAGCCGGGGCATCACCAGCGCGCCGCCGATGGCGCCGGCCCCCACCGAGCCGAGCAGCACGCCGTAGAAGCCGGCCGAGCCGCCCAGCATCTGCCGCGCCACCAGCGGCAGCAGCGCCCACACCGAGCTCGCGAACAGGAAGAACACCGCCGCGCGCAGCAGCACCACGTGCAGTTCCTTGCTGGCGCGGGTGTAGCGCAGGCCGGCGCGGAAGGCACCGAGGAAGTTCTCCGAGAGCGCCGTGTCTTCCGCCGGCGGACGCTTCCACCACAGCAGCGCCGCGATCACGAAGACGTAGCTCAGCACGTCCACGCCGTAGGTGGCGGCCGCACCGAAGCTCGCGAGGATGAGCCCGCCCGCCGCCGGCCCGATGGAACGCGCGATGTTGATGCCCAGCGAGTTCAGCGCCACGGCGCCCTTCAGGTCGGAACGCGGCACCAGCTCGGGCACGATCGACTGCCAGGTCGGCCCCATCAGCGCCGCGCCGATGCCGCCCACGAAGGTCAGCGCGATCAGGTATTGCACCGTGAGCGCGCCGGTGTGCGAGAGCACCAGCAGCGTGCCGCTGACCGCGGCGAGCACCAGTTGCACGAAGATCAGGAAGCGCCGCCGGTCGAGGATGTCCGACAGGACGCCGGCCGGAATCGCCAGCAGGAAGATCGGCAGCGTCGCCGCCGTCTGGATCAGCGCCACCGCCGTCGGGCTGGCCGACAGGTCGGTCACCAGCCACGAGCTGGCCACGTCGCGCATGAAGCTGCCGATGTTGCCGAGCACCGTGGCTGCCCACAGCACCGCGAAGACCGGCTGGCGCAGCGGCGCGAAGGCGCCGGGTTGCGCCGCGGGCGCGGTCGTGCCTTGCGAGGTTTCAGACATGTGCACGCTCCTTCAGGTCGTGCCAGGCGACGAGCAGGAAGCCGCCGACCAGGCCCAGGTGTTCGAAGAAGGAGTTTGCCGCCATGAAGCGCTCCTGCCCCACCGGCATCTGCCAGAAGCGCAGCGCCACGAAGGTCGCCATCAGCGTGAATCCGCCGAGCGCCAGCGCGCCGAGCCAGCGCAGCCGGCCGGTGAGGATGAGCGCCGAGGCGCCCAGCTCCAGCACGATCACCGCCAGGGCCAGCGGCCCCGCGGGCGACAGGCCGAAGTGGTTCATTTCGGCAAGGGCCGCGTCGAAGTCCATCGCCTTGTTCAGGCCGCCCTGCAGGTAGGCGGCGCACAGCAGCAGCAAGGCGATCCAGCGCAGCAGGGGTGCGGTTGTCCAGCGCATCGTCATCTTCCTCATACCGCCCAGCAGGCGCAGCCGAGCGCGCCCCAGAAGCTCTTGAGGTCGCCAACGGGCAGCTTGCTGCTCCAGGCCGTGGCGTGGCTGTGGCCGTGCACGTTGCAGTTGTTGGCGCAGGAGCAGGACATCGCGGCCTTCCGCATCGAGTTCTGCATTACTTTCTGCAGCGGCGCGCCCTCCTTCTGGTCGGCCCAGCCGGCATAGCCGCCGAAGGTGCGCGCGGGCGACCAGTCGGGCATGGCGGGTGGCACCGAGCCCTCGTCGTGCGAGGCGAAGGGACCGGCGCCCCAGACCACCTTGCCGCCCACCATGGTCAGCAGCGCGGTGGTGTCGGCGATGTCCGATTCGGGGCAGGCGAAGAAGTCGCGGTCAGGCACCACCAGGTCGGCGAGCTGGCCGGCCTGGATGCGGCCCTTCCTGCCCTCCTCGTTCGAGAACCAGGTTACGTTCTCGGTCCACATGCGCAGCGCCTGTTCGCGGTCGAGCAGGTTGCGCTGCGGCGTGATCTGCAGGCCGCCCACCGTCTTGCCCGTGACCAGCCAGGACAGCGACACCCACGGGTTGTACGAAGCCACCCGCGTCGCGTCGGTGCCGGCCGAGACCTTCAGGCCGCGCTCCAGCATGCGCTTGACCGGCGGCGTGGCCTCGGCTGCGGCGGCGCCGTAGCGCTCGACGAAGTATTCGCCCTGGTAGGCCATGCGGTGCTGCACGGCCACCCCGCCGCCGAGCGCAGCAATGCGGTCCATCGACTTCTCGGAAATGGTCTCGGCATGGTCGAAGAACCAGTTCAGGCCGGCCAGCGGGGTGTCCTTGTTGACCTTCTCGAACACGTCGAGCGAGCGGCTGATGGTTTCGTCGTAGGTGGCATGCATGCGCCAGGGCCAGCGGTTCTGCGCCAGGATGCGCACCACGCCTTCGAGGTCGCCTTCCATCTCGGGCGCCATTTCGGGACGCGGCTGGCGGAAGTCCTCGAAGTCGGCGGCCGAGAACACCAGCATCTCGCCCGCGCCGTTGTGGCGGAAGTAGTCGTCGCCCTGCTTGTATCTGGAGTTGGCAGTCCAGTTCAGGAAGTCTTCTTTTTCCTGCTTGGGCTTCTGCGTGAACAGGTTGTAGGCCAGGCGGATGGTGAGCTGGCCATCGTCGGCCAGCTTGCGGATGACTTCGTAGTCGTCGGGGTAGTTCTGGTTGCCGCCGCCCGCGTCGATGGCGCCGGTCACGCCCAGACGGTTGAGCTCGCGCATGAAGTGGCGCGTGGAGTTGAGCTGGTAGTCGAAGGGCAGCTTCGGGCCCTTGGCCAGCGTGGCGTAGAGGATGGCCGCGTTGGGCTTGGCCAGCAGCAGGCCGGTGGGGTTGCCGGCGCTGTCGCGCACGATCTCGCCGCCGGGCGGCGCGGGCGTGTCTTTCGTGTAGCCCACGGCGCGCAGCGCGGCGCCGTTGAGCAGCGCGCGGTCGTACAGGTGCAGGATGAACACCGGCGTGTCGGGCGCCACGGCGTTCAGCTCTTCGATGGTCGGCAGGCGCTTCTCGGTGAACTGGTGCTCGGTGAAGCCGCCCACCACGCGCACCCACTGCGGCGCGGGCGTGACTGCCACCTGCCGCTTGAGCATGCCCATGGCGTCGGCGAGGCTCCTCACGCCGTCCCAGCGCAGCTCCATGTTGTAGTTCAGGCCGCCGCGGATGATGTGCAGGTGGTTGTCGATCAGCCCCGGCAGCACGCGCTTGCCCTGCAGGTCGATCACGCGGGTGGCGCCGCCGGCCAGCGGCAGCACCTCTTCGGCGCGGCCGACGCGGGTGAAGCGGCCGTCCTTGATGGCCACGGCCTCGGCCACCGGGTTGGCGCGGTCCAGCGTGGTGAAGCGGCCGTTGTGCAGGATCAGGTCGGGGGTTTCGGTGTTGGTCATGTTGCTGGAAAGAGAGGCGACCGCGAGGCCGGGGGCTGCGAGGGTGGCGCCGAGCGCTCCGAGGAGGCGCCGGCGGCTGGGGTCTGCGGACGGCTTCATGCGTCGCGCCTTCCGGAGGATGGGGCCTCGGCGGTGTTCGCCGCCGCGGGCTGGGCGCACTTCGGCAGTTCGCCGAACACATGCGGCTTGACCTGGTGATGCAGCCACGAGGTGGCCGCCGCCTCGGGCTTGATCACGCTCTTGATGAGCGGCGGGATCTGCTCGCCGAGCAGGATTCCCAGAAGCCCCACCAGGGCGACGACCGGCGGCGCCGGCGAGCGCACCTGGAACAGGGCGTAGATCACGCCGACCAGGAGGCCGAGCGCGAGCGAGAGGACATAGGGCTTCATGATCTCGTCGGCCTCGTGTCGTCGATCAACCCTCGTGGGCGCCGAACATGGTCTTGGCGTAGTTGATGCCGATACCGTAGGCGCCGCCCACCTTCTTCGCGATGCCGGTGGTCAGCTCGTAGGTTTCGCCACGGGCCCAGTCGCGCTGCAGCTCGAGCAGATATTGCAGCGAGGTCATCGGCTGCGCGCCGGCCTGCACCATGCGCTCCATCGCGCGGTTGTGCGCCTCGGCCGACACGTCGCCGCAGGCGTCGGCGATCACGTACACCTCGAAGCCCTGGTCGAGTGCCGACAGCGCCGGGCCGACGATGCACACGCTGGTCCACAGGCCCGCGAGCACGATGCGCGGCTTGCCGATCTGGTTCACGCGCTCGATCACGGCGGCGTCTTCCCAGGTGTTCATCGAGGTGCGGTCCAGCATCTTCTGGCCCGGGAAGGCATCGGTGATCTCGCTGAACATCGGGCCCGAGAAGCTCTTCTCGGCCACCGTCGTGAGGATGGTCGACACGCCGAAGCCGGCCGCCGCCTGCGCCACCAGCGCGGCGTTGTTGCGCAGGTTCACGGCGTCGATCGAGTGCGTGGCGAAGGCCATCTGCGACTGGAAGTCGATCATCACCAGCGTGTGATCGGTGGGGGTGAGCAGCTTGGAACCGGCGGTGGGGGTGGCTTTGATGGACATGTGAAAAACTCCTGCGGGTTGGTTGAATGTTCGATCTGATTCACAATTGCTTCCGGAGAGAAATCTCCTTGGCATGGAACGAATCATCGAGGCCATTGCGGTCGTCATCGACGAAACTTTTCATCGTCAATGATCGAATTTTTCGAACATCGCTTTTCCACCCCTTCTTCACCCTCGCAGGCCACCGCATGCTCAAACTCAGCCTGGAAGCCATCGAGATCGTCGACGCCATCGCGCGCCACGGCTCCTTTGCCGCAGCCGCCTCGCATCTCAACAAGGTGCCATCCACCATCTCCTACGCCGTGGGCAAGCTGGAGGAACAGCTCGGCATGCTCCTCTTCGAGCGCAACGGCCCGCGCGTGAGCCTCACCGCCGCCGGCGAGGAAATGCTCAAGGAAGGCCGCTGGCTGCTCGGCGCCGCGAGCGACCTCGAATCGCGCATGCGCCAGATCGCCACCGGCTACGAGTCGGAAATCCGCCTGGTGCACGACTCGCTCATTCCCACGCAGGCCCTCATCGACGACATCCGCGCCTTCGAAGACCTGCGCTGCGGCACGCGGCTTCGCATCGGCTGCGAGGCGCTCACCGGCAGCTGGGAGGCGCTGCGCGAAGGACGCGCCGACATCGTCATCGCCGCCGGCGACGGCCCGGCCGGCGGCGGCTACCAGGCCGTGACCGTGGGCAGCCTCGACTTCGCCTTCTGCGTCGCGCCCTCGCACCCGCTCACCCGCCTGGGCCGGCCGCTGCAGCGCGGCGACCTGCTGGAGTGCAACGCCATCGTTGTGGGCGACAGCGCGCGCACGCTCTCGGAGCGCACCGTCGGCCTGCTGGCAGGCCAGCCGCGCATCACCGTGCCCTCCATGCCCGCGAAGATCGCCTGCCAGGTGGCCGGCCTGGGCCACGGCTTCCTGCCGCGCGCGTGCATCGTCGACGAGCTCAGGCGCGGCACGCTGGTCGAACTGCCCACCGAGGAGCCGCGCCCGCCCGAGGCCTTCTGGCTGGCCTGGAAGACCGGCGCGCAGGGGCAGGCGCTGCGCTGGTGGCGCGAGCGGATGAACCGCAAGCTGATACCGGCACTGCTGCCGCGGTCGAGCTGAGACTTGGTCGACCTTAGGATTGCGCGACTCAAGGAAGAAAGACGCCCGCATGAGCCACTGGAAAGCGCTGGAGCCGCTGATCGTCGAAGACGCCACGCGTGCACTGCGCGAACTGCTGAACCAGAACCCCGGCGAGCGGTTGTATGCCGTCGCCTTCAGCGGCATGTACCGTGAACTCGACGGCCCGATCTATCTGCCTGCACTCTCCGCCAACAGCGTGAGCGCCCGCGAGGACGAGGGCAGCGGAGACTTCTGGTCGGCCGAGTGGAACCCGGCCGACTGGCGCTGGGACGAGATCCAGTTCTCCAGCCCGGCCCTGGATGCGGCCGCCGACGCTGCCTGCGAGCTCACCCGCGACGAAACCCGCGAAGGCTGGCTGCTCGCCGAGCGGGAATGCATCGACATGCTCGTCTCGGCCGCGCGGAAACTCCGGGCCGCGCTGGGCGATGCGCCCCAGCTCACACCGGACTTCGTGCTGTTCCTGCACGACGACGAGAACGGCCTCGACCTGGCGCGCCGCTGCATCGGCGATGCCGCGTTCCAGGCCCTTTTTCCGAAAGAAGCGGTGGCGCAGCGGGAGCGCATGCGCGTCGCGTCCCTGCCCGTCGAAGAGCGGGTGGCCTGGCTTGTCGGACGTCTCGGCCGCTTCGATGGCAAGCCGGTCGATGCCGAGGACGCGGAGCAATGGCTGATCGACATCGGCGCACCCGCCGTGCCGGCACTCGTCGAGCAACTGGCCCGGCCGCGCGGCAGGTTCGGCAGCGAGGCTGCCAGGATGCTCGGGCGCATCGGGCTGGCAACGCCCGAGGTGCTGGACGCGCTGCGCAAGAGGCTGCTCGCGCGCGGCGACAAGCCCACGCACGCCTGGTGCGCCGCGACGCTGGCGTACCTGGGCGACAGCGAATGGCTCTTCGGGCGGCTCGCCGAGTGGCGCGGCGAGCCCGAGCGGGCGGCAGTCGCCATCCGCGGGCTCTGCGCCCCGTATTCGTCCTTTCGCGATCCGACGCCCGTGGCGCTCGACTACCGGCCGCTGGAAACCTTGCTCTCGGGCTCCGCGGCCGAAGTCGCCGTCGTGCACGACAAGCTCAAGCCCGGCAGCAGCTACTGCACGCTGCGCGCCGGGGAACTCGACGAGGCTCTGCGCGGCCTGGCTTCCCCGCACGCCTTCGTCCGCCGGCATGCGGCCAGCCTGCTGGACGAACGGGGACTGGGCGCCGAAGCCGGCGAGCGCATCCTGCCGGCGCTGGCCGATCGCCTCGCGCACGACGAGGATGCCGACGTGCGCTGGCAAGCCGTTCGCGGCCTCATGGCGTGGAAGCGTGCGGCACTTCCGTGGCAGGCGCAGGTGCGACACGCCGGCCTCCACGACACCGACGAGCGCGTGCGCGAAGCCGCCCGGCAGTGCCTTGCCGATCAGGGCAGCGCCTGAAGGCGGGTGCGCTCAGCCCGCAGCGCGCAGCTTGTCCAGTGCCCGGTCGAGGAACGCGAGCCGGTCCTGTCCCCAGAAGCGCTCGCCGTTCAGGATGAAGGTCGGCGCGCCGAACACGCCGGCCTCCACCGCCTCGGCGCTGTTGGCGCGGTAAACCGCCAGCACTTCGGCCGACTGCTCCATCGCCTGCAGCGAGGCGCCGTCGTAGCCGTTCTCCTCGGCCACGCAGATGCGCACCTCGGCCTTGGAGGTGTCGCGCTCCTCGGCCCACAGGGCGCGCAGCAGCGCATGCGAGAGCGGCTGCGCGTCGAGGCCCTGCAACTGGGCGGCGATCACCATCCAGCCGGGGTACTTGTTCCAGTTCGGGTCGGTGGGCACGCCCTTCGGGTAGTGCGCGGGCTCCAGGTTCATCGGCATGCCGAGGTAGTCGCTCCAGCGCGCGAGTTCGAGCGCGTGGTACGTGCGGCGCGGTTCGGGCCGGGTCTTCAGCGGGATGCCGCCGGTCTGCGGCACCACGGCCTGGAAGTCGTAGGGCTTGAGCGCGAGCCGCACGTGGTGGCGGCGCACGATGTCCTGGAGTTGCGGGCCGCCGAGGTAGGCCCAGGGAGAGGAGAGGCTGTAGTAGCAGTCGAGCGCGATCATGGCTTCGATTATCTTCAGCGCATGCCCGTCGATGCTGCAACTCTCCCCCTTCTCCCCTTGGGGTCGGCACAGGCAGCGGCGAAGCGATGAAGTTCCCGGCCTTTCTCTTCTCGCTCTTCCTCTCCAGGCTCGCCGACCAGATCCTGCTGTTCCTCGTGCCGCTGGTCGTGTTCCAGGTGACGCAGGACGTGGCGTGGTCGGGCTATGCCTTCGCGGCGGAGACGCTGCCGCGGTTCCTGTCGTTCCCGATCTGCGGCGCGCTGTGCGACAGGGTGTCGCCGCTCAAGCTGCTGCGCGGCAGCCAGATTCTTCGCGCGCTGGTCTGCGTGCTCGGCGTGCTGGCCAACGAGGCCATGGGCGGCATCGGCTGGCTCGTGGGCCTCTCGGCGGTGTGCGGCGTGCTCACCACCCAGGGCGTGATGGCGCGCGAAGTGATCCTGCCGCAGATCGCCAACGGCAACCGCTTCGACAAGGTGCTGGCCTACGCCCAGACCGCCGAGCAGACCGGCACCGTGCTCGGCCCGCTGGTGGCCGCGGCGCTGTTCGCGCTGTGGCCATGGCAGGCAGTGGTCGGCGCAGCGGCCGGGTTCTTCCTGCTGGCCGACGTCGCGACTTCGTACTGGCGCCGCGGCAACCCCATGCAGCTGCACGAACCGCAAGGCGAGGCGGGCCACATCCTGCGCCCCATCGCGACCGCGCTCGGCCACGTGCTGCGACTGCCGGGCCTGCTGCGGCTGACCATGCTCACCTCGGGCGTGAACCTGATGCTCGGCACCACCCTCGCCTCGTCCGCCGCGATGGTCACCGGGCTGCACCAGCGCTCGGCGACCTACTACGCGACGCTGCAGACCCTCGGGGCCGTGGCCAGCATCGCGATCCTGCTCGCGATCATCCGCGGATCGATCCCGCTCAAGCGCATGGGCGTCACCGCGTACGCGCTGGTCTTCGGCGGCGGCCTGCTCACCGCCGCGAGCACCAGCCATTGGGGCTATGCGGCCGGCTTCCTGCTCGTGGTCGGGTTCGACAAGATGTTCAGCATCTACATCCGCATCCACAGGCAGCGGATCATCCCGGCGCAGGACTACGGCAAGACCACCGGGGTGATCGTGCTGCTGAACAACCTGACGCAGCCGCTGGCGGGGCTGGTGGTAGGGGCGCTTGCGGATTCGGTGCACGCGCGAGGGGTGATCCTTGCGCTGTGCTTGGTAGTGGGAGGCATCGGCCTCGCCGCCGCCGTGGCGGCAGGCAGGCTGGCCAGGGCCGCGAAACCCTGACGACAGGCCTCGCTCCCCTCGTCCGTCAGGACGCCTTCCAGAAGATGTAATCCGCCTGGTACTTCACGACCTGCTTCTGTCCCTTGGTGGCCGGCGTACAAGGCACCGCCGCCGGTGCCACGCCGCCTTGCAACGCCACGCGCTGGATGTAGGTCACGCCCGTCATCGCACCGCTGCCGACCGCCGGATTGGCCTTGACCAACTGGAACGGCAGGCTCGTCGGCCCCGAGGGCGCCACCGCCAGCTGCGTGGCCGTGAGCTTGGAGCCATCGTTCGACTCCCACGTGGCCGGCGGGCCGTAGTACTTGCCGACCTGCTTGCCGCCGCGATCCCACAGCTTGGCGTCGGGGCCGACGAACACCCACTCGGTCTGCCCAGGTGCATTCGCCTTGTCGCGGCATTCGTAGGTGATGTCGCCTTTGCCCACGGTTTCCATGGCGACCTTGTTGCCGGCAGGGACCTGGATGGTCGGTGGCAGGGTCGACTGGTTGAACGCAGGGGTCATGGAGCCTGAAAACATCGAGCCGCACGCAGTGAGCACGGCAACGAGCGGCACCGCGCCGAGGGCGGCGATGGAACGGGAGGTTTGCATGGAAGTTCTCCTGGTTGTAGGTGGTGGAGGGACAGCAGCTCCTCGCTGCTGGGGGTTTACGCACCGGAGAGGGGTTCGGATGCAATGGGGAGATTTCACCTTTTTGCCGTGGGGGTAAGTTGCGGGTCGAATGAGTGGCGGGCCGTGAAATACGAACGGGGGATTGACGATAGACAACAGTGATTTCCGGCGTTGCCGCGTACACCTCACGGGTCATCAACTCAGGGTGTATTGAATGGATCGAGAACTTCACGGCATGCATCGCAGGCGCCGCCTTGCGGCGTGCAGACCCGGCTTCTGGCTTTTGACTGTCGCCCTCACGATGTCGGCCACTCCCTTCGCCCACGCATGCAGCCCGATCAAGGTCGCCTACGTGTCCTTCGAACGAGACTCCGCCTCGGTGTCAGCCGCGCAGGTGTCCAGATTGGCGAACTGGATGGCCGATCTTCGGGTGAGGTATCCGAATCACGGGTCCATCACCCTCCACGCGTCTACCGAGCCAGGGGAGCATTCGCCCGATAGCCTGGGCATGGAACGCGCGCGCAACGTCGCTCGTGTTCTTCTGGACAACCTTGGGCTCGACGAGGCAAAGGTCAGTCTCCCCCAGCAGGCTCACGTGATCGCTCCTTCTTCAGTAACGAACTTGAAGGGAGAGAAGACGCAGGGCGTGATTGGCGCGGACCTCGAATTTCTGCCGGCGTGCCCACATGAATGCCCGTGTCAAAGAGATGACCCGCTTTACAAACCACCGGCGCCGCGGTGATGGAGTCTTCCCCCTTGCTTCGCTCGAGGCGGGCCAAGAGGCTTCTGGCGTTGGCTCTGCTCATGGCGAACAGCCAAGCATCCGCATGCCAGCGGATCATTCAGATTACGCTGACATTTGCTGAAGCATCCTCCGAGCTGGACCGTACTCAAGTCGAGCGGCTCATCGGATGGATCGGTGAAGCAAACACGATGTTCGCGAAGTTCGAGAGCGCAGGCGTCGAAGCCGGTGCCACGGCAAAGTCCCCTGAAAGGACTCCGGAGGAGGCGATACAGCTCGCCAGAGAGCGCGCGAACAACCTGACGTTGGCGTTGAAAGCTCTTTTCCCCATGCCTATCGAGGTGGAGAAGTTTGCGCACGGCTATCGGGAGAAAAAGAACTCCGATACGGTTGCCAACGACTTCGCGGCGATACAGCTCTATCCGGGCCTGAAGACCTCGAAGTTACCGGGATGCAATCCGAGCCTCCCGGATGGCTTGGAGCGTTGACTTTGCGCTGTCAGCGTTTAAAACCCGGGATCGGTGTCGGGCTGCAATCAGGAAGATCAGCCTGAAAGGGAACCAGATCGATCGCCGCGTAGTTTCCGCCTTTGAATTTCGATGAAGGCGAACTGAGATGAGAGGTCGTGTGAACGGGCACATCTTCCATCAGCATCCGCAGTGCACGTTCCGTTGCCAAGGCCCTGCGATGCGCAAGCGCCTTGGCGCCCTCGGCATTCGCAGGAGCGATCCCGTCAACCTTGACGCTCTCCAGCCGCGGAAACTCCTTCCGCCATTTGTCGAGCCAGCCAACCAGCCTCACCACTTCTGACTTCTCGAGAGTGTCCGATGCGGGTGCAAAGTCGAGGTCGATGGCGAATGCGCGCGAGCATGCTTGGGCTGTGCTCGCCACCGATATCGCAATGATCAAGAACAGAACGGACAACCTAGCCTTCATAGGTCACTCCAAAGGCGACGTAGCCCGCAATGCTGTCCGTGTTTTTCAGCGCTCGCTTGGTGTCTTGGGAAATCGTCAGGCTCCTGCTCATCGAATAGACGTCGTCGTCGGTGCTAAAGGTGTCATCGAAATGGATCACTTCGTGAAGAAGGGTCTGCAATTGAGAGTCCCCTTCCGCAGACCGGTCACGCAGATCGCAGAAAACGATGTTGATCCCGATCGTGTGGGTTTTCACGTCGGATTTGCACACACCCGCAGCAATCAGTCGCATGTCCTTTTCCGCAACACAGCCGACCCGCCTCATTGACTCATCCGAATAACGAACGAAGTTGCCGCAGGTCAATCCTTTCAGGACACGCAGGCACTCGATCAATCCTTTCCTCAAGTATTGCCGAGTCCCTTCGTCGTCCGCGCCGAACCATGTCGCTACCCTCGACTTCTCGGCCTCGCCCCACAGATCGAGGTCCTTCAGGCGCCGTTCAACCATCTTCACGGCATCTACGCGCAGTTCAAGAACCAGGGTGCAGAACTCTTTGTTGGTCATGTTCGGGCAGATTTTTTCCGACTGCTCTGCTTGAGGCGAATGCTTCACCATCTCATCGACCACTTTCTTGCTGGCCGCAACAGTCGCCGCATTTCCTGAAAACCATCCCGGCAGCGCAACAAAGCTCGGCTGGAACTCGCTTGCACCAACGGCCAGGCAGTCGTCATAGACCATGGTGTGCAGCAACGTGGCGACGAGCGACGGAGGAGCCGGGCAATGGCAGACCACCACATCGCCCTCGAGCGCAACTTCGGCACTGTGAAACCATGCTCGTCGAGGACCTCTGGCTTTTGCAAGGATGCCAACGCTGTTGCAGCCCTCGCAATAGGCACGCCCGCCGATCAGCGCAAGCTGATGCCCGTGGACATCCGATGCAGGGCCTTCATATGGCAGCACCATTCCACCCGGAGCCGGCGGATCGCCGACCACGATGATTTTCCGCATCATTCCGAACACCTCCCAAATTGTTAGATGTCGGCTTGTACGTGGACGACGTGACGCCGGTAACTACAGCAGCAACTAATCGCTGTCAGCGCGAAAATTTTCACGCGCGAACGACCAGCGCATCGCAAGCTCGAGGCCCGACGCTTCTCCTATCCCTTGCCTCTCCCCCCTTGCCCCAACAACGTCAGCACAGCAAACCCAAGCACCACCCACACCCCCGCATAAAGCATTCCCAACTCCGTCCCAGGCGCAATCGCCGCAGTCAGGACCGCCAACCCGCAAGCCCCACCCACCTGCAGCGAACTGTTCAGCAGCCCCGCGGCCAGACCCTGCTCCTCATCGGCCACGCCGTTCGTCCCCGCCACCATCAGCGCCGAGATGCTCAGCGCGAAACCCACGCCCCACAGCACCGATGCGGGCAGCAGCACGCCCCACAGGTCGGGCTCGGGGCCGATGCGCAGCATCAGCAAGTAACACGGCACGAAAGCCGAGAGCCCCACCAGCAGCACGCGCCTGACGCCGAAGCGGCTGATCAGCGCGCCGATCTTCGGGCCGACGAGCACCACCATCAGGCCGGCCGGCAGCAGTACGAGTGCCATCTGCCATGGCTTCCAGCCCTGGATGTTCTGCAAGTAAAGCGCGACGAGAAACTGGAAGCCCATGGCGCCGCCGTAAAGCAGCGCGGCGCTGATGTTGGCCGCCACCAGTTCGCGGTTGCGGAAGATGCCCAGCCGCACCAGCGGCTCCTTCACCATGCGCTCGATGACGATGAACGCAGCCAGCAACGCCAGCGCCACCACGAAGCCGCCGAGGGTGCGCGCCGAAGCCCAGCCCACCTCTTCCGCCGACACCACGGTGAACACCAGCAGCAGCATGCCCGCCACCAGCGTGACGGCGCCGCCGATGTCGAGCTTCGGCCGGCTCTTGTTGCCGGCGCTCGGCGCGTCGGGCGGCAGGTAGCGCAGCGCGGCGATCATCAGCAGCAGCGCGACGGGAATGGGCAGCACGAAGATATAGCGCCAGTTCAGCGCCGCCAGCAAGCCGCCGATGAGCAGGCCCGACGAGTAGCCCGAGGCCTCGAACAAGTTGAAGATGCCGAAGGCCTTGTTGCGCGCCGGCCCTTCGGCAAAGGTGGTGGTCAAGAGCGACATAGCGGCCGGCCCGGTGAAGCCCGCGGCCATGCCTTTGACGAAACGCGAGACGATCAGCAGCCCCGCGTCGGTGGCGAATGCGCCGCCCACCGACACCAGCGCGAACACCGCCAGCCCCGCCACCAGCACGCGCCTGCGGCCGAACAGGTCGGCGCAGCGCCCGCCCAGCAGCAGAAAGCCGCCGAAGGCCAGGATGTACGCGCTGACCAGCCACTGCGCCGTGGCAGCGCCGATGCCGAAGGCCTGCTGGATCTCGGGGATTGCCACCGCGATCATGGAGATGTCGAGCCCGTCGAGCAGAATCACGCCGCTGAAGATAAGCAGCGCGATCCACATGCGCGCGGGCCAATGCAAGGGGTCGTGGTTGTCGGCGGTGGCATCAGCGCCTTCAGCAGTGCTCGCGCCACTTGGGTTGTTCAGGCTGGCAGACATCGTTCGTTCACTCGCTTCTTCGTTCAGTTGATTCGCCTGATCCTCCCGTGCCGCTCGCGGCTTGGGAAACGAGTAGTTCTCAACGAAGCATCAAACAGGGCTTGAAGATCGATCGACCGGCCGATCGGCCGATCGGCACGAAACCACCATCACCATGACCAGCAACAGCGCCACCAGCACGAACCGCATGCTCCCCGGCACGCGCGCCTTGCGCACCTTCGAGGCGGCCGCGCGGCACCGCAACTTCACGCGCGCGGCCGACGAACTGGGCCTCACGCCCGCGGCCGTGAGCTACCAGATCAAGGAGATCGAAGATCAGCTCGGCGTGGTGCTCTTCACGCGCACCAGCCGCAGCATCCAGCTCACGCCGGCCGGCGCCGTGCTGTTCGAGGCGACTGCCGACGCGCTCGACAACCTGCACCGCGCCGCGGGCCGCGCGCGCAAGCTCACGCGCAGCGCGGCGCAACTGCGCGTGTCGCTGAGCGCGCGCTTCGCCACCAACTGGCTGCTGCCGAGGCTGCCGCAGTTCAGGGCCGCCAACCCGGGGCTGGAACTGAGCTTCGACATTTCGGACGAGCTGCGCGACTTCGAGGCCGACGACATCGACATCGCCATCCGCTTCGGCATCGGCAGCTATGAAGGCGCGCACGCCGACCGGCTGTTCGACACCCTCATCGTGCCCGTGTGCAGCCCCAGGCTCATCGAGAACGGTCCGCCTTTGAACGAGCCGCACGACCTTCTACGCCCCAACCACACGCTCTGTCATGTCGACTGGAAGACCGACACCATGACCTGGCCCGACTGGCGCATGTGGATGGCCGCGGCCGGCGTGGACGACAGGGACATCGACGACAGCCGTTTCGTCGGCTTCACCGATTCGAGCTTCGTGGTGCAGGCCGTGCTCGAAGGCGGCGCCGTGGGGCTGGCCGACCTCGACCTGATCGCGGGCGACCTGGCGCAGGGGCGGCTCGTGCGGCTGTTCGACATCGGCGTGCGCATGGCGCAGCCTTATGCGTACTACCTTGTGTATCCGCAGGAGAGCAGCGAGGACGCGCGGGTCGTGGCGTTTCGGGAATGGATGCTGGGGGAGATGAAAGATCGCGATATCGGGCAGCCAGGCAAGTCGGCGACCCCATGAACGTGGCTTGCTCGGGACAGCCGCCCAAAGCGGAGAATCGAACGCCTCCGCACGCGGTTCTTTCGGGCCGCATTCCTTGCGTGCCGGCATTTCGCAAAGGCCCCCATGACCCCGACGATTCGAGAAACCCGGCGCGCCAGCCGGCTCGCGCTTCCACAAGCACTGGCGGTTGCCTCCGCGCTCTCATTGGCCCTGCTGTGCCCGGCCGCCACGGCTGCCACGCCCAAGGCCCCGCCGAAATTCGCCGACTACCCGATCACCGTGCGCGACCAGCCCCGCGCAGGCCCGCACCCACCGCTGCGGCTGACAACCCGAACGGCCCGGCGCTACACCACCGTGATCCACAACGCCTACAAGGAGCCGCCCAACTTCGCCGGCCATCTGCGGGTGGCGAGCTGGGGATGCGGCACCGATTGCCGCAACTTCGCGGTGCTCGACCAGAACACGGGCCAGGCCTACACCCTTCCCGGCGTCGATGCGATCGCGGGCGCCATGGGTAACGACGACGAACGAGTGGATTTCCGGCTCGACAGCCGGCTGCTGATCATCTCCGGCAGCTTCAACGAGAAGCCCCTGCAGGGCAAGTTCTACTACCTGTGGACGGGCCAGCGCCTCCAGCGGATCTTCACCGGGCCGCTGCCCGTGGAGGCGATCGACACCTCTCCAGTGGAAACCCAGACACCCGCGCGCTGAGACAAGGCCCGGATCGCCCGCAACGCGTGCCGCGTTTCTCTTCAAAAGAACCGAAAACTCCAGCCAGCGTGAAGAACTTGTAGCCGGTTGACGTTGGTCCACAGTGTCAACACGCGCATCGCTCTACAACTCCCCGACTCGACAAGGGAGGTTTCAGGATGATGCGCAAAGTTGTATTGGTCGGCGATCCGCCGGCAGGCGGGAGGGTGCTGCCCTACGACGGCCCGATGGTCGATTTCTTCGGGCATCGGCCTGCGCTGATTGGTGGCAGGGCGTACTGCGAAGGATGCAATAGCGTCGGCATCATCGCGAAGGCGGGAGGGCCGCGGCGGCCGCTGTTCATATTCGGAGATAGCGCTGGAGGGGGACGTGGTGGTGTGCCATTGCCCGGTGCCGCAGCCGTTGCTTTCCGTTTTGCGGCAGTCGGCGGAATATGACGATGAGGACTGGCAGGCGAGCGGCATCACGCCAAATCAGACTGTGCTACCCCCGATAGCAGACGAGGCAAAAGCTGCGGAAATGGCAGCCTTCAAGAAGACTGTCGACGATCACGTCACGCATCCTCCGGAAGCCGAGCAGACCGAAAACATCTGCCCGAATATGACAAACAAGGAATTCGCAACGCTGGCAATGAAGTTGCGCGACATGGCGGTCGACTACATCACGAAGAAACGCCTGCCCGAGCTGGAGCGCTGGGACAAGGATGCGCAGGCTCATGTCAAAGCGTGGTTTGCCATAGCCGATCAGTACACGCGGGCGCACTTGCAGAATGGCTTGGTCGAATGCGTGCGAGTGCTGAGATCTCTTGGGCCCAAGAATTTCGTCCGCTTCATTGCGGGCGGCAAGCTGGCCACCTGCGTCATGGGTAGCACCTTCGGGACGGATGCTGCCGCATGCAAATCGGACACAACAACTCACACCATTGCGATCGCCCTTCCCTTCTGCCACTACGAAGACAACGTGGTCAACTTCGACACCGGCGTGGTCATGGATGCCACCTCGCGGCTCGTGGTACTGCTCCACGAAGTGACCCACTTCAACGACACCTTCGGATCGAATGACACCTGGAACGGGACGGCAAACTCAAGGCGGCGCGTGACCAGCGAGAACCACGCCGCCCTTCTTTCCAATGCCGACAGCATCGTGGCTTACATACTTGGAGTGCCATGAAAAGATTTCGTCCAGCCATTTGGCGTATGACCGCAGTCCTCTTGTCATTGGTTTCCGCAGCCTCCGTTCACGCCTGCAGTCCAATGAAGGTCATTGGTGTGTACTTCGATCGCGACTCCGCGACGGTATCCGCAGCACAGGTGTCGAGGCTGGCTAGCTGGATGGCAGACCTGCATGTGAGATATCCGAACCATGAATCCATCGACGTCAGCGCCTCTGCCGAACCTGGCGAAAGGTCTCCTAGCAACCTTGCAATGGCGCGGGCACGCAATGTTGCGCGTGTTCTCCGAGAAAACCTGCTGTTCGATGGAGCAAAGATTTATCTGCCAGAGCGAGGCTATGTGCAAAAGCCTGCGTCCGCGTACCTCAAGGAGCTGGAGAAGAGCAAAGGTGTCAGGGCCGTACAACTCGACTTTCTTCCTGCCTGTCCGCACGAATGTTCATGTCAGGTAGGCGCCTCCCCGCACGCCATTGATTCCGCCACCACCAAAAGCTCCATCACTGGATACGTGCTTTGGGGGTAAACCGTATGAAAGCTAAGTACATCGCGTTGCTGTCCATCGCGCTGACTGTCTGCCACGCATCTGCATGCAGCTATATCGTGCAGACCCAACTGAGCTTCGAGGGCAGCTCAGCAGCACTGGATCGATCGCAGATCGTCAAGCTTTCCAGATGGTTGGACCGCTCCTATGCAAATTTTTCCACGTACACGCGCGCCTCGGTCGAAGTTGGGGCATCCGGCGCGGTGCCCCGCCAAGCAAAGGCATTGGCTGAACAGCGTGCAGCCAACGCGGCGAGAGCGCTGCGCATCTTGTTGAAGACCGAGCTTCCGATTACCACCGTCGCTCGTGGACATAGATCACCTCTGAATGGCTTGGGCGACAGCAACGATTTCGCATCGCTCCAGCTCTATCCCGACGTCGAAGGTCTGAAACTGCCGGACTGCAATCCAGTCCCGATTCCCGGCTTCAAGCCATGCCAGCGAATCATTCAGATCACCTTGGCCTTTGCCGATGGCTCCTCTGAGCTCGACCGCGCCCAACTCAAGCGGTTGGCGGAGTGGATCGATCGTGCCGACGCGATGTACGGAATCTACGAGAGCGCCGGCGTAGAAGCAGGTGCGACGGTCAAGGTGCCAAGCAGAACCTCGGAGGATGCAATGCGCCTCGCAAGAATGCGAGCCGACAACACGACACAGGCGTTGAAAGGTCTCTTTCCCGTGCCCATCGAAGTCGAGCAGTTTGCGCATAGCTACCGAGAGAGAAAAGATGCAGGCCTTGTGGTCAACGACTTCGCTGCCATACAGCTATATCCGAACCTGAAGACCTCGAAACTGCCGGACTGCAATCCCGGTCGGCCCGATGGTTTGGAGCGTTGATGCAAGTGCAGGCCGACCTGCCGGCACATCGAGCATGGCGTCGAGCCGAGGCGTTGAAATGAAAGGCTGCTGGCAAACTTTTCCGAGATGCCTTCTTGCATCCCTTGCTGTTCTGCTTGCGCCAGCCGCATGGGCTTGCAGCCCGAGCAGAAGCATCGGCGTCGTGTTCGAGCGGAACTCGGCGACCGTTCCGGCCAAGGAGGTTCTCAAGCTCGCCAACTGGACGGCGATGCTCCG